>Ga0116228_10000487_pt1 | contig 30320 bp, 20 predicted proteins | sample S1TSphfallax_2_FD_89694 | JGI IMG/M metagenome (GOLD analysis project Ga0116228, IMG submission 89694) | Host-associated microbial communities from peat moss isolated from Minnesota, USA - S1T2_Fc - Sphagnum fallax MG | ecosystem: Host-associated > Plants > Peat moss > Unclassified | place... | reverse complement strand
CAACTCGACCCTCTACCCCTTTCTAGAGTTGGAAGCCGGGAGCGTGCTACCAAGTCTTGATTCCGCAACTTGACTTTGGGAGACCTTCAATTTGGTCTCACCCCGTGACTTGGGAGCGCGTCATAAAATCATGTGCTCATGTTAAGGATGGGAAACAACAAATAATGATGAGATTAATTCTTTAAAAATGAATAAAATGTGAGAGTTGATAACACTTTGATCACATATAACTCCTATCACTTCAAAGTGGTTGTTCAAAATCAAATCAAAGTTTCAATGGCTCAATTGAGAGATATAAAGCTTGATTAGTAGCTTCAGACCATTGAGATACAAGGTCTTGATTGTATGGAGTCTTATTTCTTGGTTGTTAAATTCAATTCAATTAAAGTTTTATGGCTTTGTTAACACATCATCTTGATGTCAAAACAACATTTTGAATGGTTATTTAGATAAAACAATATGTATGACCATTTCGGAAAGTCTACCATCACCAACTCATGCAAATTTGCTCTGCAAACTTACCAAATCTTTATATGGACTTAAACAATCTTCTCATACAAGGATTCACCATATTACAATTTGATGCAAATATTTATGTCAAAAGATAATTTATTATTGGGTTCACCATATTGACAATGTATGATGATGATTGTATTATAATATATGCCCTTATTATTTAAAAGCATGATTGGGGGATGCAAAGTATTGGCCCAAATGGCAGTTTTCCATACTATCACTAACAAAGTACTCAACACCACAATGATATAAGAATATATGAAAATTAAATGATAAAATCATAATGGTTATGAACATACCTTTTTAATTTTAAAAACATTTTGAATTTGGATACAATCACATTGTACTTTGATTACATTCTTTTTTTATCAACAAATGGCCTAGAATATGATTTACCACATCACATGGAGTTAGTACTATTAAAAATTAATCTATTCCATGAACCAAAACATTTTAATGTATGAAAAAACATTAAAAATATGCTTATGAAACATGATACTAATTTAGGATAATTTGGCAAAAATCAAGTATTAAAAAAAAAAGTCCATTGAAAGGAGTACATCAAAAATCAATATTCTCAATTACAAGTTTGAAAATGAAATGTTATTATAACTATGTTTGAGGGAATCATGTTGGATTTGAAAGAACTTCAAATCCATTGGTTGAAATGACATTTTCAATTTGTAAGCATAATAAAAAAAAATGTTTAAAAAAATTCATGTGTCTTGACACTTACACCAAATCAACCGAAATTTTGTCTTGCCTAAAGTCACAATCCAAAAAAATCATATACAAAAAACTGTATTTAGATTCATTGAAAAATGATGCATAAGTACAATGGACAACTTAATAACTTGAAATTTTCATAATGAATTTGGTTTGGAGCTCCAAATTATGCATTCAGTTAGGTAAATCAATGTAAATTTCATTGAAAATCCAAGTCAACATGGTACTTAATGAGATTAAACTCAACATGGATGCATTTCAGCATCTTAGTCATTTAATTTGAAAGCAAAATCACATTGATGCAAAGGACTTTTAATACTACAAGTACATTCATAATTGCAACACCTTAACATACTTTCACCCTTAACAAATAAATATCATATTGCAAAAGGAATTTGAATGTCAAATGAAAGAGAAATCCATTAGACCCTTGAAAATGTTATCCTTGGTAATCATAAAAAAAAAAAATTATTTACAAAACTTAAAGAATTTCAAATGTCAAATTGTAATTCAGTCAATACACCTATGTAAACCAATTTGTTTGTCTAAGCAAGGATGATTGTCCATCTATTAAATTTGAACACATTTTGATATTGAATCCATATTCTCATGTTGTTGGTAGTTTAATGTATGCCATTGTCAACTCGACACCAAATTGTGTTTATGTAATCAACAACTTAACATAAAATCTATCTAATCTTGGTGAGACCCATATATATGCATTAAAAAAATAGTGCAATACATAAAAGGCATGTACTTTTCTTTGTAATAAAATACCAAAAATGTACTAATGGTGATATCTAACATGGTTATTATGATGCATATTGGGCTAAGATGACAAAATTAATACTTATCATTGGGTTATTAATTTCTTCTTGTTAAAGGTGTTGTCTCATGGGGTAACAAGAAACAACAATCAACAACATTATTTTCAACATAATTCAAGTATATGACTTTAACCAAAGGTATTATTGAAGCTATTTGGGTAAGACAACTATTGTTTGAACTTGGATTTCCACAAACACACCAACTATAATTTATTATAATAGTCAAAATGTTATTGCTTTGAATGAAAATCCCAAATATCATTCTTGAAGTAAACATGTTGATACACAATACCATTTCACACAAAAAAAGGTACTTTAACATGAATTGAACTTCAATACATTGCTATTGTAGCTTTAACAATAAACATTTTGACAAAGTTTTTACATTTTCATGATTAATGGTAATCAACCTTTAATTGAAATAAGTAACTTTCACAATGGGAGATTATTTATTGACAAAGATCAGGGATTCAAAAGTTACCTTCAAGAAATCAAACTAGTTGTAACACTAGCAATAAAACTTTTTGATAAATATTACCAATGTGAACAACAATAACACTAGTAATGCCAACGTGAATATGAACAACACCGGTAGCAACATAAGCTAACAAGAAAAACAACAACACCAATTGATTAACAAAAATTTTGGCGCCACAAATATCCGCTCAAGCCAATAATTGTGTTTACACTAATCAAAGTTGTTCAACATCAATAGAAGAACATAGATTATCAACACCAATACAAGTAACACAACAACTTGGCACCATTTAGGCAAAAACTTGCATCAACATTGTAGTGTGGAACAACAACTCAACACTTGTTTAAACCAAAAATAGTTCTTGAATTTCACACTCCCCAACAAACCCCAATGTCTGAAAGATTAAAAATTTGAACATTATAAGGAGACCTAATTAAATAACAGAATAGATGGAAACTTCAATTTGTTGGGTATATTCCTTGATTAGAAGCACAATCATGACAAAACATTGGAAAAGAAAAAATGATGGCTTGTAAAAGAACATTTTACTAGAAGGCATGCAAAGAGAATGGGCTTTTTATCTTAACTCAATGGAAATAGATGACAATCATGAGTTAAACAATAATCTTGGATGAATGAACAAACTTTAATATCCTAGTGAGAGTGTAAAATATGTATGTTTAATATGTACTACATTAGTCTCATCTAATATACAAAATACATACATTTTTTACTAAGGTAAAACTACCCATCATTGAACACATACCTATCATCGAACACTTTCCAATATTTTGCTCATTCCTTTACCACATTGAACAATTTTTGTGTCATGGGATGCGCAAACTAAAAGGCTACAAAAACTTCTTTGAGCATTAGAAGTAAATGAACAACGCAAAGAACACAAGAATAGAACATGAATGATAGTTTGTTTCAAAATGTTTGAATTTTTTTTTTTTAAGCCCTCTCTAGTTCTAATTTCATATCTTTTTCATTTTTAGTCCCTTTTGAGTGATTTAAAACCTGATGGGTGTGCCAACTAGGGCTTTACATGACTTTTTGTAGTTTAAAGTCAAAGATGCAATGATGAAAAATTTCAAGCTAAAAATCCTAATATCTTTTAATTCACCCATGTGCCCCCTTAGACTAAGCACCCATAACTTCCCCATTCCTCTACTAAATTGAGCAATTTTTCCAATGTTGGAAGCACAAGATGGAGGGCTAAATTGTTTTTTCAACTTTGGAAACAAAGGAAAAATGTGTAAGGATTTGGCCTTCTTTGAATTTGTAAATGTTTGCTCACCAACGTATCTACCCTATAATTATATCTAAAGGCCATTTGAGATCCTTTCTCATCTTTTGTAATTTACATAAGTGATGTGCCTCATTCAATACATTATGTTTCTTTTTGTGTGTCTCCAATGTTGTCTCTCATTCTTAGATTACTTTTACATGAGGTCTAAGGAATGCCCATATAACAATTAACAATTATGCCATGAAAGGCTTTGTCCTAAAAACAAGGTATTACATTTAATGTTCCACTATGAACTCATGTTATAATGGATGAAAGTTTGTTGGCTTTATGAAAGATCATAAATTTAATTTTTCACATTTGTAGCAAAGAATATTTTTTCTTAACCATCTTAGAATTTATTGTACATGTTTAGAAATTGAAACCATAGTTCCATTGTCTTTTCTTTAATCATACAAATGAATATAAAGTTGTGATTAATTATATTGTTTTATTTTTTTATAATGTAGAAAATTCAGAAAATGATATATCATCATTTTTAATTTAAAAAAAAGATTGGAATATTTTGTTTATTTTTGTTTAGAGGTATTGTTGTGAAAATGCATAATTTCCATTTATTTGAAGAGATTTTAAAATTTTTGTTTCACGCATAGGAGGCAATGGGTAATGAAATCTACAAATAACATGATTTTCTTTCTTACATGTACGTGTGTGTTGATGTTGTGCATTTTGTAATGGGTTTGGTAACAATGATACATCACAAGAAATATACATGTTTACAAAATTTTCAATTTTTTCATTTGTGTGCATTTTATACATAGGTGCATTTTTTTATCCATAAAAGTCCATGGTCATGTTTCCTCCCACGATTTTGGAATTTAGTGATGAAAAGAAAATTGAAATATTCCCAAAAAGATAATGATAGTTTGTAATAACTTTGCGAAAACAAGATGTTTTATGATCATAATATTTTACACATGTGATAGGGTCAATTCGTATTAATTTCACTATATGAACAGATTGGAGGTCTTTTATTTTATTTGGGCAATTTAATTTTGAAGCATGTAATGTGTGTAAAGCTTTAATGAGAGAATCCAATAACCTTTCAACAAATGTAGGAATTTGAGATTCTAAATTTATGTGCAAAGTAAACAAACTCACCCATTGATGATGAATGCTAACATTCAAATATTTATATAATGGTGTTTCAATTAAATCTTGTAAAGCACCCATCACAATATTTGGATAAACATTTCTTGGCATATAAGGTGATTTGTATTCAAAATGTCATTTAAATAACACATATATTGTTACACCATCATGTGGTAAATGTGATAGTATTGATTGAGTTTGATCCACATTTGCAGGGACATTAATAACACTACCATGCATCTTATATTACCCATACCCTTGGAGTTTATAAATTTGAGCAAAAGCAAGATGTGGTGAAATAAGATGTTTTTTTAATTGTGTTAATTTTTAAATTGATGGAATAATTTTGTTTTTTAAAATTTTATTTGGTACTTGATGTAAGAGTGGTTTATTTTCATTAATATTATGTAAATGACTTGTACATATGTATGATGTTGAACTAGGTTCTATTTGCATTTGAAAATATATAGAAACTTGTCTTGACAATTGATTTGAAAAATAATTAAGTTTTTTTTTAAAACATAACCTTTCATAATTAAAACATGGAATTATGGGAACATTTTGGATTTGTTTATTATAAATGTTGATGTATATTGAATTATGTGTAGTTTCTTTTATATTAACATTATGGTTTATTTTATTTGATTGAACATCATGTTTTGCAAGAAGTTGTGTGAAAATTGGTTCTTTAATTTCTTCTAGAGTGAATTGAACATATGATGATTGAACTTTGTCATTTATGTGTTCTTCTGATTTTTTAGTATATATATATTTCATGTGATTCATGATTTGTGATCTTGTTCTTTTAGTATTTGGAAACATGTTGAAAAATTTATATGTTTTTGCATAATAAGTTAAATTTGGACAAACTTCTAATAATTCAAAAATATTGTTGTCATAAAGTGCCCAATATATATATATATAGTGTTACATTAGGCTCAACAATCAGATGGGAGTGTTCCATTTAAATTTTGGGATTTTTAAAAACTTTGATGAGGGGAACTAAAATGAAAGGATTAGACAAAATCTCATTGACATGACCATTTGTGTTGTTTTTCAATTCTTTTTGTAAGTATTAAATATGATTTCTAATTTTTTATAATAGTAATATTTGTATTATAAGAACTATTGAACAATGAAACAACATACTTTAATAGTGAATCCCAATTAATTTTCAAAATATCCATTAATGCATAATCAAAATTTTCACTCCGATAAAAAGGTGTTTTTAGTTGTGATAATTGAATAGGAGGTTGTTGCATCATTGATTTCGAACGAGATGGAAAATCATCTAAATTTATGCTAACGTTGGAATCATTAACTTGAAAAGTAGGCAAAAACCTAGATAGACCATTAACATATTGAATTGGTTCAAAATGTTGAAAATTGTGCACTATATGTAAGGGGATAGATTGAAAATCCATGCCATATTGAAAAAAATGCATTTTGATACTTTATTCCAAATATAAATTGGCTTTTATAGATATTCAACTATCCAAAATATTGCAATGAAATCTCCCACAAACCTTTCATACTAGCACTTAATGCCATTTTTGTCACATATTGATGTTCATTTGTGACCATGCCTTGATGCAAATCAAACAAAAAACTTGGATTTAATTCTTGAATACAACATTGTTGAACTTTTTCTGTATTCAATAATAAACATGATTTAAATGTGCCATGCTATTTTGCCTCAATTCAAGAGATGATAAATGTTTATCCAATAAATAAGATATAAAATATAAAATTAATTGGCTATTTCATATTTGTATGTTGAAACTAAATGAAAGCCATATGAATATAATACATGTTCAAATGATGAATCGACAAGATTTAATGAAGGTGTTTCCAATATTATTAACTTCAATTTAATGGATATCTATATAAATAAAATCATGGTTCCCACATAAACACATTCAAAAAAGATAAAATTGATGATTCATTCAAGATTATTTAATTTAAATGTTTTTGGGAAAATTCCTTGCATTGAAAAATTCTTTATATTGGAAAATTATTTAGATGGAAAACTTGCTTAAATTGAAAAATTGTTGGCATTGAAAAAAAAAAAAAAAACATTTATATTAAAAATTTGCATGTATTGAAAAATTATTTTCATTCAAAACCTACTTACATTGTTTACATTGAAAAATTACTTATATTGGAAAATCCTTTGCATTGAAAATCTACTTTCATTAAAAACATTGCTTGCATTCAAAAAAAAAATTCATTGAAAAAACTACTTGAATTGAAAAATTATTTTCATGAAAAACTACTTGGATTGAAAAACTACTTACATTGAAAATTTGCTTTCATTGAAAAACTACTTGCATTGAAAAACTACTTTCATTATAGAAGATCCTTACATTGAAAAACTACTTACATTGAAAATTTGCTTTCATTGAAAAACTACTTGCATTGAAAAACTACTTTCATTATAGAAGATCCTTACATTGAAAAACTACTTTCATTGAAAAAATTCTTTTCATTAAAAATTGCTTGCATTGAAAAAATTCTTGCATTGAAAAAACTACTTTCATTGAAAAAATTGCTTCCATTAAAAAATTGCTTTCATTGAAAAATTGCTTCACATACAAAATGTTGCATTTAAAATTATTTTTGGCACTTGACAAAAATTAAATATATGAGAACCTTCCTTTTCTTCTAGAAAAAAAAAATGAAAATGATTATATAATATGAGTTATTTAAACCAAAATTTTGATATGAGGAGTTTCCATGTATATATATTATTCATATACTAAAGGTCATTATAAAAAAGTCACATAAAAACTATCAACGACTTTAATGTCTAAGAGGGTTTTTGTTTAGAAATTGATTTTGATTCAACAAAATCAAGTTCAATTTCACACTCCGTTGGACATTATCATTAGTAATAATTGTTGAAAAAACAATAGAAGTTTCGACCTTCAAATTGTTTTTTGCTTGTGGGATAAATTGTTGGATGTCTTTTTGAAAGCCAACAAGGGTAGATGTGGTCAACAAGGAAAATTTACCATGAATGTGAATTGAAATGATGAGTTGAACTTGTTTTGGACGAGGCAAATTCAAGAATTCAAATTTTGTCATATGCAATAATTGCTTCAAGCCATTTGCCTTCAATAGTTCATAACACATGTTCATCATTGGTTGCAATGGAACCACAAAAAGAGCCTAATTTTTGAACTGTTGATTTTGAACGACAAATGTTATAGTAAACACCACTTGCTAGAATTGATGACATTTGCTACAAGACAATTTCCACATACTTTTTGAAATGGAGGCGCAATAGGGCTAGCTATGGGCAACATTTTGGTCACTTGGGGAAAAAAAAATAATGTTCAAACGAAAAGGTAAATGAAGATGAACATAAACATAGGGAAATGTGATAAAAAATTAAATCAATTAAAAAAAGAAAAAAACCATGCACACACATACACATAATATGTAAACAAAAAGGATGAAATGCATAAGAAGTGCATAATAAAAGATGTTATGGAAACATAATAATTTAGATAATTAATACCTAAAGAAAATAAAAAGAAGAAAATAAAAAATCAATAACAACAAAATAAATATTAAGAAGAAAAAATGACCTATAGAAAATAAAATTACATTTAGATGACTTTTCTTTATTGAAATTCTCTAAAGAACAAAAATTTATGTTCTATTGCATATTAGACATAGAGTAAAATGTTGTTACTAAGAGTGAAAAAGTTGTCTTTATATAGTTTAGCGGAAATTTTTTTTCGATAAAGAATATGGGATAAAAAGTTTGGAATGTGTTTGTTCAAAAAAAAACATATTGTAATTTTATTATCGTAAGTAGATAAGGATGTGAAAAACCTTTGTAAATAAATTTTTATAACTTTCTCTGCATTAGTCAATAACCTTTGAACACTAAAATTTTTTTGTAGCCCCTTTCTTGATGCATCTAATGTCACAAAAATCACTAGAATTGGTTTAAAAGTGAGCAAGATATGACTTGTGGAAGTGGAGGTGAAATGTAAGGTTTAAACATTTAAAACCCAGTTTTTGTTTTAAAGCTTAAAATATACTTTTGAACTTCAAAGACCATTTGTAGAGCTTTAAATTTCACACGCATAATTTTTTTATTCACTCAAAATGAATAACAAACAAAAGAGATATATGGTTGAAAGAAGGGGGTATAATTTTCTTTTTCATGCTTAGTAGAGAAAATTATGTGGTCGCCTATGTCTCCTTTCCTTAAGGAGAAAATAATCAAATGGTTGCTTTTATTTTATTTTTTACATTAGATTTGGGTCTCTTTTTCTAAAGAAAAAAAATCTCCTTAGGAAAAGAAAAATTGGGTTGGGCACCTGAATTTCCTTATTACTTAGGTAGGAAAAAAAAAGAAAATTTTTGAACCTAAATTCCAAACAACAACATGGTGGTTGCTAGATCATGTTTTTTTTTAATTTAAAGACTTGGTGGCCACTAGGTTTCCAAGTGAAAAAGAAAAAATTGATCTAGTGGCCATTGGATCATCCTTTGCAATTTAGCATGGAATGACCTAATGGCCATCAAGTCTCCAAGCAAAAAAAGAAAGAAAAAATTTGGTGGCCACTAGGTCTCTAAGCAAAACAAAAGGACCAAAAATGATTTAGTGGCCACCAGATCGTCCTTCATAGTCCAAGTCAAATGATCTAGTGGCCACTAAATTAGTTTGTTTTCCTCACTTGGAGATTTGGTGGCCACCAGGTTGTCCCTCATAATCCAATGTTGAACGATCTGGTGGCCACTAGATTTCCAAGCCAAAAAAATTAAATAAAATTGGTGGCCTTTAGGTCTTCAAGTTTAAAAAGAAAAGAAAAGTTGGTAGCCCCCAGGTCGTCCTTAGCAATCTAGGTTCAAACATTTATTTATTTTTTGGCCTAGGTAGTAAGGAGATTCAAGTGCCCAAACCAATTATCTTCTTCCTAAGGAGATTATTCTATTTTAGAAGAGGAGATCTGAATTTAATGTAAAAATAAAATAAAATAAAAATAAAATAAAATAAAAATATATATAATTGATCATGAGATGAACATTAAGTTCTATTTAATGTTTTTTGTAAATTTGGAATAAAAAATGATGCAAAGGAAAGGATAGGAATTGATTTCTTTAAATGTAGATTGAGCACTTGATAATTTGTTGTGTAACTATGAAGACAAGCTCAAATAGCTTTGTCCACAACCTTTGTTAAAATTGTGTAATGTTGTGCCCTCAAATATTGATCTCCTTTTGTTGTTGTTGTCACATTCTTGATTAAGACCATTCCACAACAGCCTCCATTGTATGCCTTAGGAGAGTTTATATTTTGTTGTGAATTTGTTACCAAAAACAAAAATGTCTTAGTCAAATTCACCTTCTCCATCTAAAATCAACAATTGCTTTTCACCTTTGCTATCCCCTACTCCCCTTACACCAATGACAACAATGGTTGTCGACTCAATTATGATGATAACACGCATGTCATCCTTATTAAAATCTTTTTAAAACTTTGATTCAATGCCAAAATTTTCCACCTTGTTGTTCATGCATTTTTATATAAGGCAATTTCACCCTCAAAGTGATTGTGATTAGAGTTGCGTTATCCAACAAATCACAATGCAAATATGCATAGCTTGGATCTTCCATGTTCTATTTGTAATTCAATTAAAAGTGCCATACCTATTGAACACCTTTGCTTCAAATGTAACATTTTAAATTCCAAAATCCAAATCATCCATTGCAACAATGAATATAGCTTCTTTCACTTGAATAACAACCATTCTATGTAAAAAGGAAAGAAGAACTTATCATTATGAATTTGACAACAAACAAATGAAATAACATTTGGCAAAACTAAAAGTTGCAAAATCACACAATAAAACATACACTTGTAGAAACACGGACTTGCAAAAGAAGCAACAAAACAATCAACAAATGTTGAAAGCTTAAACTAAACACAATGTTCTTGTTGTGAAAAAATAAAGATAACAAACATACAATGCTATATTTATATGGGACAAAAGACCAAACTTAAACCCTAGACCTAACTCTAAATCTAATGCTAACCTTTTTTTTTTACTTTATATTGATTTTAAGTAATTTTGACTATGGTTGATTTCAACTTGACAATAAAGGATCATATCTAGGGTTTAATGATTAAAGTATGGTCTAATAATGAACAAAACATCAATACCCTTTACATCTTATAAATTTTAATTATTGACTCTTAGTAATTTTGACTATGGTAGATATCTACCATTAACCATAAATATTGATCAACCATGGTTTGGTGGCTAAACTATGGTTTAATAATGAACAAGACATCAATACCCTTTGGCATCTTATGAATTTGAATTATGCACCTCATTTCTACACCCTAACTTTAAATATCTCAATTTAGATTTAAAAGATATTAATACATAAACCTTTATTTTTTCTCCATTATTTAACCATTATTTTCATTTCACATAAATATATTATTATTATTTGCTAAACATCAAATTTTTTATCATGTACATAAAAAAACTTAAACACACAAAAAAATCAAAAATGTTTTTTTTTTTTTTTCATTTTTTGGTTAAATGTATTAAGTGTTCAATTTTAAACAAAATATTTTTTGTTCGTTTAGTTAAATTTTTTAAATGAAATTTTTGTGTTGAAAGTTTTCCATTCCCCCAAAAAAAAATTTAAAAAATTCAGAAAAATTCTTCATTAAATCATCATATCACAAAAGAAAAAAAGAAAAAAAATACCCATCCCACACTGCCAAAATAATTTTTGAAAAATTAAAAAATCCCACCAATCTGTTTTGAAAAACAACCAAACTTTTCCTTCCCATGCCATCCAAGAAACAACGCTTTGAGTTAGTCCCCATCACAAAAATAAATTCGCCTATCTCAATCCTTAAAAAAAACCTCCTTTGGAAAGGGGTGGAATTACCCCATCCTCCCTCCTCACCCAAAAAAAACCCTTGTAAAAAAAATCCTAACCCCTTGTCATGTTTTCTTAAAGCTCCATTTATAACTTGTAATTATTTCAATCTAATTGAATTATCCACTCTTTATACCTATTGAAACCCCATAATAAATAAAAAAGCAAACCCGTGCAAGAGGGGAAAAAAAAACTTTAACTCCTTTGCTCTCCCTAAATTTTCACCTATAAACCGCATTGTATCCCCACCCAATTTTATAAACTAGTTGTGTTTGGCCCATGCATGCTTGGTAAAACTTAAAATCATACATGCATATCTATTATCTTAAGGCAATAATAATTTTTATAACATAAAAGGCAACAATAATACCAAAAAAATAAAAATTAATTTCATCATGATTTTTGTTATTAAATCTTCATCAAAGCTATATTGAAGGTTTAAAATCAAATCAAATTAATTATAAAAATTTATATCTCAAAAAAGAATTTTATATTTATTTAAAAATTGACATGTTTTATCTTAATCAATTCTTGCATAATTTTTCAAATCTCATTTTAATAATATTTAAAAGAATTGAAACAGTTTATTTGTATGTTTATCAAACAAACAAATTTTTAAAAATTAGTCACATGAAGTGTTTTTTATGTTTCATAGTGATATGAAACCTCATGATACAAAAAGGCAAGAAACAACCCAAAAAGAATAAAATGACATAGATACATGGTTAAATTAGTTACTCAACATTCATACTTGGAGAAGAAACCCAACAAATAGATGGGTAGATTTCAAAACAACCCATCAATTGGATGGCAACACCCAAAATCTACACATGCCCATCCATTAGCTCGGGCCAATAAAAAGTTACATGTAAACCTATAACCTTATCCATTCAACGAACTTTGATTCTCCTACTCCTATACCCGCTCAGAAGGTGTCCCACAATGCCTCTGTCGGAGACTCCTATACCCGCTCGGAAGGTGTTCCCACAATGCCTCTGTCAAAGACTCCTATACCCGCTCAGAAGGTGTTCCCACAATGCCTCTGTAGGACAGAGCCAACAGACTATATGAAGGATTGAAGTAACAGATAGAATGTGGGGATTGCGAAGTGCAGAGTTGTTTGTGAAGGCAAAATGTGCAGCGCCCACAATTGTTGATATGCTATTCAGGCAGAAACCACTTGAAGCATGGTTGCATTGAATAGATTTGTTCATGAATTTCATTGTGGGCAAGATTGAATTTTGGAATTGGATTCCACTACAACTAAAACTGCCTCAAATTTCATTTTGTATAATTCCCAAGCTAAGAATTTCTGTAAAGGATTGCCACTTTACGCTAGTCACAGCCTTGTATTTGTACTGCACATTCTAAAAACACCCTAGGCCACTTGTATCAGCTCTTATGGGTTAATCATACAGCTATAGCACTCTAAGGCTCAGGTTTGCCATTTAGTAACCAACTTATATGTTTTGATTAGTGCTAGTTTTCATGTGCACAGCTCTTGTAGTACTAGTAGGGTTCCTGGAAGAGACATATTAAGCTACCTAAAATACTGAATTCTTGATCACATTTTACATGTTCATAATGGTCCATGGTGACTTGGTTGCCTTTGTAGTTTGGCACCTTCCTCCCACCAGCTGTTGTGGAAGAAGCCAGCAATTCTCAGAGTCAAACCGCAAAGAAAACACTCTGAAGAGGGAATTATGTATCTTGGTCCAAAAGTGAAACCATAATTGTGTACCATGAAATCATCTGAAATTGACTGATTAGTATAGATCAACTAGTGGGCCAAAGTTTTTCCAACACAATTTGATGTCTCTCAACTTATAGCAAGGCTCCAAATTTCTTTTCCTTCCAAATAAACAAATGTAAAAAGCAAGAAGGGGTTCAAAGAAAATCATATAAAGGAAAAAAAAAAACTTATGTGGTTCCAGCAAGGAATGCTTTCTTCGCATACACAAATAGGAAGATTCAACTTTAGTGTGAAAAGGCTTTGCAGAACAATGTTATGCACAAACAAGAATCTAAAGCCTGCTTTGAACATTTGAAAAAAAAAAAAAACAACCAAAAAATTTCAATCGATTTGCTAAACAATAGCAAATCCAATAATGACTCGATCTCCTTCACAAGAGAGTAACGTTATTCTTCACAAGTTCTGATTCCAGTGCTAGCATTTAAAATTTAGTCATAAGATCTTTGATCTCAAACTTTGATCTGCAATTAATGATCAATATCTGTGAGTCACATGGCTAAAATAGGAATCATATCATGTGTTCAAAGTCCAAAGACCTCCAATTTCAAAATATGACTGAGTTCAAGTCATATCCTAGTTCCGACGTACAAGGCACCTAATGGTAAATCAATATGCGGTGCACACAACTAACTATGTCTTCAATGTTTCAAGGATAAGATCGGTTGGTAGTCGAGGTCTGATAATTGCTTGTAATGGTGTGAGCTTTGGGGATACGATTCCAACTCTTTCTCGCATGTCCAAATCTTTAGGGTTAGGTATGGAAGGTGGAAGTGTCCATGAGAAAGAATGCAATAAACTTGCCAACATGAGCTTGAGGTTTGCAAGGGCAGCGTGAACTCCTGGACAACCACGCCTGCCAGATGAGAACGGTAGAAGACCGAAATCTTGACCATAAACATTGAAACATGAGTCGAAGAAGCGTTGCGGACGAAATGCTTCCGGGTCTGCCCAAATTGTTGGGTCTCTATTGATCGCATGGATGTTCACGTAAGCTGTCGTGTGGGGTGGGATGGTGTAGTCACCTAGTGTGCAAGCTGATGTGCTGAAGTGCGGGGCACCCGTAGGGACGGGTGGGTGAAGACGAAGCGACTCTTTGATTACACAATTGAAGAACAAAAGCTTGGAGATGTCGGATTCTGTTACCATCTTTTGGCGACCGACCACTATGTCTAGCTCCTCTTGGACTTTTTGCAACAGATCGGGGTGGCGAAGAAGCTCAGCTAATGTCCATTCAACTGAGGCAGCTGTGCTGTCACTCCCTCCCACAAGTAGATCCTGCAATGTTGCACAATCAACCGAACAATCCTGTTAGTATGCTGAGACTACGGGTGCTTCAACTCAAGTAGTTTGAAAAAGGCTTAAGTATGCAGATGAGCTACAACTCCGTGATCTTCTGGATCAAGATTAACGAAATTAGAATGTCAATTCAGGACAAAATCAATGCTGCTATCTTGTTAAAGTCAGCAAATCACCTTCTGTAACAGAAATGCAAAGAGGAGGACAATATGTTAGAGATGGAGTGCAGTCTATCGTGAATAGATGGCGAGCCTTGTTGCCCAAATTTCCCCCTTTATCCCCAATGCCCTTACGTTGAAGGATTTTGGGAGGCTAGATGTAAGACCAATCAAGCTCAAATTACTGGGCAACAGAAATATTCGAACAAATTGGACTAGAACGCAATCAAATGTCCTTCGACAGACAAAGATTGTGACGGTGTGATACTTTCTTTGAGGTGTTACGGAGAATGCAAATTTGTCATGTAATTACGACTTACAATGGAAATCGCAATGAGATTGTTGTCTGAAAGTTCGCTATGACCCACAAGCAATGAGCCAATGAAGTCTAACTGATCCGAGTTCTCCTTTTCTTTGATTGCGGACGCATGTGTCCGACGGTGCTCCTGTATAAGAGGTAGGAGAAGGCGTTCTATTTTAGGTTGAAATTGACGCAAAGTGCGCTCCACCCCTGATATCATGAATCATCATTGAGTGTCAAAGGCAAGAAGTATATAATCACATGTGGAGATTTACAAGGATGATACATCATGTTAGGAAAACTTGGAAGCTCAAGCTTGTGAGTGACTAGCGATCCCAATCAAGAAATATTTTCTCCATATCCAGAGATTTTGCCTTTGAGAAGGCCATGCAAAATTGGACTAATATTCGTGACCTGGGTTTCCAACACGGAATGGTGAGTGATTGATTGATTGAAAGTTCCTGCAAGCTATGTTGATGTTAGATTAAGAGAGAGCAAGGATGCTATTGATAACCTTGGAGATCCAGCCATCGTAGAGCAGGGATGTAATCACCGGCATTGAAAGATCCACCGATAAGCTTGGTAGCCTCCTTCACAAAGCTCTTAAACTCTTCTGCAGCTTTGCGGCGCGGCGATACAGCTGGGACGCCGAGTCCATCAGCAGTATCATGAACGTCGGTGTCGGGTTTGGTGTCCAAATCGAACAGTCTTTTGCTGAAGAGCATGCGGCCTATGATGTTCAGATTTGCACTCAACATCAACGACCTCACGTCAATCACACAAGCCTTCGCTTGTTCATCAGCGCTCGCTACAGATTCAAGAATGCAACGAATTGTGGCTCCAACTTCCTCCATTCTCAAGGGGAGCATCCGCTCGATTTTCGCTGGTGATAGAAGCTCAGAGGCATAAAGCTTTCGGAGGAGTCGGAAGTGAGGGCCACTAGGTGCAAAGACGACATTACTATATCCGTAGCCCAAGTACTTCCCAGGTGCAAACTTAGGCCGAGATGCGAAAGTCCGATCGCATGTCCTTAGTATCGCCATTGCCATCTCCGCACTCGACACCACAATTGTGGGACGCAAACCGATCCAGAAAAACAAGAGAGGTCCGTACCGCTTCGCCAATGTCGTAAACACACGTGAACTCGGACGCCCTCTCGTCCTGATTATTGTAAACATGGAGCCCACAATGGGCCATGTTGGAGGACCTGGGGGAAGCTTCATGAGCAATTTTCTCCTGATTCTCAGCACAAACAGAAGTGACAACAACAAAACCACTAGACTTGTCAGAAATACAACGGGAAAACTCCATTCTGCTGAGCTCCCTATGAGTTTCAATGGCATTGACGCCAAATCTGAGTCCGGATGAGCTACTGCGACCTCTTCCGGGGAATGTGTAGCAACAGATTGCAAATTTTCTTGCATGTTTTTCTATCAGAACTCTATCAAAATCCTCCTTGGTTCAAGTTTTGCAGATTGTTGATCCACTCTCAATCGGGAAATTAAATCTAGGATTCTTGAGCTTCTTCATACATTGGCTACTGGAGATGGCAACAGATATATATATATACTGTGCGCTAGCAGACTTGAGCACTCTTACAGCTTGAAGCTTTTGGAGCGGTTATTATGTTATACTAGCTCCTGCTCGAAACCACAAGCATAATGTAGACGACTAGTTCAACTCTTGCACACAAGAATCGGGGGAAATTGTTTCTACTGATTAGAGAGCTGCACCAGAGTACTACAGCATTCTTGCAGCTTGCTGCAGATCAGAACTTCGACAATTTTATGTAACAGGGTTGATATAGCATCTAGTGATCCGTGGATCACAGCTAATTTGATACAAGAAACGTGTGCATGCAGCAATGTCAGATGCTGCTTCTGGGTACAATACTAGAGAGAAGCTCCCACGATTGAGAATCGCCAGCTCATGTAGGACGTGCACCAGACTCTGATCAGCAAGAGTCCAGCTGCAGCAGCTGATCACTCAGTTGGTTGATTCTGTCTCCTGCACTACTACTGTAGACTAGCTCACACTTGGGTAGTCAGTAGTGCAGCCTTGCATGGGCAGCTGTTATGCACAAAAGAGCCCTGGAGTTTTGCTTTTGTAGCCATGACTTGTCGACAAATCTCACTTTTGGATAATGATCAAACTCTGAAGTGTTAATGAACTTAACCTACTGCCAGCTGACAGTGCCCTGACTTTACAACATTGTGAGTTTCTTCTGAAAGAGTACAATTGTAGAGTCCATTGATGAGCTACTCTTTTCCAGGTGGCATGTCACATTGGAAACAAGCAGCCCTTCCCATAATGGCTTTGCCCACAAGGAGAATAAATATTCAACATACTAAATTGGAAACACATGGTGGTTAGCAGGAGTTAGCATGGTGAAGTGCAGGTGGATCCTTCAGCTAATATGCTGAAAGTGTACTATGTAATGGTCAAGCCCCTGCCCATTATGTTGGGTAATTAAGGTGCCAGGTGACACACCCAACATAATGAACAAGGCCTAGACCATTCCACAACATTACATAAGGTCTGGGGTGAGGTTAAATGATTTTTTTAAAAACCAAGTTCAGCTGACATTTTGGTCATTATTATGAGTCTATCATAGTCATTTGATTATGTCATATAATGTGGTCAAGAAAATGACATAACATGCCACCCCAGACCTTAATGTATCTATAATGGACTCCACATGACCCTAAAATGTAAGGACATTTGATCCATTTCTGGGTGCAACCCAATGTTTCTACTCTGAAGGGCAGAGCCAATAAATGGGACCCAAGCAAAAATGAAACAAAGCATGGTAGGCCTTATTTTGTATCTTTAACTAAGCCAAGACTAATTATTTTGATCCATATCAACCACGTTCAGTCCACATCTAGAAACATGTATGTTCAGGGAAGCACCCACCATATTTAGTGATGAGCAGTCCTTTACACAAATGTGGTGGCTCAGCTTTGGAAAGCCTTGACCACGAACAGCTGTGCTTTGCTAGAATTAGGACTAATTTGGCCAAAGTTGCATGAGAGAAGGAAGAATCTTGACCTAACTTGGATTTGGGGAAGGAGATGGGACATGGGAAGGTAGGCCACCCATAACCCTAAGCCCAAAGTTGAATTCCACATATGGTGAACTCCTACATCTCAAGCAATTTGCAATGTCAATCCACCCTTTTCTTTTTGAAATCTACATGCACATTTACATTCCAAGTGATGTGTGAGATATTCCTGGTTACTCAAAGGCCTCAATGGGGGAGGATGTGTTACACACCCCTGCCCCCCCCCCAATTGAAACTCCTGTGCTGTGTGCCCTGCACGGTTCTGTGCATGGTTTATGCTTTGCACTAATGAACACCTGTTCTGCTTAAAGCCTCGTCCCACATGTTTTGTTAATGATAACTAGAGTTGAGCCTGCATCGACATAGGTAACACACCAAGGCTCTACAAGTAGTCTTTAAAATCCCCACCAGTTTAGGGTTATGGGCGCCCACCGGTGGGGAAGTGCAGAAGTAACCTCAGGCAGGAGATTAACTCAAATACAAACACCAATGTTTTAGTCTGATCAGAGATGAGTAGAGCTGAACAACACCAAGATTTGCAGTAAATCAAGTGAACCTTGCAGCAACAACACACAATCATGAGTTATAACGTATAACGTATAACCAGTCAATGGCACCCAGTGCCAGCAGGTAGGACAAAAGAGAATGCATGTAGTAGATAACCTCTAAATCTGCAACACCTTAATGAGACAAACTGGGCTACCCTAAAAAAACAAGGCTCCTTTGGCCCTTTGCCAGAGTCAAACATTATTATGTCCTGTTCAGACATTCCCTTCAGTACATACTAACCTAATTGATAAGTTACAATATGGCAGTGGTTGCCAGCTGTTTCAGCTAGATTTTGAGAAAATGTTGGTCGAGAAAATCATCATTTTTCCGACCAGAATCAATCGCCTCAATTAATTTGCATGGGAACGGGAATCACACAAACCCTATGGTGGCAAATTATGACCCCTTCAAAAAGTGCAAATTATGTGGTAAGCTATTTTCCTTTCAGAAAATGAGTTACTGAAAATTCTTCATAGACTCATGTTGTGAGCTCAACAAGAACCATGGGAACTACAACGATCATTGCAGATATGTAGATTTCGAACAACTTCCTAGTACTTCAGGTTACTGTTGTGGACATTGCCAGATTTTGAATAAACAGCTCAAACTTGTATATAAGCTGACAAACAAACTTAGCGGTACACATTCATATTACTTTCCATTTTCAACTCAATTGCTGTATCATTGCATTTTTCATGAACATGTATGGGGCCATCTAGGACCTACTAGGTGGAGTCACAACAAAACAGAGTTCTGGAGTTGTTTGATAACCTCTAAATCTGCAAACTCCAGTTGGACATATTCGACACCAAGGGTTTGAAGGACTGTATCTAACATGTGGCGTTCATGGATTGGGGGTGCATTCACAATTGGGGACTGTAAGAAGAATGTTTCATTAGAAAATCATATTGAATTTTAACTTTGATTAATTGTTATGACAAGTATAACCTACAATTTTAATTTTTTTTTTTATTGTTTTGCTAAATAGGAGTGAACATTAGAATCAATATGGTAAAACATAATCATAATCTTAAACACTTTAAAAGGGTTTTCAATAAAAAAAAATTGTTGAATACATTTACCAAGTTATAGAGGCTTTGAATGATGCACCCTCAAAGGCTTGCCACAAGGTATCAAAATAAACATTTCAAAATAATAGAATTACTCATAAAGTAACCTCATCTTCACCATGTCTTTGGGCCTCCTTTCAACCCCTATCCCCTATTTCAATGGTATCCACAAAGTAAAGACATTTTAATAAATCTTCATATGAATTGCTGATACTCAACATTTAATGCATAAGGTTCAAAACTAATTATAGTAGTTGTAGAATTAGGAGCAATGAAAATATATGTAGTAGTAGTATAGGTGCTTAGGAAAAAGGAAAGACAGGATGAAACTCAATTTACCACCAAAATTGATGATTTTTTGAATTTTATTCCCCATTGAATGTTTTGTATTTTTTTGCAAGTTTTTTTAAAATCTCACCTTGTGTATGATCAAACTCAAGGTTTTGGTTCTATGTTTTTCGTACTTTATGGATAACTCTAATGCACTATGAAAAACTTAAAGCTTTGAACGCATTTTTTAACTCCTACATGGGGGTTAAAAGGACATGCAATAGTTGCAAGGTGGGACTAGGATGAACTCCTTAAAGTTGAATTCATGGACATGTGAAAATGCACAAACCAAAACATTCATAACATCATCATTAACATTTTCATCACCAACATAATCATAGCTGAATTTCATGTTTGAAATTCATTCATTATCATCCATAACCTTAGGTAATTTGTAATTAATTTATAGTTTAATGATAATTAACTTGTAATCAATTTATAGCTAATGTGTATTTATAAAGGTTTTTACGAAAGTTCCTTGAATGGTGGGCATATGGAAACCTTCATTGAAGTTTTTTTTTAATTAGGACATAAAAAGGGTATAAACAAAAATACAACCCTTGTTATTTTTTGTTCAACACAATTCAAAGGTATGATCTTACACCATAACCTTGTTTTGTTCTTTTCATGTTAATATTTTTTAATATTAAATTGTCATAATAAAATTATGGTTGGACCTACATCTTACACATTATGTTCTTATTTTGGTATTCATGTTCTTATTTTTTGTTGTAGTGTTTCAAGTTCCAACTAAAACTAGGCTTGCCTTTGTCATAACTTGTCCTATTGTTCATGCCTTTTGGGAATCCCTTTGATTTGATAATATTTGTGTTTGTGACAAAAAAAAATGGAAATTTGTGAATTTGGAGCCAAATTGAATCATAGATCTATTATAGACTACCAATTAGGATTTGTAAACTATAAATAAGTTTCATTTCTATTAATTTAAGAAATTAGGGAATAATAGTCATGTATTTAGTTATTTTTAAAAAGTCCAAAATTATGAAGTAACCATTTGGAAGTTGAAAAATTGAAGAAAAACTTTGATTTGGGGGCCACCAAATATGCAAAAATATATATTACTAATGTTTTGCTTCAATAAATGATCAAACAAATAGATGTTAACAATCTTTTGTTTCAAATTTAGTAAAGAAAATTGATCCCAACTAGGTTAGAAAAAGTCCAAAATTAACAATTTAGTTTTAAAATAAGTAAATATATGTAATTTCTATTTTTATTGATGGGATCACTATTTTGGACTTAGATTTGTGAGTGACGACGGCATGCTAAGCTGTACAAAAAATTGGCAACAAGGAGTCCACAAAAATAAACCATATTGATTATTTTTTAAAAGTGAACTAAACAATGAAAATTAATTATGAGATGTTATTTGGTTGAAATTTATCTCATTGTTGATTCCTACACATGCAAGCCTAGAAGGTGGGAGTTTTGATGTTTAGTCATTTCTCATGTAGGAGTCAACATTTAGAGCTTGAAAGTTGTATGTGACAAAGGTGATGATTGCTTTTGTTTCGCTAGAATAACATTACAACTAGTTTGGATGATATTTTGTACATGACTTTTGTAAAACTTCAAACTTATAGTGATGGCATAACCTATAACATTTAATGATAGTGGTAAGTTTTTTACAGAAGGTAAAACAAAAATATGACCCTATAAGTTCAAAAGGTGGCAAATTTATTAATATGGTTGCATTTTTGTATGCAAGTATTCCAAAGTTAAGTGATGACAGACCTCCTATTTTGTGTAAGGAATTTGATGGATGATAGGTCTTTGCTCAAAAAGGCAAAGTCCAAAATGTGTGAAAATATCAAAAGATTTTACAATGGAAGAAATCCATAATTACTTTGGACCTATTCAAAACAAAAATGGTTATAATAAAATGTTTAATGACAATCCTAAATTGATTATGAAAATGGAAGGCTTGTGAATGGTCACTCATCAATAGCCTTGTGTTCTTGCTTCCAAGATTATATCTTTGGGTATGGTTAGAAAGTTCATCATGCAAATGAAAGGGAAGAAGATGAATTGGGCCATGTACGTAGAGTGGACAAACTAAGAGCAACAACAACGGAAGGGTTTTATTTATTGAACAATAGTGAAAATGACATAGAGCTTAAAAAAAAGAAACTTGGTCCAAAGCGGGAGTTGCACATGTGTGTTGTTGTGCCAAAAGAGCTTGTGCAATATGAGGAGTTCATCAAAAAATTATAATTTAAAGTTTAATAGAAGGAGGACCTAAATAAATAGACTAGTAGGCAAAAAATTATTCAAAAGTACAATTGTTCAATCTTTGAAAGAAGATCATGACAACTTCTTGGTGGATGCTCAAGAGTACCTCGTAGGGTTGATGATGAAGCTAAAGAGTTGATTAATGTTGCAAACACATAGGTGGAAACAAGCTACCGCATGAGCCTAAAGCCTAGAATTGGAACTTGGGATGGCAAAATGTCTTTTCCCTTATACACATGCAAGTAAAACCCAGGAATTTAACAACAAAATGAATGTTGTAGGAGCAAACCTAGAAGCAAACATGGGGATGAATGTAAGCATTCATCCTCATTATGGATGAAAAATAATAATTACATCTACATGTTTTTTTAAAATAGAACTTCCATCACAAATGTAACGATGGCCACCTTTCCTTCAACTTTTTGGTTAGGAACACAAATTTCAAACATGATTTGAAATTTTTCTTGTTATTTTTTTTCATAAGGTAATTGGAAGTCATTATATTTCAAGTTTTTATTAGGAAATTAATTGAGTAAGTATAATTTTTTTGTGAATTTCCAAAGTTAAGGCTATCAATTTCTAAAGGGGCCATTTTAATTAGGAAGACAAATTTTTCAATTTTTCAATTTTGTAATTCCAAAATAAAATTCAAGCCATATATTAATGTATGTAATTGATAAACATGAAAAAAACATAATTTACAATTGTGAAAACATTTAAAGTAAAAGGCCCAAAAAATGATTTGTGCCTTTTTGGTTCTTTAACCATTCCTTGTGGTTCCTAGTGGTCCACCCAAGGATGTTTTTGCCCTATGCATTTGCCATCAAATGGGATCTACCAAGTTTATAGAAAATTTTGAAATCATACTCCCAAAATAACAATAACCACCTAGCTATTATGCTATAAACTTGTGGCTTGTTAACTAAGTACACAAAAGCCATGTGGTCAACATAAAATACAAATTGGTTACTTAATAAATAATGTGTGCATTTGTGTAAGGCATAGACCATAGCTAAGGCTTCCTTCTTAGTAGTAGTATAATTCCTCTTAGTTGAATTTAGTAATCTAGAGGCATACATAACCGGCTAATCAAATTTACAATTTGGGTTCTAGGGACAAGTATGGCTCATATTGCCAAGGGAGATGCATCTATGTGAACATGAAACTCAAGCTCCCAATGTAAACTGATCAATATAAGGGCTTGTACATACTGGTTTTTAATCTCCTCCCAAACAATTTGGCATTCCGTAGTCCACTCAAAAACTTCAAACTTCTTGAATAGTTTGGTAATTGGTGTCATAAAAGAGGTAATTTTTTTGATAAAACACATGTAAAACTATGCCATCCCATTGAAAACTTGGATCTGTTGGGGGGTAGTAGGTATTGGCATGTTTATTAAGGCTTTAACCTTCTTGGGATCCATAATTTTCCCCTCTTTGGATACTGTAAAACCTAGGATGGTTCCTGAAAATACCATGAATGCACACTTTTCTAGGTTTAGGCTAATACCAAATTCTCTACACTTAAGGAAACATTTCTTGAGTTTTTCAAGATGTGTTGAAAGGTCACTAAAAATTGTAAAAGGGTGAAAGCACATTACAATGTAGACAATTTTAGGGGAAAATAGGACTACATATAGTATAAAAAATAGTAACATGTAAGATTTCACTCACTTTGAATTTTTTCGAGATCACATGTAGTTAATTTAAGCTTCAAACATAAAATAAATTATTACACCCATCAATATGCAATTGATTAATAGTTGTATCATTGTTTTAAAATACACCAATAATTTTATAAACATTGATTTAAAATCCTTATTTTACAACAAATTACCATTTTTTATTAATTTTGAAAATCGACTATTTTTATTTAAAATGGTAAAAACAACACTTAGCCCATCTATATCTTCAATGGAAGAACATTTTACAACTTTAAAAGATAAAAACTTTCATTATTATAAGATCATAATGTATTAACAAATGTTTTTTAAACATTTGATATGAACTTCACAACTTGAAAAGAAATTGAGAATTTTAGAAAAGGATATTTTTTTTAATGGTTGTATTTTTACATGTGCAAAATTTTATGGATAAACTACCATTAAATCTACTCCTTTGTATTCCTATTGTAATTGTAGCATTGTGATAGGATATTGCAATGTGAAAATGTACTCCAATTATTAATTAATTTGTTCATATTTGCTCCAATTTCACAATACAATGATATAGTGGGATATAAACCACCATGATATATCAAAGTTTCATAGGTATCAAAAATTGTCAAATGTGATAGTTTTTTGTTTACACCATAATGTGTTTTCGCCCAAAGTCATCAAGAAATATTTTCATGGATACATCAATGTACTCACGAAACACTTTGGTTATTGCCCTCTGATAAATGGGTGGTCCATTTTTGACACCAAATGGCATCACAACCCACACAACAACCTTCCAACCAGTAACAAAGGCGATTATGTGTTGATCTTCTGGTGCAATTGAAATCTAATGATATCTTGAAAATTCATCTAGAAGGTATAAAATTCATGCATGACGATTGTCTTGCTAATCTCATCTGTGAAAAGTAATGGGTAACATTAATAGAATAGCCCCCCCAAAATTGCAATTATGTTTTCAACTACATCTTGATTATAATACATAGTTGAAAGTGACAAAAATAGTTGCAAAGTATTTTTTGCAACTAAAAACTATTTTTTTCAACTACAAACCAAAAAAGTTAACAAGTACAAGTTGACAATGGCATTCGAATTGAAAATGTTTGCCATGTGTCAACACCACATCAGTAGCCATCATTAACCATTTTAATTGCAAACTTTTTACCAACCTAGTTATGAAATGTTGTCAACTTCTTTCAATTAATGGATAAACTTCATCCGTTGATTGCATATGACATTAGCAAAATATTCAATTATAATTTCGACTACATTTCAACTATGTCAATTTAACCAATGATGTGATGACATGTGGCACAGTCAAAGCATTCCACCATTGATTACCCATAATAAAAATTAAGGTGAAAAGTCAATTATGTTGCGACTACAATGGTCAATGCACTTGGCCAATGGTGGGATGACATATGCTGTAATTTAATAAGGTTGGGGTGGACCACTTTAATGCCACTTGGCTTAATTTAAGCCTATAGATGTAGGTGGTGTTGTGAGGCAACTTTCTATCCTTCTATGAGGTGATTATATACTTGAAAATACATATGCTAACGGTGAAGGAAAAATGCAAAATGTATTTCTAAATGTTAAGTTGCATTTGTAGTTTTTACCAAATAGCTTACCTCCTATGCATCACCTACGATTTAGAATTGATAGATATATTTTCCAAGCTCAAACACTCCAAATCTTAGAATTTTAAGGATTCAACACCATGTTCAACTTGGCAACAGACCTCTAGTCACCTAGAATATTATTCCTACCACATACATTATCCAAATTTAGCTTGCTTTAGCTCATTAGAAAGGTAACTACAAGGCGCATATGCCTACCAAATTCCAAATTTGGCAGTTAAACTAGTAATAAATTATGTTACCAAACCCGAAAAAGTTTTATGAAGGTAGAAAGTTCGACTTGGCTACAAACCAACAGTCACTTAAAATATTATTTGTATCATATATGTTATTCAAATCTAGCTTGCTTCAGCTCATTTGAAAACTAACTACAAGGCACACCTTCCTACCAAATCTTAAACTATACACCCAAACTAGTAAGAAGTTATGCTACCAAACCCGAGAGGGTTTGTGGAATTCCTCTAAAACTTCAAGCTCCCAACACCCTATTCACTTTCATTCTTTCAAAAGTACTGCAAATATCTAATCCACTCTCCCCCTTTCCACCATCTAAAATTAATCATTTTTCTTTTCACAAGGAAGGTTGTAGGAACAAGTATTCTCAAGACTCAAATTGAAAATTATGTCCAAAAAATAGAAAGCCCCAATGATCCGAAATTACCTTTTTAAAGAAAAAGAGAAGGAAAGAGGTGAAGGAAGATCCCAACTCGGTGGCCAATGGAAGGTTTCCAATGCTTAGTGGCTAATGGAAGGAAAAGGAAAAACACCTTTTCACCTCTTCCTACTTTCCCCCCAAATTTTTTTATTTAAACCTTCATTTTTTCCTTCGATCTTAAAGTTTTACTTTACCATGGTTCTAGGCCGTTACTTACACATTTCCTTCCTTTTTCCTTGACCTCATCCCAAATGGCTATTACATTTTCATGTTTACTTTGGTTCTCCATCATCCTAGTGCATTTGCTTACATAGTTTGGATTATCGAAATGGAAGCCAAACAATACGGGACAAATATTTTAGTTTCCACCATGGGAAGACAAGCCTAATACATAGGCCTACAACAAAAAACTTATAGATTTTTTTCATTTCTTATCTAATTTGAATGGTGTAAAAAGCTATCAGAATATTAAGGTAAGCTTTACATTATCTCTTTCAGCTCTAGAAGCAAAGGAGCAACATCGAAGAAGCATAAAACACGTCAAAATCAGATAATGTGTTTATTCCAAAAATGACCCATTATTTTAAAATGTCATATCTTATTCATTTATTATTCAATTGGAATGATCTAAAGAGCTATAGGTGCACCAAGTTAAGCTTTACATTATTTCTTTAAGCTTCAAATGCAAAGAACCACAAAAAACACATATGTACTAAATTGGAATGTGTGAATTAGGCCTATGATTGAACACTTACCTTGCCTACTTTCAATGCGCATTCTTCTTCATGTTTTACCTATTTTGAGGGTGAAAGCATGTTAATTCTACTTCATAGTCTATTTGTCAAACTAACAAAAGGTAGAACCAAAACCCATCACAAAACTATCATACATGCAATCTTTTTAGTTGAATGATTACTAACAAGATATTTCTCCATTATTATGCATTAATTTTAAAATTCCATATTGTAAACGTAGGTTTTAAGTATATTTTTCTAAACATAAGTAATTTTGAAGGCCTATTTTTTGTAATGTAATATTTGATTCAAATGAGTATATTTTATCAAAAAGAAAGTAGATGGGTTTTTTGGTGATACACAATCATCTTTATGTTGTAATTTATGTTTATTTCATTAAATTTTTTTAATGAAAAATATGTTTGAACATCATATTGACAAGTACATTAATTTCAAACATACTTGTTACCTACTTTTATTATTTAACAAATATTTAAAATTTTGTATTATGTTTATAATAACCCAATTAAAAGCACAATGGTTTTAAAGTCAAATTTAAGTAAATCTTAATATACTTTCTAATATTTTGATCAAAAATTATTTCAATTTCAACTCCATTTATGTTCATCAACTTTTTTTAGTTAATTTCCCATGCTTACACCCTTGAGTGATTTAGTGGCCATGGCTAATCCAAGTTGAACTTGAAAAATGAAGGAAGACTGTATTAAGATTTAAAGTTATTTAATAACTTGAGTGTATGGTGGTTAATTACTTTACCCTAGTTGCAAACTGTAATAACATAATTACAACTCAATTATCAATTAGTTGTAACTAATTTACAACCTAATTTTAACCTAGACATTAACTAATAGTTTACCTAACCTAAATTTAGTTAATTATGCTAATTACTTGTAATAAATATTCAACAAAAAAATTAATTCCATAATTTAATAATTGATTAATTTTTAAATAAAATATTCCTTTTTATTTATTGCAACTCAAGCTAATTGCAAAAGACAATTTCAAATCCCTTCAAAGTGATCTTGGGTTGGATGTCACTCCATCTATACATGTTTAACCTTTGGAAGAATACATTGAGCACTAAAGGGTGGAGCTTTGGGAAACCTGTTTCTATAAGGAGTTCAATGGCCAAATCAAGCCTATAAGTATTCAAAAGAGTCGAAAGTGGGTGAAACAATCCAAGTACTTGCAAGTATTGAAGCGAGTGATGTTCAAGTACATTTCTTTCATAATTTAAATATGTTGATTTCATTGTGAACCATCTCATTGGATTACTTTTATTGTAAAACCTAATCTTTTTTCATTCTCCATAAGTATCTCAATTTCATGTTCCTACCTGTTGGGGTCATTCCCAAGAAGAAGAAAAATATTCTTGCATTAAAATTCTGGAGAAAGTAGAAAGTCGTCATGACATACCTATCCCCAAAATGTTGCCTTGTGCAACCACTTAGTAAAAGCTGCATTGGAAACCTCAATGTTTTGGAATATGAAGTTCCCCCAAACCAAACATTTTGCATTCCACCATCTCAACCACATAACTTTTTGAGTTGCATCAACACATGATGTCAACAATAGCTACAACTTTTCTAGACACATTTTAGCATCTTCTTCTCCCCTAGAATCGTAGTGATCTTGCACCTCCTTGAGGAATTTAGGACCAAGCACAAGGTTTGTCATTCATTTATTTAAGAAAATTATTTATAAATATTTCATTAGATATAATTAATTTATGTCTTGATTAAATTTTTTAATAACTGATTTTTAAATAAAATTTATAAAAATGACATTAATAATACTATTGTAGCTAATGTAAGCTAGGTTGTTATTTATTTTTATTATTTGTATTATTATTTAACTTGTTATAAATATTATAAACTAATATAATATATATTGAATAAAAATAAATATATAACAAAAATATTGAATTGAACATAATAGTGCTAAAAAAAAACAAATTGAAATTATGTAATCATGTATTAGATGTTTGTACTAACTATGTCTGTTATTATTATTTATAGAGTTAAATAATAATGAATTAAATAATTTGAAAACATATTCAAACCAATAGTTAGCATTAGATTAATTATGACATTAATTCCAAATAACTTTAATTATGTTTCATTAAATTTATAGAAATAACTATCATTACATGTGTTGAATGTTGTTGGTTTGAAAAAGATTTGTAGATAAATGAACAAGTAATTTTGAACAAAACTAATAGTACAAGGTAAAATAGGTGGTTAAATAGACAAGTAGCCAAATTTTGAATTTAGGAAGAAAAAATAATTTTTTATTTCATCTAATGTTATCTAATTATTCTTATAATAAAAGAATACTAAGGTATATAAGAACATTGGTACATACATTGGATAACTTTTTGGTTTGGGACATGTTTCTTGTGTTGTTTCCTTCAATTAGGAAAAAAAGAAAGCCATTTTTTTGTGAAGTAAAATAATAAAATTATTGTAATATATTGGAATACTTTGATAAGGGACATAAACAAATTGCCCCACAAAATTTGTTGAAAAATAACATTAGAACCTATTCAGTTTTGTTGTGCTCTTAAATCAATTTCAAAATCAAGGTAATAGAAAACCCCATTAACAAACATCTTGGTTTAACTAATATTTCAATACACAATTTTTTACTTTTTATTTTAATTCATTATTATTATTATTATTATTATTTTAAAATATATAACTTAGTTATCATATGTATAAAAATGAATAAACATTAGAGTTAAATAAAAATATTGATTATTTATCATCACTTAATATATTGAAAACTAAATTTGATTTACACAAAAATAGAAACTACATATGTAGACATATCCTAGTGATGACATTCTTCATTTTGCACATTAAAATTCTTTAAAATTCTTCATTTAGCACCTTGTCATAACATTCTTTACCCGCGAATGTTTACCAAATTACACTGGTTGATCTATAAAAT
>Ga0116228_10000485_pt1 | contig 30327 bp, 20 predicted proteins | sample S1TSphfallax_2_FD_89694 | JGI IMG/M metagenome (GOLD analysis project Ga0116228, IMG submission 89694) | Host-associated microbial communities from peat moss isolated from Minnesota, USA - S1T2_Fc - Sphagnum fallax MG | ecosystem: Host-associated > Plants > Peat moss > Unclassified | place... | reverse complement strand
TCTTGAATCCATATTATACAGGGGGACATTCTTCCCGCTAATTCTAGAATAAGACTCAATCTTCGCAAACTTTCCATTAAAATATTCATCCAACTCTCAGTCATAACATCTGGTTTATTATATGGAAGTCTATTTATAGATATTCTTATTAGAGGAACAAAAGAATCTGCTGCGAGATTTTTTATCAAATAGGATCGTCTGGTTTCCAAAGAACCTATTAATAAAATTCCTCTTGGGGGGGATAATCTTAGTTGAAGTGGAACAGGTTTCCTATGAAAAGTCAACTTGAAAGTCTCGGCTTGCAAGTTTTGATATATTTACAATGTTATATATGATGATTATTTAATTATATTTGATATATTTAAGTAAAATTTTATTGGTAAAATTGCAACATATTATAACCATAATAAAGTAAAATGTCTAAAAATATATAATTTATTTGATCATAAGACTTTTATCATTATTTTAGATAAAATTTTGGCATCACATATCTAAAAATTTAGAATTAGATCAAACTCGTTAATATATATATATATAATTTAAATCTAAATTATAGAAAAAATATTATGCGGGTGAAAGCATGGTAAAGTATACACAAAAGTATTGTAAACAACAAAATTCTAGGGTCTTTATATAAAAGGACTAACAAGCAGATGATTTTATGAGGATAATAGATATATTTTTGGGTACATTATTTCTTAATTCTTGTTTGTAGAATTTTAGAAGCTAAATTGTTATAATCATGTTTTTCTGCATTACTTACAAGTACTTTAATTTGACCTAAAATTTGAAGCAATTTAAAAAATAAAATTCAAATATTTTAAAGTAGGTGAATTGTTTTTGGAAGTATTTGGTTTTTTTTCATGCACCTCAATATTGATGTGAACATTCCAATATATATATTTTGGTTAACATAGTTTGTTTTCATAACTAAAATCATCCCCAACCCCTGAAAAATGATGAAATTATTGGGGATACTTTTGGGGTACTCTTTTAAGTCCAAATTATATGACACAAATTGCTTGAAAAATTAGAGGGAGGTTAGAGGTGCCCATGAAAAAAACTAAAAGCTTCATTTGTTTTGAAATGCTAGAAGAATGTTAGAAGTTTAATTTTTAATTTTATTGGTGTTTTCAAGTAGAAAACAAGGTAGCAAGTATGTACAAAATATCTTGCATGCACCCAGACATCATAAATAACATAATTGATATAAATTTATTTTTTGAAACATGATGGATATATTATCCATTTATAAAAATTATATGTGAATAGATTAAAATTTGATGTGTTATAACTACATTGTGTAATATGTTTTTGAATGAAATGAAGGATTAAAATGTAGGAGATAAATAATTTTTCTAAAAATTAAACAATTAGTTGTAAAATATTTTCCATTTATAAGTCATGTGCTTGAACTTGTTTTTCCATCAAATTGCCATTGAAATGTAACTCAATTTAACAAAATTCAAAAAATAATTAGTCAAATTAATGTGACTTTTTGGAAGAAAGATATATTTACACATCATTGAAAGTACTTTAAAAATCCATTTGGACAAATTCAATAAGATATGAAATATTGAAGTTGATGTATGTGTACTATTTAAAACCAAGTATTGGGTAAATAGAATGCATGTACTATGTTTTCACATCACGGGGTGGTTTGATGGCAAAGGAATTGATATCCATCCTTGGGGTCTAAAGGTCAAACCTCACAAGTAACGTAGTTGTGGTCAACAATGGTATGTTGATCGTATATGTCCTATACAACTAGGATATTTAACCTAGGTGCCTATTTAGACTTGTTTAAGTACCTATACTAGGTGGCCTATCTAGTTATTTAAATTAGGCTTTTAGCCTAGCCTAGGTAGTGACACATGTCAACAACTTATAAGATGAAAAAATGATATTAACAATAATATAAATGATATTGCATCATTTCTATAAATGTAAATAATTTATTTAATATATGTGATTTAACAAATTATATTAAATAACTTCAATTTAATTAAATTTTGAATGTTGCCCAATATTTTATGTAGTTGTATATGTAATTGCATAGTCCTACAACTAGTCAATGGATGAAACATCCTTATAGTTGTGTGTGATATGCAACTACTAGTGTGACTATACATACCATGTGGAGTTTTTTGTGGATGGTTGTATTTTGCCACTTATCGAAGGTGATTACAAGGTTTATAATTGCATGTCTGTTGTAACTAAAATTTATGACTCTACTTTATTGAATTTCATCAATAGATTGTTCAAATTTTTACATAAAAAAATAACCAAAAGTTTTTTAATTTCTTGGTTTTACATTAGGAATTTTTTTTTGAAGCATTGCATTCTCCTAATAGAAAGGAAAAATGTTCAAGAAATTTCAAGCAATCTTGACTTTGAAATTCAAAACTTCTACAAGAATTACATAAAAAATTAATGGAAAGGAATTTTGATCCTCTCTATGTCCAAATCATCCTAGTTATACCAATTCATTGTGTTGTTGTGACTTAAATAATCATTAGCTAGTACAACTCAAAAATTAAAATAACAAGTTACTTGTCACAAGTTCAAGTTCTCCTATTCTATTAACTAATCGAAAATTACAACAGTCCGATTACCAATTCTTGTAACAAACTAGTTATCTTTTAAACATGTTAATCAAAAAATAAAAGTATACTTAATCAAAATGCTTTACTAGTTACTAGTTAAATAAACCAGTTATTGTATGCACTAACAAATTGGGTTACATTACCCCCCCCTTGAAATATAGATTTTATCTTTGAAACCAATCACCCATAACCACCTATTTAACTCCTAAAGCTAAGTTATTAATAGGTTGTTCACCTATGGTATCAACAAATTGCTCACATGTGGTATCAACATGTTTAATCAAATGGATTGGCTAAGGATCTAGTTTTTCCATAACATGTGTATCCTTCAATATTGTATTTGAAGTTCTAAAAACTTCATAGGCATGGGTAACATTATCAATTAATGTAATATCTGTGCCTACTCCAATTTTTGGTAAAACTAATGGTACAAGTTTTGGAGTGATAAGTTTTTCTAAGATTTCTACCTGGTGCTAAAAACAACATGTACTTCCATAGGTTTTGTGGGTAAAGGTAAAGTATAAGGAACAATGGCCAACTTTGCTCCTCCTCTGATGGGCTTAAGTTATTTGGTGGTGGTAACAACAAGTTTGCCCCAAGAACTTGTAGCCATAACATTTGATTGCACATGTGAACTTTTCAAAAAAACATCAATAGGTACCTCAACAAGTTAACATGTGAACTAGTCATACTTGTGGCCTTTAAAATGTAACCAATATGAAACCAATTCATTCAAGTAGGCCTCTTCGTCTACACGAGCAATGTCCAAACTTTCTTGAGTTTGTTTTTCAATGATCTTTTGCACCATTTGCCACCATTCTTTCCTCTTTGGGTTCTTTTCAACTAGTGCTCGGTTTTGCACCTTGAGCAAGGCGATGTCCAAAAATAATTCTTCAAACTCCTTTAGTTAGTTGTTAATGTAAGTAGGTTGGAAAGATTTACCATGTGATTTGTGAAGTGTTTATAATTTGCCCTTTAGTTATTGAATCTATACTTGAAGTTCATGGGTACAATTCTCCATTTCAATGTTGATTTTTGTCAACTTCTCCCTCTGTTGCAAACATGTACTTTCTAGTTCCAACATGGTAAATTCTTGATGTACACTAATGCTTTCCATTTTACCATAATCCTTTGTTAACTAGTCAAAATCAGTCTCTAGGGTCTTAAGGTCATTACGTGTTTTGAAATGGCTTTGGGTTAGCTGATTGTACTCAGACTGTAAGGTTTTACGTTTCCTCATTACTCTTTTAGCTTCAATGCCTTTAGCAACCAAGTGCTTATTTTCTACTTATTGTTTGAGGAATTGGGCATTTACAACAACTAAGCCCTTATCCTTATTCTACGAGGTTTGCTTGTAACTAACCAATTCTAGACAATGGGTTTATAATTGGTTATTTGTATCTTTGAATAAAATCTTAGCATTGTTGTACTTGGATTTTAGATCATCTTGATTGTCTATTGTCTGAAGCCATGTATGAACAATTAAAACTACTTATTGAAAGAAAAAAGTAACCTATTTTAGGCTCTCATGTTGGGCATAGGTTGTTGATGTCTCAAACTAAATATAAACAAATTTAACCTAGGCTAACTCAACAGGGTTAAGTTGAACTGGCTAAATTGGTTTTGCACTTGTTGACAATGGGTTATTAGGCTATTTTGTAGGAGCAAAAGTTTTTTGAATAGGTAAAAATCCTTGATTGAGTACATGTTCAAAATCAGGTTCACTTTTGTTCTTCCATAAATCGGTCACTTTCCATCCTAATTAACTCATCATCTTATTGTGTGGTTATTAGCTTCCATGTCCTCATTGCCTTTAACGCACCCCCACATTCTTGGAAAATTTCAAATTCAAGTCCAAGAGTGGAAACATCTGAAGAAGAAGGAATCGGGGTACTCTCCCTAGCTTGTAGCACTTTGGGGGTAGAAGGGTGTGCTGGAGCTTCGAGATGGGGATTAGGATGAGTGACAAGAAGGTCAATTATTCATAAGAACCTGCACAAACCAAACAATAAGTTGGTTAATGCATGGTTGGAACACTTTTGGTGCATGGACGAACCACGGGCATACACGGATTCATAAGACTCATCACGGTTCGAACTAGGGGGAAGCCCCCACCTTCCCCCTTATAGTATTCTTTGTGTCTGGCCATGGGGCTTGCACCCAAATGTCATTTTGTCCCAAGACTCCCAAGTTGGGACTCCCACGAGTTTAGAGGCCCATAACTTTTTGTGTAAACCTTCGATTGAAGTGAGGTCTAAAGCAAAGTTGTAACTTTCGTCAAAAAATTTCCAAAGATATGTGGCACACCACTTGTACACAAGTAAATTAGGGCGATTTGAGACTTTTAGTGGTCGGGAGTCAAATTGGCAATTTGACTCTCAACCTTTCTTTCAACCTTAATTTGTGTTTTAACTATTCAAATGGGACGTGTAAGCCCATTTTAGACATTTACCTTCCAAGAACTTTCCAATGGTTTAAGTACCTCTTTAATCCAATGAGTTTTGACCTCTGCAATTGTTCTCTAAAGATTCGGGACTCCAACTTTCAAAATGAGAACCAACTTGGGAGCGTGTGGGTTCATTCTATCACACCTTCCTACACTTTTGGGAGCATGAAATGTGACTTTTGGGCTTCACTTTCAGCCCGCACCTTTGTAAGACCTTGCTTTGGTTGTAAGCCCAAGGTTAAGGTCATAACAGCCTCCTTCCATTGCCATGTTTCATTGATGTGTACGAGGTTTCTTCTTTGGTGGTGAACTAGTTGGTTTTAGACTAAACCAGTCCCTAGGCGTTGATGGTTCAAATCATACCTTTACCCATTGTCATCGTTAAACTAATTGTGGTAATATGTTTACTAAGTGTATTGATCGTCGTTCATTTATAAATTGTTCCTTGGTCACAACCCCAAGAAAAGCTTCTTTAGATTACTCCTTAGTGGTCCTTTTTTCCTTTCTCCCCTGTAATGATTATGGTTTTGGACAATCAAGGGGTGTATCCTCTTTTGACAGAAGAAACTAATGACGTAAACATACCTATATCATAGGTCTAAAATACCAAGTTGTTTTTTTATTAGGTGTTGTTAATCTTGTTGTTATCTGCTTTTGATGTTTAGTCCACCATGTCAACTTTATGGACATTTGCGTCAACATAATGGAATGCCAATTAGTTTTCTTTCCTTTGTTTGTTAGGTTCAAAGTGATGGTAATGTGGTTGCTAAAATATGCTAACCTTTCATGTTGATAGATGATTTGCAAGATTGCTACAAACTTGGCATGATATTCTTCCTTCATTTAGATAACGTTCCATTCTCCTTATTGACGAATGCATATAATGCAACGATATTCTTCAAAACCACTTGAGCTTTTTTGACTAGTGCATTAGTTGCATCCATTACTCCCTTCATACTCACATCGAATTACTTTGTAATTAATGTTTGATCAATGGTAATTATTTCACCAATAATAATTGTTCACATTTGTCCATCCCGTGTGGATTCCCAAGTTTGCAAAAATACCTCCAACATGTCCAATTGTAGAACTATTGATGCACCCCCAAGCTCCTTGATGGATTGAAGTGTGAATTTAAAGGTGAAGATAATGAAAAGAGAAAGAGTTGGGCGCGCTCCTTGGCTCGTAACATTTTGGGGGTAGAGGGGCGTGTTAAAGCTCTGAGATGGGACTAAGAAGATTGACAAACAATTCAATTATTCACACGGACGTGCACAAACCAAACAACAAGTTGGTTATTGCATAGTTGGAGCACTTTAATGCATAAACCAACCACGAGCAAACACGGATTCACAAGACTCAACACGGTTCGAACTTGGGGGAAGCCACCACCTTCCCTTTTTAATATACTTTGTGCTTGGCCATGGGACGAACACCCAAATGTCATTTTGTCTTGGGACTCCCAAGTGAGAGTTTCGAAATTTTCAAAGTTGGGACTCTCATGACTTTGGGGCACCATAACTTTGTGTGCAGACCTTCGATTGAGATGAAGTCTAAAGCAACATTGTATCCCTTATCAAGAGCTTTCCAATGGTATGTTGCAAAGCCACCTACACATAAGGAAATTGGGGCGATTCCCAACTTTCAACCGTTGGGAGTCAAATTGCCAATTTGATTCCTGGCCTTTCTTTTGGCCATAACCTATGTTTGAAGTGTCCAAATGGGTCATGTGATCACACTTTAGACATCTACTCATGGGAGCCTGAGATGTGACTCTTGGGCTTCCCTCTTGACTCGCACCTTTGCAAGCCCTTGCCTTGGTCATGAGCTTTGACCATTAAAAGTCAGTAGTTGGCCCAATTTCCTTGCATTCAGGTGGCTTATAACATACTGTTGGAAAGCTTTTGATAAGGGATACAACATTGCTTTAGACCTCATCTCAATAAGAGGTTTACTTACAAAGTTATGGCCCCCAAAGTTATGGGAGTCCCAACTTCAAGAATTTCGAAACTCCCACTTGGGAGTCTTGGGACAAAATGACATTTGGGTGCTGGTCCCGTGGCTAGGCATAGAGTATACTATAAGGGGGAAGGTGGTGGCTTCCCCCAAGTTTGGGTCGTGTTGAGTCTTGTGAGTCCATGTTTGTTCATGGTTCGTTTGTGCACGAAAGTGTTTCAACTATGTTGTAACCAACTTATTGTTTAGTTTGTGTAGGTCCATGTGAATAATTGAATTGCTTATCAATCTTCCTAGTCCCATTTGGAGCTCTAGCACTCCCCTCTACCCCCGAAATGTGCGAGGTAGGGAACATGCCCAACTCCTTCACTTTTCATTGTTTTCATCTTTGGACTCGTAATTGAGTCCATCAAGGAGCTTGGGGTGTGTCAAAAGCTTTTAGTTGGACAACTTATTGGTTGTGATGCACTCCCAAGCTCCTTGATAGATTCAAATGTGAGTCTGAAGTGAAAACAATGAAAGAGTAAAGAATTGGGGACACGCTCCCTAGTTTACAACACTTTTGGGGGTAGAGGGGCGTGTTGGAACTCCGGGATGGGACTAGGAAGAATGAAAAAAAATCAATCACTCACACAGACTTGCACAAAACTAAATAACAAGTTGATGAATGCATAGCTAAAACACTTTTAGTGCTAGGACGAACCATGGGCAAATTTGGATTCACAAAACTCACCACGGCCCAAACTTGGGGGAAGCCACCACCTTCCCCTTCATAGTATATTTTATGCCTAACCACAAGACCAACACCCAAATGTCATTTTGTCTTAAGACTCCCATGTGGGAGTCCTGAAATTTTCAAAGTTGGGACTCTCACGACTTTGGGGGCCCATAACTTTGTGTGCAAAGCTTCGATTGAGATGAGGTTTGAAGATAATTTTCAGCTCTTGTTGAGAGCTTTCCAAATGTGGCACACCACTAAACGCGAGGAGGCGATTACCGACTTTTAATGGTCGGGAATTGAATTGCCAATTTGACTCTTGGCCTTTCTTTTGGCCATAACTTATGTTTGAAGTGTCCAAATGGGTCATGCAAGCCCATTTTAGACATATAAAATCCAAGATCTTTCCAATGATATAAGGAACTCCTCAATCCATTGGGTTTTGACCCCTATAATCACTTTTTGAAAATTTGGAAATCCACTAAGACTCTAACTCCCAAAGTGGATGCTCCCTTGGGAGTGTGAGGGTTCATTCCCTCACACTTTCCTAAATTCTTGGAAGCATGAGGTGTGACTCCCAGGCTTCCTTCTTGGCCTGTAACCTTGCAAGCCTTTACCTTGCTCGCGAACCCAAGGTTAGGGTTACGACATGTTAGTTCAAATTGAATTGGAACCGGTTGGCACCATGGTGGCATAAATATCCTTGGATCAGGTGTTTACCATCCATAAAATCCAACAAGTGGATTTGGTGGTGGTCCTCCAAGTGGGTTTTGATAAGGTGATCCTCCTTTTGGCGATCTTTTGTTAGGTGAACCTCAAAGGGATTTTCCATTAGGTTGTGGATATGAATTAACCCTTTTGGGTTGTTGAATAGGAACACCATTACCATAGATTAGTAGCCTAGTGGTAATAGGTATATCGATAAATATAGCAAATGTTGTTGCTTGTGGAACAAACACACTGTGATAGGAACCAGTTGTTCTAGTCCATAAGTTAGAATTCTAATATGATACTAGGTTTTCTAGTCAAAAAATACCCAAAAATAACAAGTGTAAAAAAAACCACCTTGTCATTTTGGCCATGTCAAGTGCGATTGGGCAATCAAATTGGACCTTATCATTTTGACTAGTATAGTGATTGACAAAATGACTAATTATTTGACTAGGTCAATTTTATGTTTAAATTAAAATCATTTTCTAGATTATTGTGTTAAAAAAAACAGGTAGGTAGGTAGGTAGTAAATATGTTTAGGTTGGTAGGTGTTAACCTAATCTACCTAAATTAATTTCACCAAGCTACTTTAGTTTAACCTACCTACCCTAGCCTTCTAATTAACCACTTAGGTTGTAAGTATAAGGAATTGAACCTCAAACCTTCACAATAATAAATCAACACTGGTAGAAATTTGCCAAATGGTAATCACTCTATTTGTGACTATATGTGACTATTAATCATTAATTACGTTTGAACATTTTTGCGACTATTTATTGTGTTGGTTATATTTGTGATCACTACAACTAGTTTGTGATTATTTTGGATTTCATCCTTCCATGTCAACAACATTTAATTTGGTTTTCATCCAAAGAAAACAATTTATGTCCCATTAGTTGCAATGTGACCAATTTTGTTGAAGTTCTATGATTATACAAAGGTGTATTTTGTGTCTTTTAAATAATACAATTGGGTATATTAGGATTTACAAATGTATATTCTGAATGTATATGAACAACCATATTACATATGTATTCAAGAATTATTATTAGCATAAATGGCATGGATATTATAGTTACATTAGATATATATTTTGAGTATATTGAAATTCTATGTACAATATTTATTTAATGTATTGTGTCCATATTACAAGTTTATCCAAGTTATTTTCATTTATTTCATAAAATTATTAAAAATTATTATATTATATTATTATATTTTGATATAGATTTTAATAATTACATGTAATTAAAAATATTTAAAATAAAAATTTAAAATAATATGATTTTATTACGTAATGGTAAGGATGATGCTGATGATATTAATATGATAGGGGAAAAAATGAAATAATTATTAAAATTAAAACCATTATGCCTAATAGAATTATTATTATTATTATTATTATTAAATATTTATACTTTACAAAAGCTATAAAAGTTGACATAATAATAAAAATATGAATAAAAAATAAAATAAATTAATTCATACTTCCAATAATAATTTTATTATATTTTAATATCCATGTATTTTTTTAATTACTGAAATAATAATATATTGTTTTAACTTTTCTTTTCAGAAATTAAAAATTTTAATTTTAAATAATTAGTGATGATAATCAATTATTAAAAATTAGAATAAATTTATTATTTAATTATATTATAGTATTTACTGTAAAAGTTAGTTTGGAAATTAGAAAACTATTATACAAATGAAAAAAAAATTCAAATTCAAATGCACTTATGAAAAATATAAAATATTTATTTTAATAGTTCATAAATAGGTATAATGAACGAAATAATAATGTGAATAATAAAAATAAAATAACTAACTTTGGTCACCAACTAGCTGTTATAATAATTCAAATATTGTCATTAATATGTTATATATATAACTATAAAAATGAGAGAATAATGGGAATAATTATAATAAAAATACATATTAGGTAATTTTAATTATATTATTATTTTAAAAATTAGTACTTAATATTTATAATTGATATTTAATAATGATTGATTATTAAAGATTTCAATTGGTATGTTAGTTTATTTGGTTATGAGATATTTATTAATTAGTTATTAATAATTAAATATTTATTTCCATAATTGAGAAGTTATGTCCTATAATTAAGAATTTTACTTGAAAATTTTATAATAATCATAAATTAATAAACAAAGGTGATGTAATTTCTGCATTAAAAAAAGATACACTAAATAATTGTATGTACTACTTATTATATATTTATTTACAGTAAAATTTTAATATAAAAACATAAAGTTCTATATTAATGACTATTAATGTATAGTAATGTAAAATCAATGTAATTATTAATTTATTTGTATGTTAGAAGGGTTACTTGCATAATTAATTTATAGTTGAACTTAATTATTCATAATTTATAATCTGTAATTTATAACTTTATTGAACTGCTTTAAGTATCTAGAGTAATCATAGTTTAATTAAAACAATTATTGTTATGGCCATAACTATATGGATTGTAATCTAATAAAATAAAATATTCATGTCTTGTAACTACTTGTCCATAATATATCACTTTTATATATAATTATAAATGATTATTGTATTAATTATAATTTACACTAAATTATTATTATTACAACATAAAATTTATATTCTTACAGTTAAAGAAATAAATTATTTAAATTATTGTTACATTACTTTTAAATCAATTATATTCCAGATAAAAACTAATTATAGTATCTACGTAATTATTTTCTAATTGAACATAATTATTCGTGATATGTAGTTTATAACTTTAAATCTGAATTAGAATTCTTGGAAAATTATAATATCATTAAAATAATTATTGTAATGATTGTGATTGTATGAATTATTATACATGAAATTTATTTATTTATTAGTTAGTATTTGTTTACTTATCCATGATAAATATTCTTATAATAAATTTACAGTAAATAGAAAAATTAATGTTTGTTCAACATATTATTATATTTATAGTTTATAATTAGAAATAAAATATATTACTTGATGGATAATAGTTTTTACAATAATAAATGTAATTACATAAGATTTTTTTGTAATTCAAGTCATATGCTTAGTAATATATGGCATCATTTGGCTTAATGGATCGTCTACTTTTATAGTCGATTCTCCATGATTGATTTTTGATAAATAATGAAGTATAAAGTGAACTTGACCTGATTTATATACTACTTTAAAGTCAAAATTTTGTAATAGTAGTGACCATCTAGCAATTCTCCTTATTACTATTGGAATACTAACCTAGTATAATAATGTTTCATGGTCTAGAAATGAAATAAAATTATTTCTTCGTAAATGATGAATTTTTTCACAACATAAATCGTTGCCAATGTTTTTTTTTCAACTGCAGTATAATTTTTTTTGCACTCTTCATTAATCTACTTGCATAATATATAGGTCTATCAATAGTATTGTCTAGGTTTTGATGTAATATGACTCCAAGAGAAAAAAAATGATGCATCAATATGTACATGAAAACCTAATTTCCAATTTGGTATAACAAGTATCAGTAGACATTTCATAAATGCCTTCATCCATTCCTAAGATTTAGTACAAGCTTCTATCTAATTAAAGTCTACATTTTTTTTTAACAATTTACACATGTGTGTTGCCTTGTAAGTAAAATCCCATAAATAATGTCAATAAAACCCAATTGTTCTTAGAATTTACTTTAATTTTATTACATTGGTAGGTGTTGGCATTGCAACGATTGTATAAATTTTATGTGGGTCTATGTTAACTAGTTTTTTTTTTAAAACTGATATTTGGATCATCATGTAATTGGTAATAATTAAATTGGTGATATTGTTGAACTAGTTATATACGTTGGACATGTAGTTGGTAGAACATGTACTTTTGAAATAGATTATTGATTTTTGCATTTTCGAATTGTTAGTGTTAATACTAGCTAGTGATTGTTTAAATTGTCTATTTAGACTATTTAAGTTTTGAATTAGCTTGTATAACTAGGAGGAGGAACTTGATTTCAAGTGGAGATTTTATGTTTTGTTTTACTTTCATTATGCAATGAAAAGTGGAGCACTTTTATATTTTCAAATCTGTTTTTTTGAAATTTCGTGCAATTTGAGCACATGTTTGCTTAAAAATTATGCATACAATTTTTAGTTTTTTCATTTTGAATTTAATTGTTTGTTATTATTCAGAAAATAAGAGGTTCAAAACTTTGATGGAAATAAGAAAAACTCATTAACATTTGGTGACCACATAGTAGATCAAAATTCAAAAGCATTCATGCTCAATTTTTTTGGTTATATTCACTATTTAGTAGACCGGATTTGAAAAACATTAATGCTCAAATTTTTTGGTTTGCATCACATTTCTAATTTATTTGTGAAATTTTAAGATAAAGGTTTTTGTTTCTTGACTAATTACTCAATGCTTGTTCAAATGTTTATCAAATACAAAAACATATTGTCCTTTAGCATCTTCCACATGTACAAGAATTGGTTTGCATGTATGAATTTGGGGAACATTTGTGGGATGTTTGCATGTGTTATTCCAATAGGAACAAGTGAAATTCTAATGTTTTCAAGTATGTATAGTTATAGTGAATCAAGTTATTTCAGATTTCAATTGTATGTATAAGGATTTGGCAATTGACCTAACACTTGTGTGAATGTATATACTATGTTTTTTGTAGTGCAAAATTTCCATGTTGAGGAGGTTGAAAATTGTCACCTAGCTCATCTAGTGTGGCACATGTGCCTCCATTGTAAGAACATGGTCAACAAATGGGTGTTGAACAATCAACCCCATTGGATTCTAGGTCATCACCTCATCCCAGTTCTTTGGCATCAAATTGTGAGAAAGATGTCAATTTAAAACTCGAAATAAAGGATAATCCTTCATAATTCAACATGGAGGATTTATCTACTCAATGATGAAGTTGTCCATAGCCCCCAAAGAAGTCCCCTCCCTTCCTTTGCACATGTGGCTCTTGTGGTTGTGGAAACAAGTGCAAATAATACAACATTAATTCTTATGATGGCACTAATGAACAAACTTGATGTTCTTAACTTGGCCACTTTAGTTGCACATTGATTTCTATTTCTATCATGGAGCATGTTCACAATAATTGCAACTTTAGAACTTCTTCATAGCTCATCAAATCAAGGAAGACCTTGAAGGACAAGGACACATACATGTATAGTTATGGGAAAACTAGATTCTATCATTTTCATTATTTGTTCAATGATAATGAAAATGACATTGCAAATGAGGCTAGCATTGCACCAAAAATAAAGGCTGGGGGCAAAAAACATCACAAGTTTAATGAACCAATTGAAAAAAAATTACTTGGCATGAACTCCTTCACAGCTCATCAAATCAAGGAAGACCTTGAAGGACAAGGACACATACATGTATAGTTATGGGAAAACTAGATTCTATCATTTTCATTATTTGTTCGATGATAATGAAAATGACATTGCAAATGAGGCTAGCATTGCACCAAAAATAAAGGCTGGGGGAAAAAAACATCACAAGTTTAATGAACCAATTGAAAAAAAATTTAGAATTACTTGGCATGTTGTCCATATTAAGGCAAACACTCATTGTCTTTGTCAATAACTAAAGTAAGTAGTCATCCCACCCATCCATTATTTGTTATTTCCATCCAAAATGCAAGACATGTTCAACCTATCTAACATGATCATCTTCACTGATTTAGAAGTTGAACAATTGTTGTGTAGATACAAGGGATAATCAACCAAGGTAACAACCTACAATAGCTCCCTTGCCAAGTTGAGATTTGGGACAAAATATTATAATGCATGTATTTAGCTTGCTTCCAATGCACTATGTAGGGATCATGTTGATCCCCTTTGTTTGTTTCTACTAGATATGTACACCATGAGGTATTTCCTCATTTGGTTAATGAAGATTTTGTTCAATAGTTTTCATTTATTTGTGTAAAAGTGTTGAAGTTATTTATGAGTTATTGAGTGGAAAATTTTGGAATGCAATTAGAAAATATAAATCACATTACAAAATCAAGACATTTTGCTCATGGATCATGGATGCATCCTTGGAACTCCGTTCTATTGGTAGATTAATAAAAGTTCCCTAACTAGATTTCCATGTTTTCTTCCCTCAAGGCCCCTTTTTCTCTCGTAGTTGACTATCTCTTTTTAATTACATTTCACAATTAAGCTCTCGACAAGCTTCCAATAGACGATGCTAATACATAACAATTATTTATAAATTAACTTTTTGTGTCACATAATTGAAGATGCACGTGTAGAAGGTTTGAGTGCATTACACATTTGACTAAATCACTTATAAGAATTGGTGAGTTATGTTCATATTCCTAGCTTTATGAGAGCTTTGTCTTTCTTGACCTACCCATCAAGTTTAATCTTGTTGAGAGTTTTACAAAAGATGTATATAGATATAATATTTGTGTGGACCAAAAGGTGCATTTATTATTGATGTTGTGGACATGATTTTTGTAACTCCATGGGTCCACTTGGCAAGTCTTGAGGTAATTGAAGAGCTAGCAACAACTTTTGTTCATGCATTTACAATATTTGACCTTGTCAAATAAGTTTTTCTAGGTATTTGATGGATTTTCACAAACTCTTTTCAACTTCCATTAGAGATAAACAATTGGAAATATGGTCAACTTCATGAATAACTTACTTAAAAAAAACTTAAAATGCAAAAAAATTGGATTTTGTATGTTTGTTAACTATGGGATTGTTCACTTGACCATTTAAAATAGGATTTGAAGGCCATGTCTCAAAGAATGATGGTGATGGTGGTGTTTAGTCCTAAAGTTACAAAGGTAATGTTTCCTAACATGTTGATCAACTATTGAAAAATCACTAAAACTTAACTCCATGTAGCCTAGTTAAGTTTCTACAAATCTTTTTGGAAATGGGGAGGGTTTAGGTATTCAAACCGATAGGTATATGATGAATCCATTTTGAACAACATTTGTTATGTCAAGTGAATCTTGTGATCTTCATGATATGAACTAATTGGTTATTTCTTAAATTTGATATGATCTTTTTCCAAAAACCTCCTAAGGACAAGTTGTTTCTCTTTATCATTCAATTCATGGGCGACACTACATAATTCATTACTAAGGTTGTTAGTAATGGTGGAACATTTTTTCCACCTTGGAACTTTTTTACAAATTTCAATAGACATTGTTGTATCCAAAAGGCTCGGGGAGTTTGACTTCTTTGATCTTCCTCAAGTAAGTTGTTTTGCATGATCAACTCATTTCCTTTTCTTGATCTTGTGTGCATGCCTAAAAGGACACATGCACAAAAAATGGCACCTAAACATATGAATGAATGAACCAAACACATTCAATTACATAAATGTCAATATACATGTCTACTTCATGTGAGGCAACAATTTTTAAGGAGCTTAGGTTAAACAAAGGAATGAGAAATCTCATAATCCATTGGTGGAATGAAAAAAAATCCTCTAGAAGTACCGTGCTTTTGTAACAACATCCTTTGTCATTGTTGTAATTTGTTGTGCCTCTGTAATTTCAAGTCTTTGGGCATGAGACATTCTTGGGTTCTTTTGGTCTCTTATTTTGTTATAGCTTTGGTAATGACTAATTAAGGTTTCTTGGATTTTACCTTAGTTGTTACAAAATAGTTGTTTTTGTGTCCAATGTCCACTCCCCCCTACATACAAAACGTACCTAGATCATTAAATGTGTCACAAATGAAATGAAAAATTGCAACACACATATATACTTGATATGATTTACACATGTTAAACTACATTTAATATTGTTTTTAGCAACTTCCATTTCTTCATCTTTCACCAAAAACTCAAACACATGTACAAGTGAATCACCATATCAAACATAAAATGAACTTGATCTTACATGTACTTATGATGTTTTGTTGTCACCAACATGGGAAAACATTTCAATAGCTAAGTTTTTATTGAATGACTTATTGCAATTCTTGGAGGACACCTATGAACACATTTTAGTAGTCACAACTTGATATACAATAGCTTCATCTGCATCTAACAAAATCTTTGAACACCTCCTACCACAATTTTCATTCGTACGTGACTCAATCCTTGTAGAGATGGACTTTAATGCATTATGAGGAGGTGTGTAGAACTCCAAATCAAAGTCATCATTTTCAAATTTAAGAGAATTTAAGATGCGTTTTGTAATCTCCCAAAAACATTATAAATGCGTTTAAATTCTATGTCAGTCATGCATTTTCCTTTAGATTTTCTCATGTGGAATATACAACATTTTTAAAACCAAATTCAAAATCTACAAAACCCAATCACAATCCTTGAGCTTTGATGCAACCATTAAATAATGAAATGTTGAAAAGAAACACAAATGTGACACAATGGTTAAATTGACATGTACACATAAACTGTGGATTATTAAAACCATCACACACAAGAACAAATGGTTCATTTATCACATTGGTAATAAATAATGATCTTATGCAAAATAAATTTGAAGCTTTTGATTGTGATTACAATTTTTGATATCCAGATCCCTAAAATTATTGGGTTTAAAGTTGGAACCTTCAATGGATGCCTCTTTGATAATGAAAATTTAATTTGAACTTGGGAATAAATTAAAAACAAAATACTAAATAATTGGGAATGAACAATGATCTTACACATAATAAAATTAAGATTGAACTAACTATGGTTTCCATATTTGATATCCACATCCTTAAAATTACCGGGTGTAGATTTGAAACCCTTAGTGTTCATGGATCTTTTATAAATAAAACTTAACTCATTTTTTCATTGAGTACTTTCATGAAGATGGCATCACCATTTTGTACACTTTCACACATGTTTTTGCCCACATGTTCAATTCTTGTATGCAACACAAAAGGCCTATACTTTAGATCAAAGAACTAACTTGCGTTTGTGAACACCCATTCAATGAGTATGTGCATACATTTCTTCCATGTCAATATAAACACAAATCAATTCTTCTTGTATTATTTTTTGGCCAGATAATAACTAATTGTAATATAACTAATCAAAACTCATGATCTCAAGTGGAAGTGGTAAGTACATGGTTAGATATAAGTATTAAACATTGAAAAAACATAATTGCATTACCTTTCCATGTGCATATTGTTGTTCATTATATAAAACATAATTGGTTGGCAAGTCAGTCTAAAATACTATGCAAGTGCTTAGTTCGAAGGCTTTCTTGGACCTAAACTTGAAATTGCAGACCATAAGAACTTTGGAATAACATTTGGATGAAGCTTTTGTGTGACTTCAAACATACATGAAGTTAGTCAAGTTGCCATATGGGAAATAAACTTCTAAAGATCTCCAAATAAATTGGGTTGAAAAAATGCTTATGATTTGCAAAATCCAAAAAAATCAACAGATAGATAGATTATAACATGTTTCAAACTACAAGTGATGAGCTCCAACTTGCACATGTGCTCATTGTTGTCTTTGCAAAGCATGTGTGTATGTGTAACTATTCAATGAACTCCACCTTACACATTTGTTGGACGTTGCCTCTCCCACTGTCGCTCTCCAACTTTGAATATTCAACCTTAATCTTCAAGCTTTAGACTTAACATTCAAGTCACGTGATGCTTCATACAACCCTAAGGAGGAAAAAAAATCTATAATGGTGTTGAAGATTAAAAAACATTGTGCCTAGATTCTTCAAATGTAAAGAATTTGGGATAAGCCTATAAGAAAACATGAACTTTCAACTAGAAAAATTGGTCAAAAAGTATCCAATTGTGACCATGTCCAACTAGAACAAAGCTCCATTTTGGACAAGTCAATTTGGACATGGCCTTTTTGACTAGTAGCTCTTTTGTCAATTTGACTAGTTGTTTTGACCAATTGTCAATTCGACCACTTGTCAAATGAACCATCTTTATAAACAACTAGATATAGGTCACATGTCATCACAACACGTCATCTTCAATGACAATGTGGCATTATATGATGCCATTTACATTGGTGTTTTGATCCATTGATAATTCATCCATCCACATTTCCATCCACATGTTAGTGACACTTGTCAAAAATTGGTGGCTCCTCAAATTACCACATGTGATATATCGTGGCATTTAAGGTTACCATGTGACATTGATTCAACAATGACACATGTCATCCTACAAATAAATATGATGTCACTAGGTGTCATCATCTTTATTTTCTAGCTAGGTCAATGGCCTTCTTCCTCGCAAGGAAATAATGGCATATTTGACTAATTTTGGTGAAATTAGACATGCGATGAAATTGACTAAATTTCGTCCCTTTTGGTGGAGATTGAAGTTTTTTGGACCACTTCTGGTTAAGATGCATTGTTAATCACTTAAGATGCATCTTAACAATGTTGCCAATCATCTTAACAATTCTTGCTCTTTAATGACAACCACTAGATTGGTTATATTGACCAGCAATGGTTAACATGACAATGTTGCAACATAGTCAAGCTTGACCACTTTTGCACTTAAAAACTAACCATTGGATTGGTTTTATTGACCGACAATGCTAGATATGACAATGCTACAACTTTTATAAAATTGACTGTATTGCTTGCTCTTCAACAATGTGTATGCATAAATTTATGCATCTAAAATTTTGTAGCAAAACTTAGATTGTAAATCGAAATGCAATGTAACATTAGAATTGACTTAGTGTTGCAAAATGTTTGAACCATCTCACAATGCAAGCCTTGCAATACTTACAAAAGTCTTCCAAGTTCCATGTAGTCCTAAGTCATGAACTATTTGCATTCACTACTACTGGATTACAACTAAGTCTCTCTCAACGCCATAGGACAATCCCATTCCCCATATCATCCACCTTTGTTGCATCTGGGTTCAGAAATGGCAGTCTTGCTGAGCCTTTCTTGATAGTTGTCATAGCTACAGTAGCCAAGGTGCAATAAGGTTCCCATGGAATGTCATCCCCGGCACACCACATATTTCACAAACCACACATGGTAGTCTGCTAAAAGGGTCAATCATGTCGACCGTTGTATGTGGGCTGCAAACAACCCATAAATTCATATAATGTAAAATGTCTGGAAACACACCCAGTATTTACCCAGGAAATACCAAGTGCACATTAGGGTACTCAAACTAAATTGCTGAATCAAAGTATACCCCACAGCTCAGTGACCTTCCACTCCTGCTCAGCATCTTGCAAATTTATTCCAGGAGGTTGTAACCATATTGTGCATGGTGGGCACTTTTTGGCCTGCCAAAGAAGCCAAGAGAAATGAACAGCATTTCTGAAGAAGCTCAGTTGACTAAATCTGCAGAAAAGGTTTGTAGGCAACATCTTTGGGTTTTTGAAGCAGATCTGCTTGTGAACTGCTTGGAAATTTCCAATTCTGACAACACAAAGAGATAATAATCTGACCCTTGCCTTCCTATTAAAAACCTGCAAAGAGGTGACACAAAATTGTAATGCATTGTCTGTATTCACAAATGAGAGTGGTCAAACATGATTGATGGATAATGTTTTTACATGCCAAAGACAAAGTGTAGTCACCACATTCAAGATCCTGAGATGTCTGCAATATACATATCTACAGGACATAACAGCAGATAAAGAGAACCTGGTAAGCAGACAGAACAAAAGGAAACAAAAAGATGAACTCCTGGCTCAAAGAATCAACAGAGAATAGTGATAAGAGAACAAAACTGGCATGGAAAACAGAGGACATGACACCAGGAATTGAGCTTACAATGAGAGCCTTGTCACCCTGTTGACCAATCTGAGTCATAGCTGTTGGCCTGACTTTCAATCCTAACAAGCAGCTTCTCTTGGACACTGGAAGCAATACTTCTGTTGGGTTTTGTTTCTGACCCATTTGTGACTTCAAACTTGTTACATTGGTTCCTGATGGAAACAGCCTCAGAGATTCTCACATCCTGCAGTGAATATGGATGATGGCCTGGTGCACTCTCTGGTCTCCCTACTCCATTGACAAGAAAAGAATGTTATCAACAATATAAGTAACATATGTCAATTGTGGTAATGATGGATTCATTGCAAAGTTACAGTTTAAAATACATGTCCAATGCTTTAGTGAAATTTGTTTGCATGACATGAATTATTTAGGTTGTGATAGCTATAGGGACAGATCTAACTTGATGTGTAACCTGGGCATGCTGGGTGGGAGTTTCTGGCCCTCTCCTCCTGTTGTTGCTTGTAGGATGGGCTCACCTTGCAGTCCAATTCTCCCTGGCAGGAAGCAAGAAAGGGAGAAATTTCTGCAGGACACTTTATGCTTGTTGACCTGCAATGGCAGCTGATTCTGGTTATTACACAGTTGCTACAATTGAATTGGACAAAAATTCACTTCCATGGAAATGATCCACATTACTCAAAAGAACAGGAGAAATGAAAGGAAATTGCAAATCCTGCTCACAAATTAGAAATAGACTCAGACCAGCTTGGATAGGAATTTAACATGTCCTGCTACTAGCACATTATGGCTGGTGCAAGAACATCTAACCTGCAAGTCTGGTGGTATTTCAGCTTGGCCACTTCTTCACTCCGCTTCTTCCTGGATTTGATCTCAGTGCTCACACAATTGAACATGAAAAGGAATTCTCTCATAGTCTTAAACAGATCAGTCTGTCTCTCCTCCTTCATCGTTTCCCCAAAATAGGCAGCCAGGTCTTTAAGCTTTCCAAGAGCTGAATTTGCAAGGCTGTTCAGATTTGCTATCTCTGTTTTGGTGTTTTCAGCAAATGGAACCATGAGATCAAGGAAATGCCTGTCATATTTTGGTTCTGAGTTGTTTATCAAAGAGCTGGTTACTTCAATTTCTCTGTTCACTAGTTCTACACCCCGCTCAAGCTCATTCAGACTTGAGTGAATCCGATCCAGGCTCAAATTTGCTGCAGACTTCACTTCTTTCATTTCTTGAGCCAGTTTTCCAACCTGCACTAGTAAGAGTCATAATGTGCTAATTCATAATAGAAAGGATAAATATCTATGCACCAAGCATCACTGCTGCAGCAACAGGGGAGTAATCATAATTATCTTGTACCTGGTCATCACTTTTGAGCAACTCTGCAACCACAAAGTGCAACAGAGTTGTTCTCTTGTTCTTGCCCTTAACATCCATTAGTTTCAGCAAGGTGTCAAGCTTGAACCCACTTGCTGACCCACGGCATGAGCCTCCATTCAAATGGTTTCCAACTGCCAGCACCATCTCCAGTATTCTGACAAGGGTACTGCTTGACATCAGCTGGTCACATGCCCGCTCCAGCAGCTTCAGGTCTTGTTGTGTCTGTCCAGCAGTGGAACAGAGAAGTCTAGCTGTATTTCATCTTTGTTCTAAGCTCTCTTTTCATGATTCTGATGAAGTGAAAAAAAAATCCACCTCCAATCTCTGATGTTACAGTCACAAGGGGAAAACATTTGTGATGCTTTGGTCTAGAGACACACCTGTTCCAATGTTGCACCATACTGGAGCTTGAATAAGAAAACCTTTATCCATTTCTCCTGCCGAGGGATGCTTAGAAGTTCCAGATAGTACCTGACAGACACAAATGTCCCTTAAAAGCTCTTGATCATCACTGGCAGTTTGTTCTTCTTCACAAAAGACCAGAGTCTGAGTTACATTCACCTGCTATATCACAAGTCTATTCTGAATCGCTACTATAGAGAATTGTAAGAACTTGAAAGATGTTAATTTGAGGATTGTACTCAACAATTAATAAGAAGCATACTTCTCAACCTCAGCTAGCACTGAGGGGTCTCCTCGATAGCACTGGAGAAGTGTAATATCCTCTTCACTTGGGAGAGTGTTGTGCATTACATTTAGCACCTCTAGTGTCAATACACTTTGGTCAATTTCACGAAGCGCTTGGCATAGCTCTACTAAAGGTATACGTAAGCTCCGTAGCTGTATACTGATATTGTGAGCTCGTTTTAGCTCTAATATATGCATGCCTTGCGGCCTCTTCAATCTCAATTCCCTCTGATTGCAAAGGACACATTAGCACGCCCAGCACAGTTCAATGCAAGATGACAGTATTTAATCAGATGATGAACATAGACTGTGGCAACTCTCTCATGAAAGAAATGGCAACAACACAAAGCACAATGGCAAAGAAGTGGCCCAGGATAAGCTTCTTTGCTGCAGTAAGTCTAGAAATAAGGATCATCCAGGTCAACCTTGGTAGGTGTGTTCTTTGGAGTTGCATCTGTGAGAGCAAAGAGGGACTCGAGCTCTTGAAGATCCATCTGCACTCCTTCCAATGCTGTGTTTGACCATACAGTTTTATCTGTTGAGCTGGTGGTGATCTTGTCCCATACAAGCTGCTTCAACTTCAGCTTCCTCTGGTTTCCAATGTTGCCTGTGTTACTCATACTCTTCTTTATTACAACAGGAGGAGGTGATAATCTGCCAATTCTATGAGTGGGTGGAGGTGGAGGCGGAGGCGGAGGCGAACATAGGGATTGTGGAGGAGCATGAGGTAGGGGAGGGGGAGGCCTTGGAGGAGGAGGGGGAGGAGGGGGAGGAGGTGGAGGAGGAGGAGGGGGAGGGGGAGGAGCTGGGTTAGGGGGACCAGGTTGGGGCCTTCCTGGATTGGGAGGAAAGCATTGACTATGTGCAAGCAGCTCTGGAGATTGGGGAAAAAGTGGGGATGTGTGATTGGAGCCCGGACCCTCTGCAATCACTTCCTTTTGCAAGGTTATAACATCACCACGTGAAGACTTGCTTGTACCACAAGCTGAAAATGCATTCAGACATAGTGGTGGTGAAGGCTTTTCTTCCATCTGGTCTGGATACTCTCTTTGTATTTGGCACAAGTTGATGGGTGAAGTCAGACACCCTGTGAGTTTAGGAGCCTCCAAAGGCCTTGTTGAATAGCTTGGGCTTGTCTCCTGCATATGTGTCCCGTCAAAGAGGTTCAAATGGTGTTGAGCTAATGATGTAGGGGCTACTGCATCAGCATCATGCAAAGACAGACTTTTATTTGCACATTGCTGGAGTGACACAAGAGTTTCCATCCCTTGCAAATTTGAAATCTTCTGAGGAGCTATCTGTTCATTTTTGGGTTTCATCAAGGAGATGCCATTTCTTCTGCTTCCATTGCTGTGACCATTCTCATGACATATTCTCCTTTGCCATGCAGTGTAGGCAGTTGACTTGCAGTGAGGGAGATGATTACCAAATTGACAGCTTCTATCCAAATGCTTTTGACTTGACTGGAAAGATCCACTGCAGCAACTATTCCCTGACTTTTGCTGAGGGTCTCCAGCAGTAAACCTGTTGGTTGTATTCTCAAGCGCTGTTTCTGGAGTCAGATGTGAAGTAGTTCTCTCCTCCAGATCTTCTAAGCTCTGTTTTGGAAACTGTGGTAGATAGTACTTCCAATCTTTAATACAAGCCATCCCCAAGCTGCAAATGAGTCCATATTTTGGTGCACTGTACCAAGATGTTGACTGACAACATGAAGCATTTGGATGAGACCTCCCATGCACATGCATTGAGTTCAAATGTGGTGGTTGAGTCTCTTCAAGACTGTCGCCCTTCCAGTGATTGTGAGAATCTGCACAGTCTCTAGCAGATTCCAGATTCTTGAAGGAGCTACCATTAGACATGCTTGGAGGAGCTGAAGTGGGGCAGTCCCAAGTATTGTTCCTACCCAAAATAGTCACACAGTTGTATTCCTGGCCGTTGTTTGGAATACTGCAAAATTTGTGAGAACCTATCTTGTGAAACAAAGGTTTTGTAGCCTTGTTCATCTCAACTGTAGAGACTCTTGGCTGTGGCATAGTAAATCCTTCTCTAATGCACTTTGCCACATCACCAGTCTGTTCACAATCAATTGGCAGGGAGGCAAATCTGGCTAGGATGGCAAGTTTGAAATCTCGCCCTTGCTGCAGGGTCTTCTCTATAAGATCATCCTGAGCAGAGGGTATCCCGTTTTCACTAAGACATTTCATATTCTTGTAGCTTGCAACCATGTCCATAGTTTCAAGATGAGAATCAGTTCTCTTGGAACACATCATCCATTGGTCTATGACCAATTGTAGTCTATGAAAGAAGCTCTTTGAAGTATGCTCTGGCTTGCATTTGTATCTTGACTTCCATCGCAGCACTGTTCTGCTAGGAACCTCAAATCTTCTAGCCTGCCCATTCCTGTTTCCACTAGATACATGGGAAGGAACTTCATACTCATCATATTGCATTCCCTGTTGATCAGCTGCATTTCCACTTTGGAACCATTTGTGAGAGATGGATTTCTGAGAAACCTCAGATGATGATTGATACTGGTTACAATTGCATAAATGTTGGAGCTCATCACCTGCAAATACTAGAGTCCTCAAATCATCATGCTTCTTGCATCCACCTTTTCCTTGGCCCAATAAAATTGGAGTTATTCTCAAGTCATCATCAAATCGGTGCCACCAGTACTCTGGCACATAGCAGTTGCTCTCTGGATCTTCCAGAGCACTGTTTTTGCTGATAGGCCTCTGGAGTGGCTCAGATAAATTCCCTTGTGTTGTTATCAAGTTCAAGTTTTCGAAAACTGGTTGCATGGTTCTTTTGGCATGTTTTGTGTTCCTGCTTGCTAATGGGATTGTCTGGGGATTTAGCAACCTCTCAAACACCGAGGTCCTGGAGTCTGGACTCAAGGGATGTAGAGAAAGAACCACAAGGGAGTCTTCACTCTGCAGCCTCTTTCTGAAGTTCTGTTGACTGCATCAAGCACATAAATTTAGCTTACAATTGCATAACTGCAGTTACCTTGAAGGTTGAGATATGCCAACTTACTAGTCTGTCTTCAAAAAGAGAATGTGCCAAGAATTTGGGCAATCTGAAGTTAAGCACTGAAAAGTCAAGAGTGAAGCAGAACCTTTTTTCCTGTTGTGGAACAGGACTATCAGCAATTCCCAGAAGTTGAGAAGTATCACTTGCAACTTCAATAACCTTGGAAAATGATGACAGGATCCCAGCTGGTTGCATCCCTCTGCTGCTCTCTTGAAAACCTGTCTGCCGTAACAGAGAGCTCACTTGCACAAGTTACTGCCACCTTCTATAATTTGTGTGCATTCAAGATTGATCAGCCAGACAGTAATACATAGTCAGAGGTCATTGAGCATTCTGATAATCACTTCATCTTTAGATTTAGCAATGGATTCTATTCTTTGGTTCTCTGAGCAATCAACATGTCAACCTTTCAATGTTCCCTTTCCTCCTCACTATTCTCTGTCTAAGATTTCATTTTTGGAAGGAGAAAGATCTCTAGCAGTTTGTATCACTGTGACTGGAGACAGTATGCAGAGCATGTACCATACCAGTGGGATTATCTGGTGACATTGCATGTGTTCCCTGCGTACTAGCAAGGGACTGGCATGAAATGTGGCCATAGCAGAAAAGATAATTCCACTCATTGATCATTGTGGCCAGAAACACACTTGCAACTTGAACATTTGTGAAGTGCCTGTGGAGCACAGCAGCCATTTCTGTTGACTACATTGCTTTATATGATGGTTAAAGACCTGTCAGCAGATCTGGTACCTCATTCTCACAGATATAATTACTTGGACACCCACAAATTAACTGTGACAAGTGCCAAATGTTCAGAGAGATGTAACTGCTGCTTTTTTCCACTTGGACAAATGTGCAGCTCATTTCCATCATTCAAGGTACGAGACCATAGACAACAATGAACCTACAGATGACAGGATCAAATGTATGCATAGTTTCTCTCAAAAAACAGAATTGAAGCTTATTTTTAGTAGATGACAAGTACATGAGATGATTCAGCTGGTCTTGCCTTGCATTACCTGTGAACTATTGCAGCATCATCAGATCTCCGTAACAGGAGAGGCCCAAAAGTTGTTTCCATTCTCTTTGCATTGGTCCCCTTGTTGGAGGAGCTCACTTGGAGAAGCAGGAAGGCAATGCTCCTTAGAAGTGCATAGTTTGAGGATGGAAGGCGATTCAACAGTAGACGGAATACATACAAGCGGGAATACAAATTTGGAATTGCTGTACATGGGAAAAAGAAAACACATCAGTGAGGCTGAATCTTGGGTTTGCAAAATGCAATCAAAACTGTCCAAAAAACTATTCCAGAGAAAATGTAACAGTATCAATTTGGACCACAAGGATAGTACAAGCATATTCATTGAATGCAAAGTTGCAAATGCAACAAGGACCTGCTGCTGCAATGAATGCATCATGAAGTGAGCTGGTCAACAGTGAGCCATTGAGCTCCTTCAGGTAGAGAAGCACCCCTGCTGCAACAGCATGAGGATTCAAATGCTTCAGCACCAAATCTGTACTCTCTGCAGACAAAACAATCTGGAGATTACTCTTTGTTCCCAAATCTCTAAATCGTTTCCTGCCACACATACCCAGAAGAAAATGCCAATATACACAAATTGAAACAAGCTTATTTTTGCATGACACCTTCCACATTCAAAGAAATACCCAACATCATCTTGTTACTATGATCTGGCTGGCAAATTAAGCTGTCTCATAGCCAGTGCAGGTATCAGGGCAAAAAGATGCACCTATGCTGATGCTTTGTTTTCTAAGACACAGAAGACCAGAGTGAATATCATGTTTTAGAGAATTATTAGTACCCAAACAGAGTTTGCATGTGCTTGATTCTCTTTTTCCCACTTTGATTTCCAAGTTTAAAACCCCTCCAGCACAAGCAGACACATACCATATTTGAAAGGAAAAATGTGAAAAACTCCACAAAGTACTGCCATTGAAAGAAGAAGAATTTGCCTTTGGAATGAACATGAGTAAACCATTTGCGCACAGCAAGAACCTCTTCCAGTGGAGTCGGTACCAGAAACAAACCTTCGACATTGGTAGCTGGGGCCATGACCACACACAAATATCAGCTTGACTGTGGATACCATTTGGACATGTTAAGCACTCCCAGAAGTAGGCTTAAATTAGTCCTTAAAAAGAAGAATATCCAGAAATGAAACTTGATCACGAAATCCATCCTCAAGGGTAGATTTGTAGTCCCAAGAAGCTCACAGGGACATGGAATTAAGTATCCCAATATGCACAAATTTTAGTAGAAACTGGAAAGAAGATGATCAAGGGTCAACCAGTTGCAATCAAGTATGCTGTTGCTCGTTGCAAACCAATTAAGCTTGTTGCAGTGATGTCAGCAGCTATTGCAGCCATGCTTGCGACCCTTTCTCTTGACATCTTCTGGCGCTTGTGTATTCCATGTATTTTCTTGAACATTTTGTTAGAATGCCTGGCTGCAATTCACATATAATCAAAACAGGCTGACACAATAATCTTCATTGCATTCTTTACACATCTAGCCTCTCAGTAGATTGCATAACTCCTAGATAACCTCTTTTCCTTGCTACATTTGTGAAGAATTCTGCACATTGCTTTCACCACCAGACTAAATACTTCATGAAGCAGATCATTCTTGTGGATCCAAATCTGTTGAGCAGTATCGATTTGCAAACTAATAAATTCTGATTTCTTGAAACAGAATTGTCACTATTGCAAGAAGAAATTGCGGGATCCAATTCATGAGACAAACAGCAGCTTGCAAGAAACGAAATGTAAGAACAGCCTCTCAAGAAACAATTACATGTGCGTTTTGCACTAGATCTGTGCTATTCCAGCAGCAGCACATTAGAGGAATCAATCGCAATTTCATTCACGACTTTTGCGACCTACGTGTAATCTCTTCGACGTTTGATCATATGATGTTGCAAGGGAGAATTGAATGCAGTCTGCGACATTTGATCATATGAAACAGCAAGGGAGAATTGAATGCAGTCTGCGACATTTGATCATATGATATTGCAAGGGAGAATTGAATGCAGACTGTGACATTTGATCATATGATATTGCAAGGGAGAATTGAATGCAGACTGAAAATGCCGAAGTTCGCTAGTCTGTGGTGATCGCCGTCATGCGCTTCTTGCAAAGATCCACCTGTAATTGCAAATTGTACGTTTGCTTCCGAGATCTCGCTGCGCGACACCCGGCAGTTCTGGTTCCATTGGTGCATCTTGTCCATTGGATTCCAAAAGATCTTTCAAAAGAGCACACCAGATGAGGTGCTTGCAAGAGATCGCGAAATCACGATGCAAATGACATTGTCAGCAATGTGATTGGATCTCGCAATTTTGAATCCCCATTCCACGGAGCAGCGGAAAAATCCAACCAGCTCACGGTTGTTGCAATCAGACTGCCCCCAAAAAAACGGATGGCTTTTAGGTTCCGATCCTGAACCGTTTCTCCTACCAGCAGCGCCATGGGAGCTGGTTTCGAGCATGATCTTGCGGGATGTTCTGAACCCTCAACTACTTGCACGCTGTGTTGTGTGCTACCTCGAGAATTGATGTTCTCTGGAATGAAAGCTGCAAGCCCTATTTACTGAGGAAAGCTCATCCCCAGCAAGGGTGACAGTGTTTTTGGAGGTTGTTCAAGATTGTCGCAAACTCCCAATTACTTCGAGTCGGAGCATGATTTTCCCTTTTGTACCTGATTGTTGCCTCGAGAGAGCGATGACAGACGAAAGCAGGAAGAGGGCGAGGCCTAATATCCTGGTCGCGGGGACACCCGGCACCAAGAAGACGTCCACGTGCTCGTTGTTGGCAAGCGCCACTGCCCTGCGCCACATCAACGTTGGGGAGTAAGTGAAGGAGAAGTCATTCCACGATGGCTGGGACGCGGAGCTCGAATGTTACATATGCTAGATTTGTTTTTCCCTTCCTCTATCTTCCTGCGTCTCCGAAACCAGAGGCTTTTTTATTTTGGCAGGCGATTCTTTCAAAAGCGTGAATCCCAAAGCAGGATGTCCAGCTCAGAGCAAAAATGGACATAGCAAGAGAGTCCGGAGAGGGAAGAAATTTCCATCCAGCGTATCCTGTGAGCAGCATGCTTATGTGAAGGTGCATCATCTCTGTGGAGACTGATTGCATAGAAAGCAAAGCTGTTCTGGAAAAATCGAGGATGAACATGGGAGAATGCTGTTAGTGTTTTCCATTTGCAGGGTTTGTATGCAGAATCATTCAGTGAGAGCAGGATTTGCTTTGGAGGCACCATCTCTTTTAGTGTCTGGAATCACAGACAAAAGCAAACCCAGTCTGAGGAACTTTCAACAAGAGCATGTACAACATGTTTCTGTTTTTGTGGGATTTGCATGCATTCCTACAGTGAAAAGAGCTTTGGAGTCTGCAATTGTAGATTGTTTTTCCATGCCTCTCTCACAATTCAGAGCATGTTAATGGTTTCCCATTGACTGGTCTGGACTTCAGTTGCAATTGCAGACTTGCGGGTGGAACTTTCAAATCATGATTGAAAACATGAGCAACAATGTTGCAATTGATGATTGCATGGAACACCACTTGTACATAATCCTGAGACTAGGTACTCCCCCTCTTTTTATTGGGCCCTGCACCCACAGGGACAGGGACTATCCCATTAGATCCAACTTTTGGAAGTTTACCTTATTAGAACCGGTTTTTTTGGTGAAAGCGTTTAGACTGTTAGGTTGGAAAGGATTTTTTTGGTGTTCAAAGTGTGGACAGAGTAGGTGGATGTACAACATCTTATCTATTGGCAAGGCCAGCGTGTATGTGATGCCTTGTTTTGTAAACAGAAACATACATACACTAGAATTGCAGTGTTTCTATAGAGTGTCACGGCCAACTCCATGACTGTTATCCAGATATTTCATCTGCACTCTGCGCTGCTGCCCACTACCAGTGACGATATACTATTTAAATTTTTTCTTATGTTTTCATATGATTTTCAATAATTCATCATTATTTATGTATACTAGTGGGTGCCCGTGGCCGAAGGCCACTGTGAAGTCCCCCGTGGGTGCCCCTGCCCTGCCCGCAGTGCCCTGCCCCCT
>Ga0116228_10000484_pt1 | contig 30347 bp, 16 predicted proteins | sample S1TSphfallax_2_FD_89694 | JGI IMG/M metagenome (GOLD analysis project Ga0116228, IMG submission 89694) | Host-associated microbial communities from peat moss isolated from Minnesota, USA - S1T2_Fc - Sphagnum fallax MG | ecosystem: Host-associated > Plants > Peat moss > Unclassified | place... | reverse complement strand
TCCAAGCAGAGATGCAAGCTATGAAGGTTGGAGAGCTTGGTGAAGAGAGGCACAAAGATAGTGGTGGAGCATTTTATGAGCCCTCACTTTTTGTGGGTTCTATTTTGTGTTTTTTGTGGAGCTTGGTGATGAGCAGTGGCATAGACAAAGTGACAAGTTTGTGTGTTGTTTTTTGGAGCTTGGTGAGGACCAATGCTTTTAAATAAAAATTGGGATGTGCCCAAAGTGGGCTTGATCCATAGGAAGATATAGCCAAATTTGGCTAAAATGAAATATGAAAAAAGAAGAAGATAAGCATCCTTCTACATTTTTTGCTACCTATTGGCATCAAATATAGCATTCTGGAGACTTTTAATGGATTCTTTTGGAATTGAAACCCCCAAAAAAATTCATTTTCAATTTTTAATTTCAAAACTTGGGGAAATTTTGCCAGTGAAAAAAAAGGCCGGTTATGATCAGCTGAGTGTGTTTTCTGTGGAGCTTGGTGAGGAGCAGCAAGACTGAGAAAATGCTCTGTGTTTTTTTTGGGGTCAAAATTAGATCCTACAAATCTTCCATGAAACAATACCCAATTCCACTCACTTTACTGATACTCTCCAGTTCGGGATGAAACATAGATTAGGGGGGTCAAACTAAGGCCCAAAGATGGGGTGACTTTATGGATATCCTTTTCTTCAAGCAACAAACATGACCTTCTGGGAAACATGCTAAGTAAGTTTAAGAACATCATTGCAAATAAACAAGTACTTGAGAGAATCAGCCTGGTCTGTTTCTGTCTAAAGGCTAAGGGAAATTGGGTAAAGCCAAATGAGTCCCTAAGAAAATTGGAAGTGGACCACTAAAGCAAGGAAAATTCTCAAATACTGCTCGATGGGTTCTCTTTCGTAAAGGTTGTTTTTCCCATCAATAGGGATCTTTTCATTCATCAGTAAAGTCAATTCCTTTAAAAATTAGGGGGTGACTACTAGTTAACTACAGATGGAAAAACACAACAACAATAAGGCTGTGCTTCATTAGATATTAGGGAAGTTTTAAAACCAGGCTATCCTAACAGCCGGAGATTCAAATCATGTTACCCTTTACTCAGTAGAGTTATCTGTAAAATACCCCAAACTGGAGCTATTGGGTCCCAGTTTTTTCGAAACTGGGAATGAAAACAATATATAGGCAAAATAATGAGGGGACGAAATGAGAAGCCGGGATGAAAACATTAGACAGGAAAAAATTACGAGGGGACGAAATGAGAAGTCAGGATGGAAACAGTAGACAGGGGAAAGAAATCAAGAGACGAAGTGAGAAGTCACGATGGAAACCGTAGACAGGGTAGGAAATGAGCAGAAAACAACCATGGGACCAGACTAGATTTCTCGAGAAATTTGGTCCACAAGGGAATTTCAGCCCCAATTCCATATTTGCTTTATCTGTTCCTTCATTTCTCCTCATATACCACGTTGAATCAAGCCTTCTCAGAATAAAGATCCTTCAAATCTTCTGAACTGCTACCCAGTTTCATGAAAGGGTACAAACTTTCGCTCACTTTACAGACACTCTCAAAATGGGGATGGAACAGGAGGTCAAACTAGGGTCCAAAGACAGTGCGACTTTACAGATAACTTTATCAATTCCTCAAGACGATTGCAAAGAGAGGTCTGAAAAAAAACCAACATTCTAGACCACAGGATGCTACACTTTTAGTAGATTTACCCCAACAGCCACAATCACTTAGTTACACGCTTAATTGATGGACAGGAATGTTTGACAATTCTAGACAGGATGGAAAATCCAAGCATGTTCATGCCAAGCTCAAATCAGAGGTAAGTGCAGAAGAAGAAAGGAAAGGCAGGAGGGAATGTTGTCGAGCAAATTGTCGAGCAAGTCTGGATAGGCCAACAAGAAGAAAGAGAGTTCAAGACACCAAAGTGCAATATCTACAAGAGATCGGATTTGATCCGGGCTTTCTGCGGGTGACTGGATTTGGCGTGAACAGATTGCTAAGATAGCATACACGTCGATACACATCCTGTAAGATTTCAGTAACAAGAAGGTTTCATATAGTATTTGCATGAATCCGGGCTTTTGTTTCCAACTTTTTAAGTTATATGGACCAGATTGGTGCTTGGAAGAGAAGCAAATTGTACAGAATGTGCAGTCATATGTGGTGCAGCATCACCTAATGTTGATAAGTTGATGCTAGCTGAGAACACCCTAGTCATTGGTAGGCCCAGAGAATTTCTTGAAGTTTCTTCCATTTCAAAGTGAACTGCCAACTTGCCAAGCCCAGTTTTCGATCTAGAGAAGAAGAAGCAACCAAATTTTGAACTAATGAAGAGAAGAAAGAGCAAGAACAGCCAAACGTGACACTAAATGCTGGGGATTTTTCTGCAGGAGATCGTCGTCAGAAAGGTATTGATTTCTCGTGGGCTTTGGGCTCTTGGCATCAATATTTCAAATTGCCTTGTATCCATATGACTTGTTTCCCAATGAACTCTGCAAATACCTTCAAAACAACTAATATTTTGCTTGCTGACGCAGGGAAATATGAACTTGTAAGTTGTAACCAGCAGTTTTTTTTCAAATTTTTCTGAATATTGAGCGGGTGATTCTTGGAGGCTAAGGACATCTTTCCATTAGGCTGCTGTGATCACAGAGCTTTCCATTATGTTTCTTCAACTAGCTGTGCTCACAATCATATCATAGCTCTGCCAGTTGAGCATTGACCAATTGTGTCAGCTGTGAGAGTTCTTAATCAAATTTTGACTCACCATTATAGTCTGATGTCTTTTTTCCAAATGAGAACAGGTGTTCTCAAAGTTCTTAACATGATTAATTACATATTTACAGCACACTTGTAGCTCTCCACTGGAAAGCCACTGTACAAGCAGCACGAAACAAGGCCATGTCAGTGCCTCTCTATTAAGTTGTCGTGATCAGAACACTAGCCTAATAGAAAGACAGCCTTAGAGCAGCTCCATCAGAAACAAAAAACCCCACAAAGTATATTTTGGATGAAGTACAACCATTTTATGGTGGAGAGTTCCAATAATGTCGATAAATGTGCATGAGATCTAGTGCTGGCAAAAGGCACTCTATGTCAATGTCAAGATGACAACTCTTGATTGGATGCATATAATGATTGGCGCCCAGGTGATTTCATTTCAATAGTTTCTCACTGCCTCATTTTTTTTGTGTATGGATGAGGATTTGAAAATAATCAACACACCACATTGGATGTAATAAATATTCCTAGATGCCCAAATGGGGGGCATGGGTGAAGCTGCTCTTACAGAGCTCGTTTTGGTGCAAAGATGGCCATATCACAAATGTGGAAGTGGGAAGCCTGACTCTATTTGAAGTTTGAATGAGGGGAATATTTCTTATGTACCACAAAAAAATTTCATTGCCATATGTCCAAAGATAGAATTTTACAATAGAAGTACGTGGCAACATTTAGAGAGAGAGAAAATAATCACATACAGTGTTAATTATTTCATCATCCCCACCCATAAACATGAAAAATTGGACAATGTAAAGTGCAAGACTATTTAAAGTGCAAGTGTAAACTGACCCTAGGGTAAAGGATTAACCAACATAGTCTGTGCAAGTCAATTTATTGTTCTCAGTAAAGATTTTCCAACAATATGTGTGTGGGACATATGTAAATTGGTGTTGTGCACAACCTTGTGCGGTACACTTGATAATGCCCTTGGGAAGTGGCTCTCAGGTACACCTACTAACTCTCCAGTCATAGTCCATGCTACGTTGGGAAGAAGTTTATGCAGGGACACTACATATCACCTTTGTTTGCGGGGGTGGGGGGGAGGCCGTTTGCTAGACACACACCCTCAGGAAGTGGCAACTAGTAGTGATGCTCAATTTGCATTCATTGTTAATCTAACTGATTAAGGATGTCCCTACAGGTAACATGATGATACAAATTAATCACTTCTGTTTGTCGCGATTCTCCCCAAGCCTGTGCGCACAGCTCCCCACACAGAATCCAACCCATGACTGGATCGAAATTTGATGGGAAATAGATCAGGAACAGTGTTGGATGCAGTGGATGACCCTCCTTTGATCGGCCGATCACAAAGTATTTCAGTTGGAGTACAGAAATGTGAGTTTCAAAGAAGTGCATTTGAGGCGATGTGCTGTCCAATTGACATTTCTTGAGGCAAGAGTCCAATATTGGAGTTCCAATTGACATTTCTTGAGCCAAGAGTTGATATTGGAGTTCACCCCCTTCACTAGAGCTAGGTTGTGCAGATTGTTGTCTAATTGGGCATTGGCCCAAGCTTCAAAATATCTCTTTCTAGTCACTGCATATCTTCTAACAGCAGTGGCTAACATTCCCCCTTTTGTTCAACTTTTTTTCCTGATCACGTTGAATTTATCGGGTTGTAGAGAGGACAACATCCCCTTACCACAACCCAATGATACAAAGGTAACAAGCAGCCAACTCTGCCATCATGACAATGAGTACTCATTGCTCTTGGGTTTCTATTTTGAAGACTACTCCTTCAACTCGACTAGTAGGATCCACAGGGAGTGATATTTTTCATATGGCTTCCCAGCATTAGGCTTTTGAAGCCATATGATTATTATCTTACCTGATCCATTTGACATGAGCTGTGTGCAATGTCCTCCCAGTACCTGAGTATTCATAGGCCATTCACACAGTCGGTTTAATCCTACAAGATTAGCCTTGCCCTATTACCAACCCCTAGGTCTGAGAGGGTTGTGGTTGTAGGCAGATTCAGCAGAGGAAAGACTGAAAACTTTTGCAGAAGTGTACAAGATATTAAACCGTGCATGCAGGACAAGTGAAATGTACCTCCTGACCTTAAATCAGCCATGGGTCTTAAAATGCAGGCAGTACAAAAGTACAGCTGCATTTCTTTTCTCATTCCTGCCCAGTTGCACATTCAAATGCACATAATTCGGGGGCCCAAATGTGTTTCCAATTATCTTTTTAGAAAAATATGAATTAGGCTAATGGGCAGACATTGAAAAAAGAAATGCATCAGTACTTTTGTACTGCCTGCATTTAAGACCCTCAAGTCGGGGGAAATGTACCACCACCATCTGCTGCAAATCCTCTATACTGTACTCAATATCACATGTGCAAGTGCAAAGCATGTCATGATTACAACTAAAACATGGCGCACTACCAGGCCATGTTTTGGTTTCCAAAGTTCAAACGCCTTGATTATCGTGTTCATATAGGAGTGCCTTCTAACATCTGAGGACATTGACGGCTGACATTGCCTTATGCGAATCTGCATGCTCTTTTTACGTGAAATCTCTTGCTCCAGGCTGGAGCAGAAAATTCGGTTTAAGGCGCCCTCCATATGCCCTGCGACATTTCTCTGAGGTTGTTATGCATTACAGACATGGTGCTCAAGAACATGTCCACTCCTCCACTACCATGCCCACCATCTGAGAGGGAGCCCAGGACTGGATTGTTGAACACTATAGAGTTACCTGTATTGTCATTTTTTATTTGGGTTCTAGTTTGACCCTTTAATCCTTGTTTCATCCCCAGTTTGAGTGTATTTTTTGTAATGTGAGAGAAATTGGGTATTGTTTCATAAGACTGGGTATCAGTCCCAAAGATTTGGAGAATCTTATTTTGAATAGGGTTGATTTAATGAAGAATATGAGCAGCAGTGAAGGCACAGTTAACATTACAAGAGAATGTGGTTTTTCTCACACAAAAAGGCCCATGGCTCATGCATGACACATGTATGGGATAAACTTTATTGTTAAGTCCATTACAAGGGACATTATGTGGTGTCCATTGTAATATATATTACATTAAAATGACAATTTGACATTAGGTAACAACACATATTACACAATGCCAAGTTATATTTTAATGTAAAATATGTTAAAATAAGCACCATACATTGTAATGGATGAAATCACAAAGTTTATCTCACATATCTTGAGCTGTGGCTTTTTGTGTGAGAAAAACCACATTCTCCTTAGTCCAAGGTAAATAAAAAAATCACATTCTCTTTAGTATAAGGTAAATCGAAAACTGGGGGGTGGAACTCCTGCAAGGACCAATTTAGGTGAGAAAACAAATTTGGTCCTAATTTCTTGTGCCCACGGGATGTTTTCATCCTGACCTCTCAGTTTGTCCCCCAGTTTGGGTACTCTAGTGATGCCTTGTATGTATATATTGACATTGAGTTGCCTGGATGCCACAGACTTGGGGACCATCAACTTCTTACCCAACACCAAGAGTTTCTTTAAGTCTTGTTCTGTTGCGAATGTTCCCTTTGTTCCACAAGCGAACAAGTCTGCATCTCCCGGTTCCATATAATCTGCAAATCAGCCCAATAAGAGAGCTATGTAGGAAAGAGACAGGGACAAAGTAGGTTTTGCTTTTGGAGAAAAAGCTTCCATTCACAAATGCCCACGGTCTAAAATACAGCCAGGGGCGAGATTGAAATAGTAGGCTACCCCTATTAAAAAATTCTCAAACCCATTAGACAGAGCATTTATATATATCTTCTAGTGTTTACAAAACAACCCAAAAAAATGGGGCGTTTCTGTTTGGTTCGTACCTACACAAGTTTGGAAGCTTGTGCACCCAATGCCATTTTGAAAGGCTAAAAGTAATTATGCCTTTAGTTGTGAGACATGGTACCCATGTATTTGGGGGAAGAGAAGTAGCTTTCTTGGTTCTGCCCTGTAAGGAAGTGACTTTTGATTGTGTACAATTTGGGCATGAAATACTTCACTCAGATGTGTGAGTGACATTTGAAGAATTATCTCGGCATGTTCCATAGAAGTGCATGCATCTAGATGAGATGTTCTAGGTTTAGTAAGGCACGTTTTTAGTTTGAACCTACTATGAAGGGCATAGGCATTATGCAATGAGTTGGTTGTTTCTACACTCATCTCAAGCACTGAATTTTTTCCACAATATCTTACGAAATGTTGATGTCAAAAAATTGAAAAGGAATATTTTGTCTTAAATTCTGTGTTTCTTCTGAAAAGATTTGTGAAATGTGTTTGGCATCAATTGGAAATTTATTTGAGCTCAAACTGTTTCCAGGCCAAATTCCAGCTCAATGAATCAGATTGAGTACACAACCAACTGATATCATGTATTCTCATTGTGGTACCTGTTCCAGCTCAATGAATCAGAATTTTCCCAAGCAGCATAATCTATTCTCCAAACGGCCCTTATGGAGTCACTGGGTTAGGATACCTTTTCCATTGAGCAGCTGCACCAAGTCAGCTTTGACAGTTTGATGTACCGCGTTTGATTTCAGATGCTTCAGACCTGCGATTCAGATTTGCTTTTGGCTCCATATGCTCCAGATCTCCGATTCAGATTTACAAGACCTGCATTGCAAAACCCTAGTTGTACCTTCAGCTTGGGAATGTCATGCTAATGGAAAGCAAGGGGACCTTTCAAAGCTGCAAGTGCAGGTACTCAATGGAAAGGTGCCCTTAGAGTAAACCAAGGACCTGCAGAGCACTGTCCATCGGAAACCCTGGATGACTCAGATGTGGATTCTCAACTGATTTGAAGTCAGGTTGCACCTTGGTAACCTATCCTGTGAGAAATGGATACCCTAAGTTGGAAGGTTGGAAAATAGGTGGCTGTTAGGTGAGTAGATGCATGAAGATGGTTAGTTTGAAGGGCTGGCGGGTAGTGACTAGGTAGAGATTTGAAAAAAAAGAAGCAACAGAATTACCCGCCGCAGTTACCTAGGGAACTAGAATTCAATGGAAAAGTGTTTCTGTGCACATCTACCATCCATCCCATCCCACATGTTGCACCTGTGGCTGGTGGTTTACTGTGGCCCACTAATAACTATCCTGCTGTCATAATTGGAATTTGTGAGAGCTGCTGTACTTAGAACATGTTTGGCAATTATGCCATGGCCCTCTGTGGGGGCAGAATATCCTTCGTTAGTTAATCGGTAGGTTTCCCAAGGGCCAAGGGGTCCCACAATAGGAGGATGAGAGGATACTTCGAAGTTGGGACCAAAATGAGGCAGTACCTTGTCCATCCCAGTAGGGAAGGACAGAATATTAGAGTAGGCCAGCTTTTGTGGGCTCAATGAACCAATCCTCCCACGGCCCCCGCCTTACCCCTGCCTCCTCCCCACCCAACCTCTGTATATGAATCACCCTCACAAAATTCACTCTATTACTTCCCCTTACTGCGGTCTACACATTGGCCCTACTAGTGCAAGGGAATGGAGGACATTGCTGCTTTCGACCTTGGCAAATATTGGAAGCAAGGCACCCCTGGACCATGTAAGAATTTTTTCAGGGCATGGCATCTAGCGGAATTTGTCCTCTGCAAATGGTGAAGCTTTTCGAAAAATGAAATGCCCAACCTCTTTTCTTACTTATTTTCCCCAGGTATCCGCTGGGTATCACAAGAAAAAAAGAGGAACATTTTACTGGTGCTTTACACAGGGTCACCCTAAACCTTTGGAGTGGTTAATTACTGAACAGGTTGAAGCACATAGGGGAGCTGGGGCTAGGATTGGTAGAATGAAACACCAGCCACTTGAGACTGCCTAGGGTTGTTTCCTCCTACACTATTGACTACTGACCCCTAGACCCTAATTTTGTGTAGGGTAATGCCCTCAGCTGCGGCCATTACTGGAATGGGGCCCATCTTGGCTCAACCTTGCACAGGTCCTTATTCTGGTAATGTCCACAGCCAAGGATGTTACATTCCATTTGTCCACAGCCAAGGCTGTTGTCAGTCCATTTTCCTAAATGCCCCTCTAGTTCTTATGCTCAGTAAGGGTTCCTCCAAATACACTTGGAATCTTGTCAAAGGTTTTTTCGCAACGCATGTTCTTCCATCCCCATTCGGCATGAGTTGCTCCCTGCCTTGATCTTAGGCGTGATTAGCTTCATTGCTCTCTCAGGTTATCAGCAAGTAGTAAGCTGCTAGTGGTTTTCACAGTAGTGAATCTGTTGAAAGCTCTCTCTCATGGCCACCCATGTGCTTCTCCTCTTTTCTTGCTATGATATTTTCATGGACTACATTAAAAGGAACCTTGACTTAGAAAAGACAAAAAAAGCCCCTTAAATTTTTGAAAAGTTAAATTTCTCTTTACTTCATCTTGACTTTTTCTTCACTTTGGGTTTTGATTTATTAGGATGGCAATTACAAAGCTTCATAGGTAAGAGGAGAAATTGCTGGTGTTCCACCCTTGCAAAAACCTCATCATTGGCCTCGTCACCTAACATCTTATAAGAAACATTGGGATTTTGAACCTATAAATAAAGGTCACCCCTTTAACATTGCCTTATCAAAGGAATATCTAATCATGATTATGTTTCATGGAATAGGTTGGGGAAAAGTTTTGACCAGTGTGGGGTGGGTATTTGTTTTTGTGTTGGGTATTATCTAGGTATCAAATTGGATATATGCATATATATATTTGTTAGGTCTTACTTTTTCAAAAACCAGGACCCCCTCCTACCTGTCATTTTCAGAAAATTAACACTTGCCCCATTTCATAACTAGTGACTTAAAAATTTGAAATATCCATAACCGGACTCAACCCAAAGAGAGTAATAGTGCAAGGTGTTTCTCAAAAATCCAGATCAATAACCTTTTCATACCCGAAGTAGGCTGCAATTAGGGTTAGGGCAACTCATTAACACTAAAGAAGAACAACATATTAAATGTGGCATTGATCTTGATGTCTTGACACAGTTGTAGGACCGTGCCCAACAAGAAATTTTTTTTGAATTTTTTTACTGTACCAAAAAGAACTTTCCTGGGGTGGAGACAAAATCGTAGCCCTAACCATGTGACCCTATGGAAAAGGGGTCTAGGTTGTTCAGGGGAACAACTTCCACTGTGGAGCAACTTTTTAAAGGAGAAAAGGACTAAATTGCTCTAAGGAGCAAGTTTCTGAATGTTCAATCAGAAAATACATGGGATAATTTTTTAAAAATAAAATTTCCTTTTTGTCACTGGAAAGCTTTGAAAACATAGATATGTAAAATTATTCTGCATTTTCAATTTGAAGCTATGAGCTAAACGTTATGATAAAAAAAAAAGTCAAAATTTTCAAATTGTATTCTCCCCAAGGAGAAAATGGCTAAGTTGCTTTAGGGAGCAATTTCTCCCCAGAGGTGGGGACTATGTCCTCCCCAAGGAATAATTTTTTCAGGGAGCAATTTCCCTTGGGAGAAGAGAAAAATTTGACCCTTGGTTTTTCTTTTTATCATAATTTTAAGCTTGTACTTTCAAATTGAGAATGCAAGATTAGTTTGGATATTTGCATTTAAAGAACTTTCCAATGATATAAAGAAAATTTGATTTTTACAAATTTTATCTATTATAACATTTTATCAAACATTTAAAAATTTGTTCCCCAAGAGAACACTGGCATAGTCCCTTTCTTTTCGAGGCAACATAATCCCCTTCTCCCTAGTGGAAAAAGTAACTTAGTCCTTTACTCCCTATGAAAAATTGTTTACCAAGGCAACTTAATGATTTTCTCTCGAGGGGAGAAGGCAACTTGAAAATTTTGACCCTTGATTTTTATTTTCATTATAACTTTTAGCTCATAGCTTCAAATTAAAAATGCAAGATCATTTTAAATATCTACAATTTGAAAGCTTTACAATGATATGAAGAACGTTTGATTTGGAAAAAACATTACCCCTTATGTTTCCTTATCAAATATTCAGGAACTTGCCTCCCAATGCAACTTAGTCCCTAATAAAAACAAACTTGTTTGTACTATCTGGGTTCCTATTAAAGAACCAGGATTTATACCTGGTTAATCACATACCCTAACCCCGACCCCCACCAAATAACTGAACGTCTTTAGGTTTCTATGACCTAGACTTGAGCAATTTTTTAAATTTCCTAAAAATAAAAGAACCTAACCTGGGCAGTTCTTTGAATTTTTTCTTTTCAAATACTCAGACCCGACTATTACAAAAACAAAACAAACCCACACCCCCCCCCCCCAAATCAGTTTTGACTAGGTATAGTTGCAAGATGGATTTAAGATTGTCATTCATTGTTAATTTGAAATGCACCAACCTCATATTCATGGGTTTTCTTGGAGGTACCTTTGTAACATCAAAATGGGTTGATAAAAGTGAAATTTGAAAATAAGATTAATTATTGTTCATGGGCAAAAAATGGATGGATACAAGAAATAAATAATTGTTTTGATGAGCCATATATTTCAAAAAACTTCAACTAGGGATTTAATTGGACTCATTAATTATTTACTTAACCATTTTCGGTTAGGCATAAGTAAACTCAACTACTTGAATTCAATTATACCTTTGAAAAGTAAAATTTGAATAATTTAATGATTCATCCATAGAAAGATGATAGTTTTAAAAGGTTGGTATATGACATAATGTTGTTGACTCAAAGTTGATGAGTGATAATGCTTAGGAAATGTAAATGAATGGGTTGATAATTCATCCATTCTTCTTTTCAAGAATTTAAGGGGTTTGGAGAAAAACTTCAAGTTCATTCTTCTTTTCACAATTTCATATTATTAATTTGCTATTAAGTATTGGAATAAGTTTTTTGTGTGATGAACCCATCTCACAATAAATTCACAAAAACAAACATATGAGTGATCCCCCATAAGGTGAGATCTTTAAGCGTGTGTGATAAGCTTTTCATTGGGTGTAGCTCACATAAAGACCAAACTTTAAGCCCATGAATCATCCTAACTAAAAGAAAAATGTAAGCTTCATATTTTATATTTGGAGTGTTTTGTATGGTGTATGAGTGTTGTGTGAATTTTGTTTGGGTAATTTGCTTATGTCATAATAGGGATTTAGTTGAAAATTAACTTTCCTAGATTTAGATCCTTTCTTGCCTACACACTCACCTTGATTTTAATTGCCTCATTTGTATTCATGTTTAGAATGGGGCTGTTTCACTCTTCTTTGTTTCATATGATGCTTAGGTTGAGATCTTTTTATTGGTTGTTATTTTGAAAATTCCTTTATCTATTTTTTGATACTTCAATCATGACACACAATTAGGTCATATCATCCTTGCGACTAACCATTGATAATTTTTGTCAAAACATTTATTTTAGTTCAGCAATCCCAATTTGAATATTCCAAAAATATATATACGCAATAATCACTACATAAAGTGCACCTTAAATTTTACATTTGTAATAATAATTTAGTGGTCAAGACATTGGACTGCTTTCACATAATCAAAACAACAAAGAAATCAAGGCAAAAGACTTAAAGGATTTACCAAGTCAAGGAATGTTTGACAGGGTCTACAAGGCATGACCGCTATGATTCCTGGAACTTTGGACAATATTAACACCAACCTTGATAGGCTTTGGAGACTACAGGCCACATGTGTAATTCCCTCTTTTGAGATCAAAACCTTGGATGCAAATGCTCACAAGGAAGAAACGTAGAGAGACCTATGGAACACCTACTCCTAAGGCACCTAATCCTAGGGTGAATCCATGTTAAAAGGAGCCACTATCAACATTTTTGTGCTATCCTTATAAGGAAAGGTTTACCAAGACAAGACGGAGTGGTAACATTAGATTGATTACAAAAGAGAATAATTTTTAGATAATCGTTTACAAGTTGACATAAAATTCTTGTGATCCTAAAAAATATTGCGCTATATTATGACATGTAAAAATAGATTACCTAAAAGAGAGTTTTCAATAATTTGATACCTTATTTTTTTGTAGTTCAAAATTGGCAACTTTCGATTTTAGGTGGTTGTCATATTTTTAAGAGAATTATCTTGTTGTGGCTTATTCTTACAAGGCCCTAAAACAATCAACTGAGTTCTTTAAAAAAACTATTTTTAAAATTCTAAATTTGTGCCATAGTTTTTAGATTTACATCAAATATGAAGTGACACTTTTTAATAAGTTACGTCAATTCTCATAAGCCACAAAACTGGGCTGAATATCAGCCCTATTTTCAATGAAGATTTGGACCCAAGACCTCTCCATTGGAAGAAGTGATCTTACCACTCCACCACATTCTATATTAGACTTGGGTTCAAATTCTCTTTGGGGAGGCTACAACCTAGTACTAGTCTCCCTTCAAGATTGGCATATGCTTTAAGGTTTACCAAGAATCCAGAACCATCATGTCATTTTCTCCTTTTTCATGGCAATATAATGAGTATCAACACTTTTATCATTGATTGTTGCTTTGACATTTTTTTGAACTCCTTGTTTGATGTTGTTTGTTTTATCGTTTTCAAGCTCATGTTGTTTTTGTTTTGAGAGGCTAAGTTATGCTTTTGTAATATATATATAATATGTTTTGTAAGCAACAAGAATTGAAATTTTGGCATTCATCACCTTTTTGCATATTCCTATTATTTCAAAAAATGAAAATTAGCCTGTTCATAACTGCCAAATGAAAAAAAAATTGCTCTTTTTTAATTTTTAAATTTAGTTTATTACTGGAGAGGTTAAAACTTAAGGACCATTTTTTTTCCTTTCATTTTGTGATATCAAGATTTTGGAAGTTGTCTCCAAAAACTTAGTGGATTTAGTTGAGCTTCAAATATGTGTTTTTCCCCTAGCGAATGAATTATCATTAAATTTCTATTTTTTAAAAATCCTAGCCATCAATACAAAAGGGAAAAGAGAGTTTTTCATTTACAATCACCTAAAAGAATAACAATTGTTTTTGGGGGAGGGTGTCACCATATTTATGTCTACTGGTTGTAATTTTAAAATTCCTTAAAATAATGTTGTCAAGTTGCTAAAATTTGTTGGAATATACTTATGGATGTTTGTCACCCTACCTCAAATACACAATAAAAAGGAAAAAAATTGGGTTTCAATAGTTTGTGAAGTTTTCCAATTTATTGTCAAATGTTTCCAATTTTCAATTAAAAAAAGCTCCAATTTTGCCCAACTTTCGCATTTTGAGAATTTTGTGAAAAATTCCAATTTTTAGTCAAATTTTCTGTAATTTAAATTTAATTTTTTTTCCAATTTTGTGACATTTTTGAAAGGATCAATAGATCACAGAAAATTGTTTCAAGAGTTTGGTGAATTTTTACAAATATCCATCAATTTATTCCAAATTGTAGTAAAGTATAAAAAAACTCCAAACTTGCAGTAAAAAGACAAAATAATTCAATTTATACTAGATTTGTGATTTGGAGAGTTTGACAAATTTTCTCAAATTTTTATCTATGTTACAAATAAAATGGCCTTCCCCACATTCTTCCCCATGTGGTATGAACAAAAAGGAAAAAAGAAAGTGGCCTTCCCCCTCCATAACACTCCCCCAAATAAAAAGGACAAAGACCAACATAGTTGATAAATATGTTTGTTTGTGTTTGGGAACAAAGGGAACCCCTTCTGATTTCTCAAACAGTCACAAACTATTTTTCCTCTTGTTTACCCCAAAAATGATGAAAAACAATATTTCTTTCAAAGTTGGACAAATTTGAATGGGCAAATTTGACCATCAATTACTAAATCATCTCAACTGTTTTTTGAAAAGTTTTTTTTGCACATGACTCATATGCATGGCTTCTATCTATCACCAATTGTTTTATGAAAAATGAAAACCAACATCTTGGTGTAAGTCTCCAAACACTTACAATTTTGAAAATTGCTCAAAATTCAAACTTCAAACTTTGAACAGTGAATTTTTTTATTTTGACAGCCAAATGTAATTTTTAAAAAACCAAAAGATCCTCCTTGAAATCCTCTACAAGTTCACTAAGTCAGATTTTCCATACTACAATGTTTTACATGACTTTGAGACAAGTTCGTGAGATCTGGTCCATTTATGGAGTGTGACAATTTTGGTCAATTAAGGTTTAATTGTAAGAACCTTTTGAATATGCTAGGTACCTAGAGGATGAAAAGTACTATGCATGTTTGAGGCACTAGCGTAGTAGATGACCAGGGTAAATAGTAATCGGAATTTGGTTAGGAACTCCTTCAACAGAAGTACTTGATCTAATCAATATAAGTTACTACCAAACAATTTTAAAGTGATATTGTAGGTCTGAAAGAATGATACTGCAGGGTGGATAGCCAGTTAGCCAATTCAATTTTAGAATATTTTTATTCAGTTTCCACAAATTAGAACATTGGGGTATACGTTTTAACGTTAGGCAAGTAAATAAAGTGATCAACAAATGGTGCCAATGCTACCAAGGACATATGCCAACAAATAGGTAATAAATTAAGCCCATTTAACAGTAACCATATTAGGCCTCAAGTTCCAAGACCTGGAAATGCAGGGTTGGTTAGACTTGACCTTAGAGCCAACTCACATTTCTTAAGACCCTTTATACAGGGCATGGGATTGAAGGCTTTTTTGGGATGGACCACAGATTCAACCCAAAGTCCTTTCCTTTTTGGTTTGGCAGTGAAGAGAGTTTTACTTGTCAAAAGTATATCAGAAAAGGTCAAATTTTATGGATAAATTGCAAAATTTCTTTCTTCTTTTAATTGAAGAAGGTGAGTTTATTGATTTGTGAAAGGATGATTGCAATGTAAACAAAAGTACTCAACAATTACTATTTCACCAAATTTGGACATTTCACAAAGCTGATGTAATCAATAATTTATACAACTGATTGTCTTTGCCTTACCATGTTAGCAACTTGTTGGCATACACACACGAGCAGAATTTTTTTTGAAATAGAAGCTAGACAGCACAACTAGGTTTCCAGCTGCCACTAAAAAATTGGTTTCCAATAAAGCCAAAATTATATCCCAGATCCTACACTGATGTGAAGTCTCTTCCATCTGGCAGAGCCCACTAACAGCATCGTTGTTTTTCAACCCTCGCTTTTAAGTGCTTACGCATGCTTTGTGTTCATGGATATGCTTAGGAACCACTTTGTAGATCTTGGAAACACAATGTATCATGTTTAAAAAATGAAAAACCAAAGTTTTTGAAACCCTTGATAATTCCCAGATTTGCTGAGCATGAAAGGAAAGACATATCCAAGAATTTAGCTGTCTACTACCCCCATGTCCTTCATCTTCATGATATGATTTCAACATAAACTGGTGTGGCCTGTGCCATTGGCCCAAGTGTGAACCCATTACAAAATAGGGAAACTCAATATGTGAACATTGATTTGCAATGTATGTATCGATTTTTTGAACAGCCAAATCATGCTTGGATTGAATGGTAAGCCTTCAAATGTTACCACATTCTCAACTGAATTTTCCTTTCAAAACCTTGGTTTTTTGGAACTTATTTGAATTTTCAGTGACAGAAATCACTTTAAAATCAATATCTCCCACATTCTGAGTCCAAATCTTACCAAATAAATTCCATTAAATCCTGCTCATCAAGATCTTTCCAACAACACAAAAAGCACGTTCCAATTCCTACGAAATTTTCAGCTATGATATAATTAAATTTTCCATGAAGAAATCATTCAATATTCAAGAACTTTTGCACCACAAGTCCAAACGTCATGGAACCAAGCCCATGCACCCCTCCTCGTTGAGAGCTTTCCAAAGACACCAAGAACATGATCTGAAACATCCCGGTTTGGTGGATCTCATAACTACAAACAAAACAAAACAACTTCCTTCATGGATGTGGAAATCATATCATAATCTTATTGACTCTTAGTTATTCAACTCTTTTTATGACTCATGTTTTCAGTCAGATGGGGGGTCAAGTCGTATCTAGGCTGCTGCCTACTGTTTATTCCCACAAAAAATATTCCTTCAGAAAATTTGAATGTCATTCACACACCACTCTTAATACGTCAGCCAGAACCTAGACTGGTACTTTCACCTTCACCTTCCTCAGTGAGGCCTTTTACTGGCAGTATTCAATCAAGAAAATGTTAAATTAGGACTCAGAGACCCTGGTTTAGTCTTAGAACAAGATATTTACCATGGTTAAATTCAACCTCAAAAAATTGGCGGTTCTAACCATGGTACCAGTGTATGTGCCAGTTCACTCAAGGCATGTTGATTCACAAATGGGTCAGCCACAATACAAAGTGCTTATTACATTTCTAGACTTCTAAATATGGTAAGAATCCAGGTTTTCACATGACGCCAGCTAGGAGGCTTGAATGACTCTTGCTAATCTCACGGGCCAAGAATAAAGGGATTTGGATCTAGGTCTAGGAACATGAGGTCCTGAATTTATTCACCCTAATGTGACAGTTGATAGATCCTTGCATGATGTCAACAATATCAAGGAACCAACCGACTTAACCAAGTGTGTCAGGAGGACAACTCCATTAGGGGGTAGGTACTGGACCACATTGCAGACATTGGCCAAAAGCCTCAGCAAATAGAGCCAACAAATTATGGGCGAAAGCGGAAGTGATGGGGGGGGGATGCAAATTAATTGGCCCCTTGCCTATTAATGATTGATTCGGACTTCAGACAAAAGTGCAATTGTGCATGGGAACTTGGAATCCAGTCCCTTATTAGTAGTTAATAGAGGCCCTCAAGGCTCTGCATTTATACCCATTCTCCATTTCTTCGTTTCCTTGACAAACTCTTCTTCTCACTCATCACCACCCAATTCTCTTTCTCCTCCCCCTCCTCCTCCATTTCTTCGTTTCCTGGACAAACTCTTCTTCTCACTCATCACCACCCAGTGAATCTCTTTCTCCTCCTATTTCAAGACCTCCGAGAGAGAGTATTAGTTAGTAGTCGAGTGCTATTTGGTTGATTGATTGTTGGGTGCTGTTTGATTGAGTGCTGCCAGAGCACAGATTGTGCGAAAAAGCTATACTTACTTCTGTTGCAGTTTGTTGGGAGTCTTTCTTTGTTTTCTTTCTTTCCTTTTATTTTCCACCCCCCTTGGAAGGTCTTGCTCACTCCAACAGGTTTTTTGTTGAAAAACACTACACTATAGTTGCAGGTGGTTGTTGCAGGGGGGTGTTTTTTTCTCAGTTTCAGGGCTATAAGTTGCTCTCCATCCTAACAGTTCGTGCACAGCTATGGCAGCCAATTACCAGTTAGCAGCAGTCGTGTCTCTTGTTCTCATGCTGGTTAGGCTCTCTCCTCCTTAAACCCATCTCCAGCTCTTCCTTGCTTTACTAATTTAGTTAGTACCTACCACTGGAGGTGGCCAACTCCTCTGACAAGACTATTTTTGAAGAACGGCTGCTCATCACAGCACAGTTTTCAGTTCCATATTTTTTTCTGTATGTATGTAACAGACAGAATGGGTACATACAATTTTTAGCTAGTAGTTGTCCTACACGTCGACGAATTCAGAGCATAATATATGAGTCTTTGAGTGTGAAATATAGTCATGCAGAAGCAGAGAAGAATCCATGGCCTCGAGTTTACATTCCAGGGATCTGTTGTGTTGGCAACGTTGCTGTTGTTTCAGAGTTGAATCCAACTTTGCATTCAATTGCCATTCAATAGTAGTTGCAGGTCCTTAGCTGCATTTACACGCTGAACTATTAGTCTCGGCAAGTCCGTCACCTCGGAATACAGAAATTCTTTGAGTGCCAGGACCTACCTGATCCTGAAGCCATGGAAACGTCTCTAGCTGAAACTTGTTGGACATAAGGTGTTTTTACCGAGAGTTTAATACCTGTTTTTCTCATAAAAGCCCAGCCAGGGCACATTGATGAGCTTCATGCTTGAACATATTGTTTTTGTTTGATCCATGCGACACTAGACAGGCTTCCTAATCCACAGATTGGATTCCTCATGTGGTTAGGTACTGCGAGCGGATATCAAAGTGGTGGTGGCCGAGAGTGGTGTCGACGCGGCCAAGAATTTTTTCCAGCAACTGCTGCCATCAGTGTCCATTCCAGCCACTCTACGCACCTCCCTTTCACCGCTTGAAGGCACCTTTACGGCCGATCGATTTGCTACTGCCGTCACGCACGGAGTAATTCTGCCAGCCACCACTGCATCCTTCTGCAAAGCTGCGGGTCTTATTTGCCAAGAAGACATTGACATCAGCCCCTACACGAGCCAAGAAGCCATCAGCAGCGCAGTGACGACCCAAGCTGGCCAAAGGCAGGCTCACGCAGCTTCTCGAGCCATGGGCATCAAGACCATCAACGATTTCCAGTTCGACTTCTTCCTGGAGGAGCAACTTGTCAAGGGAGGCTCGATGAACCTGGTGGAGAATCTTCATGATCCAATCCCAAAACGCGCTTTCTTGCCTTTCGTTGTGGCCGACAGTCTCCCGTCTCTCACCTCTGCCAACCTTCCTAAGCTTCTCCAGACTTTCAACATTGGAGAAGGAACAAAGATGGCCACCATCATGAGCACCGCCGTGTACTTGTGCGAGAGTCCAGCTCTCATGGGCGAGGAGAGAGCTTGCCCAACTTCCATCGAATCCATGGCCGAGTTTGTTTCTTCTCAAGTGGGAACGAATGTGGAAGCTCTCACCACAACGGGTGCTCCTTCCACCGCTCCCTCCCGGAATGCCCCCGTGAAAATCCTGGACTTCACCAAACGAAGCTTGAAAGAAGGCGAACACATCGTCATCTGCCACAATTTGATGTTTCCTTCACAGCTCTACTATTGTCACCATGTCACGGGTACCAAAGTGGTGCAAGCCTCTCTGCAAGCTGCTGTTGACAGCTCTGTCATCCACGCAATTGCAATCTGTCACATGGATACCAGCATGTGGGCATCAGAGCATCCCGCCTTTGCAGCTCTGAATATTCCTCGTGGAGCTGAAGCATGTCACTGGATTGGACAAAACGACTTGGTGTGGGTACCAACCCGATAAAAATACGAGATCTATCTCATTTCTAACAAGTTCAAGACATGAAATCAGTTTGTTCAACCAAACTTGAATGATTTGGACAGGGTCTCTCTCTCGAGTATTTGTGTATCTTGCTGTGGTTTGTAACGTCTTTGCTTCCATTCAGCTGCTTCCTTCCTCTAGGAAGGTGGGTGGGTGGGTGGGTGGGTTACTTTGAAGGATTTGGTGATTTTATATCAGGTCCAAAGTATGACTTCTAGAACTCTAGGCTAAAAAATATGGGCATGAATTCATGATCTGCGAGCTTCAATGTTTGTGCACGCTGACAGTTGTAATTCTCTTTTACATGGTAGAATTGAAGCCAGCTTGCTTCTTCATCTTGAAAAGTCCATGATTTCTGTACCGTCTGTTGTGCGCCGTGGAGGACACATGAACTTTGAAATCTGCATAAGTGTCACTTGGTTAATACAGAGCCTTGTTGAAGCATTGATAAGTTGATGAAATTATCATTGTACTCTTTGTTTAAGCTCAGAGCTACTTTTGTTCCATGCAGGCTTTAATGTTGTGTGTTACGCTTACAACAAATCAATGTAAAAAGCTGCCAAACTTTTATTACAATAGATCAACACTACAGCAACAAGGTTCAGGAGTTCAGTAGGTGTATGCAGGCTAAATTGAGTATGGTGATTGAATGCCTTGAAGCTCTTGCTATGCTCTTGAGGTCTTCTAATTGCACTTGTTTAGTAGATACTTAACACAAACTGAGTTCATTTAATTGGCAGTTAGTATTGTGTCAAGGCTTTGTTGAAACACCTGCAATAGACTTTGTGATGGGTCAATATGTGTCGGGTAAGGCCTGAGGTTGAGGGCATTACCAGAAGAAGGGCCCACAGAGGTGGGAGCTGAATACAAGCCTGCTTCTGGTCGTGTCCTCTATGGAGGACATTACCAAAAACAGGGCTCACATGAGGTGGGAGCCCAGCACAATTCTGTTTTGGGTAATGCCCTCTCTAGAGGGCCTGACCGAGCCTAAAGATATGCCCAAAAATTTCAATGGATGAGATTATCCAAGAAATTACAAGGCAGGTCATCTATAAGGCTATAAAATGGAACATCCCTCTGGCAAAAAAGCAGATCCCTTCCAAAAATGGAAGATACTTCCTTTATGCAGAAGAGCCCTTATTGAAAATGGAAGATGGGCTGCCATATCATGGAAGTCAAATTCCGCTTTAGAATGTGCTGGCCAAATACACTAGTAAATTTTCAGCAGGTCGATATGAAAGTAGGGTCATTTACCAAAACTCACCATACATCTATCTGCACACAAAAGGTCGTGTGCAGCACACAAAAAGAAGAAGGCAGGGTGCATATCCACATGACTATGGCCCCCACTCCCACCCAACAAACAGAAATTGATGCTAGCCAATGTTTGTGGGCCTGAGAATCTCTTCCCTGAGCCTAAGTACGGAGTCTTACGTCATACTGCTCCGTTCCCAGGTGAGCTCTGTGAACCAGGTGTTAGTTACCTTGAGCCTGGCTACAGATCCTGTAGCGCGATCTACTTATTACTCACGGCATGGGAGTCTTGTACCTAGTTGAGGGGCAATATTACCAAGACTCCACTGTAGGCAGGCTGCAGGCAATCTTGTTCTGTATATTCTGTTACTTTAACCAGATTTGAGATTGAGAACCACGAAGCTATAGGATCAAGTGACTACATGTAGCCTAATTCCCAACACCATGCTCCAAATGTTTCTTAATATAAACTTAAATAAAATTTCCATCAGCATCAGTTGAATCTTATGGAACATTGTCACCCCCAAAGTTTGAAAGGGGGTGTTTAATGTTATGCGCGCTGCCAGAGCCAGTAATATTGAGTCAACGTTGCTAACTACCTCTTTAGCTATTTTAAGCTACTCACCCAGCCATTTTAGCAGGCCAATATAACCTCCCATTGATGGCTGAACTGCCCTGCTCAGAACCAGTAAAGAAATGCCATGTCAGCAAACTTTGACTGAAGTGAATATTACTTGTGAGCCAAGTGGCACTATTACCAGTGATCATGACGTGACCACTTGTTAACAGGAGTATTTTAGCTCCACTCCAAGGAGGCGCTTCCAGAGGGCTTCTTCCCCTAGCCAATGACCTGGACCAGTGCACAAAGGAAATGGGTGGGTAGATCAAGTGGCAGCCGAACTCAAGGGCCAGCAGCCATGTTCTAAAGATGCTTACCGGGCTGCAACCTGATAGTTGAAGGATTAGCCTTGGGATCCTAAAACTGTCTACGCACATGGGGAACACACAGGACATGATCATGCTCAACTTAACTGGACCTGCTACTACCAGCTCCAGCAGTTGTTGACAAGTAGGAAGTGGGCCACCTTTTGTATATGTGTGCGAGTTATTCTATGTGGTTATCTAGTATGTGTTGTCTTGATAAATGCACTTGAGTTATGCTTGGAATTGTTCTGGGCAAAGTAATAGATTGGATTCGTGTAGTACGGTCTAGTTTAGTTTATTCTCCAGGCGAATTAAGTGTTCATAAATTTGCTTCTCCTTGCAACTCAGTATAATTTCCTTTTTGATGTTTGTCTTTGTTGTATGGAGCATGTTGTCTGTGGTACACCAGCTTCTGCTAGCATAAATTACCATCGGGAACTTCACAAATATGACGTGTAGGGTGACACCTGAGGGCTAGGGTGTTCCCAAAATTACGGGCCCTGAGGCTGGAGGATACCAAGAAAAAAATTTTAAACAACATGGGGCATTTCATTTTTCAGAATGAAGAGTAAGCATTTCTTTTCCCAAAATGCCCTCCATGATCTTATGCATTGTAACCCTAAACCCTTCAACTACTACAATAATTTCTTCAGAGGATTTTAACGTCTTCCAAACTTAGATATGTGTGTATGTCTTACAAAATAGCAAGTTTGGCTAGTACCAAAGGCTTTCCTTTGAAGAAAGGGGGCCCACCAAAGGTTTTCCTTCTAATGAACAACTACAATAACAATTTCTTCAGAGGATTGTAGCCTTCCGAAATTAGATATGTGTGTATGTCTCACCATAGCAAGTTGGCTAGCACTAGCACCAAAAGCTTTCCTTTGAAGAAAGGGGGGTCTACCAAAGGTGTTCCTTCTAAGGAAGGTCTAGTCCAGTTTTGGTTGGGTACGCTGCTTGGTGGGTTGGTAATGTTGGTTCCGGTTCCAATTAGTAAAAACTGAACTAAAACCAAGTCTGATTTTTGGAGTAATTTTGGATTCAGAAACAGAATTTATTATTTTGAACAAATGGACCATGACAGGATCCCAAATCCAACTTATGTGTGGAAACAAAAAAACAGAATTTGAAAAACTACACTAGAAATAGGTTCTAGCTGGATTGTTAACCGCCATTTCCAGTCCAGGTTACTGTACTCAGAACCAGACTGAGATTGGGTCTAATTTTCACATTCAGAACTAATTGTTTGTTGAAGAAGAACTGGACCTACAACTGCACTTCCTGTTCCAATTAGCTGTCAAACCAGAACCAGGATCTTTCAAAAACATTTAATAAAACATCAGAACAGAAGGCTCTTGATAAACGTAAACAACTGCCCAACAATAGTCTTGTCTCCATGCTTGTGACTCATTAGGGCGATTATCAAAAGTTCCAATATGCACGTTCAAATTCAACAAACTATGGGTTGACTTTGCACAAAATCTAAAATCCTATTGAGGTTAAGTCTCTATACAAAAAGGAACCTAAACGATCATGGGTGAAGGGCAAACGTCAAGTTGAAGGGGGCAAACTATTGGCCCAAATATTATGAGCCGCCATGTCCTGTGTTGTTATTTGTCGAACTTGAGTATCACAAAAAACAAATCCACAATGTCTTCACGTGCCCACCCCATATCGTACAACCCAAAACATCTCTCAACCCCACCAAATGAGGAACAGTTTTGCGGTGCCCCTTACTTTCTGGGGCATGGCTTGAGGAAGAAAATAAGGGGCCCACTGATTAATCTATTTTTTATACGTCCTGACTACCAATTATTGTGTTTCACAGTTCAAATTATGCATGATTTAGGAAGGGCATTGAAGCCATACATGCCTCTGGAAAGTACCTGCAAACAATATAGTTTTTCAAAACGGGTGATCCCATTAGGGTTGTAACTTAGTGTGGGCAGATTTAAATGCCATGGAACCTACTTTGGTTAGATCAAATTTTCACAAGTCAGGGAATTCAGACTAGAATGTGTGTGTGTTCAGCACCAATAAAACTACCATATTCCTATATTCGAGGCTCATCTAGATTTCAATAGAGGGGAATTGTGGTCCATGAAGTTATAAAACCGGTATTATTTGTCTAGAACTATTGGAAAAATGAAAAGTCAGCAACCTCAAAATGTGAGAACCGGTCTGATTCTCAGATTTGATGCCCAGTGAGAACCTGAGCGGTTTTCACTAGACGATTCTCATCTCCAATGAGAATCGCCAAGCAGGTTTTCATGGCGGTTCTCACCACCAGTTATGACTGTCGCCGGTTTTCAGCCGTCGGGTTAGAACCTCCCAACACTGGTTTAAAGCAATAATGAATAACCGAAGTGCATAAAATTTAGATGTATTACTAGGTAAGGTTTCCTGTTTTGTCAAAGTAATACCCACGAAATAGGGTCTTGTAGGGTCTCTAGAAATGATTTCAAACAGGGTTTCAGCCAAATCCGACTAGTTAATTTTTGACTTTAAAGATTGATTATTTCATGTCCTGTCTTGGACACTGGTTAATAACTAGGTTAGCAGTCAAGATCTGGCCAACATTCATACTTATTACTAACCAATAATAAACAATGCAACTCAAAATGCACAAATGTATCCTTGGAATGTGTCCATAATCTCCACCTCCAAGAAATAATATTATAGGCTTTTGGGCACTTGTCATTAAGTGTTGGTGGATCCTTCATTCAACATCAAATTAACTTTGATCTTGGTATTGATGGAATCCAAATAAGTCTATTGTGTGTCTTTATAGGGTGAATGCATATTACAATGTAAAAAATAAATATCACAAGGAGGGTGTTTGTAGAGTCATCAAAATTTAATGCGTCATGAAGTTATTTGAATATTATTCTGTCATGAAAATTTATAATTAATGGTGGTTTATATTCTCATTTATCATGTTATGTTATGAAATTAATGCACATATAAAATACAATCATAATGAATAATCTTTCTTATGAAAAATTTCAATTTGTTTTGAGATGATGAAGTTTAAATCAAATGATTTTTAGTACATTATGTTATCAGGCTGTTGATGATTATGATTTTTTTAGAATATAAAATGTTTTTCCATTGAATATGTACTTGGTTTACATATTATTTTCATCATTTTACAAAAATAAAGTGGAGTTTTTTAAATTAATAAAAAATGATAAATTGTCATCAAACAAGGGATTCAGAAAAACTTATATAAACTATTGGTGTATATTTACATAAAAGGCACAATCAAGAGTCAATTACATATTCATGATTTTTATAACTCTTTTTTTTGGGGATCAAAGTCAATTACATGTGATTTGTAAAAATTTCAAAATGAGTGAAATTTTACATGTTACTTTTGGTATTTTATGTAATTTCAATTTTGCTTAAAATCATGTACATCATATCATGCATATTTATTCAACATGAATTATTAACCAATCAAAAATCTCTTTGATAATATCATTTTAAGACATCATAAGATTAACATGTGTCTGAGAAGGGCATGTGTCCGACAGGGGTTAACAATGTCTACTTGGCGCCTTTTGTGTTGTTTTTAAACTTTAATGTGATCTTTGTCTTTTATCTGGAGATGATCTTGTCATGAAAATGGATTACATCACACATGAAACATCTGGTTCTCCAATTTGCAAAGAATATTTACCAAAAAGATAAGAAAAATAACTCAAGAAACACGTGTAGATGATCAAATTGACTGAAGTTGTGAAAGACATTAAGAAATAAATTTGAAAGTTAGGTACAAAGTCAAGTCCATCTAGGCCACCCAAATTTCTGTGTACTTTGCACCTTGACGTTGGAAATGTCGTTTGCATGCTTATGATTTTCCGTTTTAGTTTTATATCTGTTTTGGGAAGATTCTTAAGGACTCCAATAACGTTAGTGGCTTTGCCATGTAGGGGTTGTGCGCTATGCAGTACATAAAATCAAAATGTGAAGGTGTTAGGTAAGCTTGGTGGGCCAAAGATCTCATTGGCAGATCACATTTCCTACCGCCTTAACCTAGTGAGTCCTTGGGATCATGAAATGACAATTTCAATCTTCACTCCTCACCAGCACACACAACACAATCACTCTGCTCAAATTTCTGCGAGCAATTGAGGTGATGACCAAAACTAAGCCAAAATCCTCTCAATCCTTTTGCACATATAATAGACCTCATCACATGGAAGTTTATGCATCATAATTGTCAATCATTGAATGATCGATGATCGCGTCAAGGAGACTACGTACATCACATGAGTAAATGAGTCACATTCCTTTGAATTTTGGCTTTGGCATCAATCTAAAGTCAGATGACAAAGAAACCACGGGAACTTCACCTGGATAAAGTGCAAGCCACGTGATTGAGTAAAGCACACGTTACAATCTATTGTGATTACGACGGGTCCAGGACTGCCCAAAAGTGTAGGAGAACTTAGTAGAATCATCTTGAAACAGGGACATTGTATAGCGACAAAGCACCCATATGATGGAGCATCCAGCCACCACTACCACTTGAGTATGGAAAATTGCAGTGCATATCCAATGCAAAACAAATCCCTGAATGAACAGGATCCAAGGAGAAAAGTCTTGTAAATCAGGCATGTAGAACAAAACCGTGATGAAAGCCTACTTCAGGCCCAACCTTAAAATCCTAGCAACACCTAATCTAATATTCCTCCTTGCCTTTTTTCTTTCAATCCCAATTGTCGAGATGAGCACACACATACACACACACATTCTAGTTAGATTCTAGCTAGCTACTATTCTGTAAATTCTAGAAATGTTTTTGGGATTCTTTCATTCCGTAGAGCATTTGTTGTCCATTGCTCACGGGCATCTGGGAGAAGCTACAAACTGCAACCAACAACTGTCATCACCCCACTTGGAGATCAAGGGATTCTTTTTTCCTCCACCTCATTCTTCATAAGCTTCTTTGCTTGTTGATACATAAAATGGGATCTATGAATAGGAGACCATTAACTGGGGGGTCTCGGCTGTCATCTCAGTTACTCAATGGCCACAAATTGAGTCGTCCCCACTCAATTTCTTTTGTCGGGCAGATTTGCTCTTTACTATTCTCATCATCCCTGTTATATCCGTCTCAAAAAGAAATAGCCATGTTTGCTGATTCCAATTTCTAAGAATGTCCCAGACCAGCTTCCTCTCAGAAACCACTGCCCCCTTCTTCCACTCAAAGGTCAGAGATTTTTTCATGTACTTTCCCTGCATCTCACAGCAGTATCTGCATAGGTGAAGCTATTCTCATGAGTTGGTATTTGACTCCTCCTTACATAGGTGAAGCTATTCTCATGAGTTGGTATTTGAACTCCTCCTTACATAGGTTTTAGAATGAATTCATGGCCTCGAGCTGCTTTCCATATTAAAGACTCTGGAAGTCACCTGACTGGGTCTTGTGTCCCTACCAGTTCTTCAGAGAAGTTGTGAAGGAAAGTATTTGACGAGGGCTGGCTTTCCCACTACTGGTTCCTAAAGGAACTCAGTTATTTATTCTGCCCTACTGTGTGCCCTAATATATGGCATAATCAGCCATACCAATTCTACAGTGTGCCCTAATATATTGCCCATAATCAGCCTATAATGTACCTACCTTCACCTAGGCCAGGGAGCAGGTATGGGGTGCTTGCTATGGCCCCCCACTCCCTCAAGGATAAGAGAATCTTCAGTGGTGCTCAGTATGGGACCCTGCAAAAATATATCTCACATCCAAGTTTTAATTACTTCCTTTCTTTCCAAGCCCACCCACAAGACCGAAACTGAGCCTGCAAACAGGTGGGAGACTACCGATAGCAACCCACTTTTGTACTATCTAGCCAATCAAAAACAGGGAGCAGTCAAAAAATCCATTTAACTGTATTTATTGGACGTTCGAGGGATCCTCCAGGGCTTTGATAGGTGTGCATTTTTTTGGCGTCATACCAGTCTTCCAGCGGATCCACTGGATTTGACAGCTGTACGTCATCCAAGATTTGCAGTGCAGAGTCACCCCCCGAGTGCCGGTGGAGATGCTCTAAGGAGGTCCCATATGTGATGCAAGGGCCCAGTGTTGGGGCCCTTTGCCCATACGAGAATCAATGCAATTCCATCCCATGACCATTTATTGCCCATCAACAACCTTTTGGAAACACTTTTCAGTAGTTCTTGCACCTCCAGCACTTGAATGAGGATTGTTGGTGGTGATAAATTAAAGACCTCACTCATGATTTCTTACTCATGCAAATGAAGTAGCATGCAACGAGAGGAACTGGAGGAAATGACGAAAACCACAAGCCTGACTGACTCGTACATATCTGAAGGAAAGATTTGTAGGCCACCTAGCCACTGGAGGTGAGGGACCCTACTTTCACATGGAGGTTGTCTGACATCTGTTATTTCCTTTGTTCACGTGCCCTTTTTTCTCTTTTCTAAGAAGAACCTTTATGCAAAACAAGAGGACCCCAGGGGTCCATAGCAGGAGTACCACTAGTGCAGTATCTCAAAAGGGGGCCAGCGGTCTCATCATGTAGGTAATGACCCTGCCCCTTTAGAGCAAGTTCAAACTTCAAACCAGCAAGAGTTAAAATAAGAAATGCTCCATTAAGTTCCCAAAATATGACCTCATGGTTCAGAGTTGTATATGGTGAATGTTCCTCAAAATGTGGGACCAAATGAAAACTACATTGTTCTGTAGCCTCTCCCTAAATTCACAGAGAGCCAACAAAAAAGATATAGGAATCTCATATTACCAAGGGTAACAAACAGACCAACTTAACCCAGTGAAAAAGTACATGTCTAAGAGTTCAAGTTTTACTCATCAAATTAATGAAATCCGCCATTGGGCATTCTGCATATGAATTGTTATTTCCAAATGCACTTCAAAGGACTTATTGGGTGTTGAAGGGTGTTTCCATAGTCCACAATACACACTTTGTGTCAAAACTAGAAGTACATATAGTATCACAAGTAATAATATGTATAATTTCACTCATTTTCACACATAGTTAATTTAGGCCTTAAAAATAAGACAAGTTATTCAAACCATGAATATCTAACTAATTTATAATTTTTTAAATGTAATTTTACACTAGTTAACTTTTTTAATTAAAAATCATGTTTAACAACAATTTATCATTTTTTATTAATTTTAGAAATCCACTTTATTTCTGTAAAATGATAAAAGTAATATTTAGCCCAACTACAACATTAATGGAGACATTTAACAATTTCAAAATATCAGTATCATCAACAATATGATAGCATAATGCACAATTGAACATTTATTTATCATTTAATTTAATCATTATGATTTTAAAACGAATTGAAAATTTTCATGGAGAAGATTGTTCATTATGGTTGTCTTTCATATGTGCAAACTTTCATAAACAAATTCCCTTTTTTATTTGTTAAAATTCCTACTAGTTAAAATTGAACTCCAAATAATTATTGAAGTGTTCATATCTCCACCCACTTCACAACATAATGAAAATTTAAAATGTTATTCACCAAGTTTAATTAATTTTTCATCGCAAAACCTTTTCCAAATATCTAAAGAATCATATTAGAAATGTGTTGCAATGAAACTCATCAAATTGCGATTAGTTTTTGTGTACACCATACCATGGAAGCACTATGAAACTTTCACTACACATATCCCCATGTTGCATTGTCTCCAAATATAGTGAAATATGTTGGAACAGAAAATGTCTCATGAATTGAATTATTCTACAATTCTTCATGAAGTCGCTTAGTTCATTATGATCTCCTCATCATTTCTCTAGTTGTCACATAATCACTATTATCGATTGCCTTGTCTTTAAAACAATGTATAACTAAAGCAACAACCTCCTCCTAATCCATGGAAAGCACACCTAACTAAATCTTCGTTTCCCTACAATCAATAGCTTTTGAATACCACACTATGAGTTCCAAATGGTGGACTAAACAAGTTACATGAAAACTTGTTCTAATTTATTTTTCGTAATTGGAATGCACATTACCCAACTTCTTTTTTCCTCAATTGTTTAGGGGTGTTTCAAAGAATGAATTTCCAATGGGCATTCCATTTTTTGAAACACCCCACTTTTTCATTTTTTTTCCCATGATACTTAATAAGTACCAACTAATAGCACAAGAAAAAACAAATTGGAACAAGTCTAAAGTTACATTCAATGAAACCCACAACTTCAAACTTTACCTTACACACAATAGCCCAACTTATATTCCTCCATTTGGCTAAAAGAATACTATCTTGGAGAATAAAAATAAAAACCACCCAAAACATTAGAGCTTTCTAATCATACAAAGTAAGTTTACAAAAAAGTTGTGTTATGTTTTTAATGCATCTTCTAACTTGTAACAAATATGGAGTACATGGTTGTAGGGTGGATGTCTTAGCTATAAAGTGACATACACCAATCTCATTGGGT
>Ga0116228_10000483_pt1 | contig 30354 bp, 17 predicted proteins | sample S1TSphfallax_2_FD_89694 | JGI IMG/M metagenome (GOLD analysis project Ga0116228, IMG submission 89694) | Host-associated microbial communities from peat moss isolated from Minnesota, USA - S1T2_Fc - Sphagnum fallax MG | ecosystem: Host-associated > Plants > Peat moss > Unclassified | place... | reverse complement strand
CGTCTATGCTTTCTTGTATGCAAGTTTGCATTTGGAGCTTCACAGTGTGCAATAGCTAAGAACTTGCGACTAGGAGCTTTGCAATAGAGACTGAGGCCAAGAACTTGTGATAGAGATTTTTGTAGCAGAGATATTCACAATTTTGTGAAAGGAGATTTGATTCAAGAGAGCACTATAGTAGACAGTTCTTTGTAGACCCTTCGGTAGCAAGGACATGCGAAGAAAGAGGGACGCGCCAAGAGAGAGAGGAAATGAAGGAAGAAAGAGAAAAAGAGGGAATGCATAGGTAGACCCTTTATATATTAGTATCGCTATTAATAGTTTATATTATAATTTATTAGCTATTATTACTTTGAATATTTAATATAGCTAATAGGTAGATTATGTTAGTATAGCATTTAGCTATTAGATAATAATTGCAACTAGGATGTAACTAAAATATTTATCCCATATTGTTTGTTTTATTTTTCAATTTTTAAAATATATAATTAAGTGCATGAGAAGTATTAAAAAACAAGTGACATATGAAATGCTCGAAAAAAAATTCAATGAGATGATAAGGGATTAATTTGTGATTTTTTAGAATCCACAAAATATTATGTTCCAAAAGGGAAAGGTGTCCACTTCTAGACACAACTAATGGCCGTAGTACCCATCATGGTAGCTTGTATGAAGGTTATAAAAATACAACATGGTAGTGAGGAAAAGGTTCATGGAAATTTTCAAAAAAGGTAGGGGCAATTGAGCAATCAAAAAGTAGCAACATTTCCCTTAACCAGTGTTTTGTGGGATGGAAGTAATAACTATCAAACCATAATGTTCATCTAAGGTGCCATCCATCCCAACATTGGATTTAAAAAATAATAAATTGAAAGGGTAGCCTAAAATAACATGGACCATTGGCAAGTAAGTTATTGTTTGCCAATAGTCATCCAGGAGAAAAATAAGATGAAATACATTTTCATGAGTGAAGGGGTACAACAAAATGGACACTACCTATTGCCACATCCCTTCCCAAAAAGTTGCATATTTTCAAATGAAGCCGAAAAGGCAATAAACCTATTCCTCCCCTCACCTTTGAGTTTGTTTTTCAAAATACCAAAGCTACCAAAAACATACAAAAGAAGATTGAAAAGAAAGTGAAGTGGCATGGAGAAAGAAAGTAGCATTGATGCCACTATATAAATGGCTAGAAAACCTAGAAGGTAGTTTGACTTTCAATGTTCAAAATATGACTCACCTTCAAACAAGCAAGAATTCAAGCCCAAAATCTCATCACCATGTGCAAAGAAGCTTGCATAAAAACACAAAAATATTACAAAGCTTCTCATCACAATCATCCAACTTGGGGATTATATTTTAAACATTAAATAACTTAAACTTTGTTCACACATTAACTACTTTCAAGCTAAAACTCAATTAACTACATTAACCCAACTTAGCATTAACATAATTAAGACTTAATTAGGTAGTTAAACTAGCATTCCTGACACACATAACTGAAAACAAATCACCACCATGTAATTTTTTTTCTTGCATCTTGATTAATTTGAGCATTCAAAAATCACAAATGTGAAGTATGTAGGAAAAAAATGCTAGTAAGAATAATCAATGGTTCATAATGGAAAGGTCCCAACTTTGAACTAACTATTCAATAGCTAAATGATCATTTGAGACAAATGTACAACATAGACAATTAAGAGACCACATCAAAATTAAATATAAAATCTAAATGTTTCACTTTTGTGTTAATAATTTAACTTGGAACTTTGGAATATACAGTCCAAATGCATTGCATTTACAAAAATGAAGATATGTAGTCCTTTAGATTGAAGAATGATCTAACATGACGTGCCTTTTGTCCGTCATATAATTAATGCTTCTTTAAAACCTTTAAATTGTAATAAATAAAACACACCATTGTCTAGAACATATATGCAATGAAAGAACCATAATTTTGATTTAAACTTTGGTTTTACTAATTATAAAATATATTAATAGTACACATAATATTATAATTTACTATAATTTATTCAAAGTTACAAGTGTATTTGATATATGCATGTTTGACATGTGATGAACTTTATTTATTGTTGAAAATGCATGCACTTAATGTCCATATATCCTCTATGTTGAAAACAACCTGGAGTTGTACATAATAAATAACAATTTAAACCATAAACTTTTTTTTAAATTTTAATTTTAAAATATTAAGTAAAATTTATGACATCTCAAAATATATATACATCCATGTTTTTATGCACATGCAAATTGACAAGTCATAACATATCAAGCATATCAAACATGTGTTCAATATATATATATATTCATTTTCAAAATTTCGAAATTGATGGTTTTCCTTACAATAAATATTCATTAATGACCAAAAAATGGTTATAGACACATTCATATGCTTTCACGTCCCATATTTTTGTTGTGACCATCTTTTACTTTGGATTTTATCAACTTAGTATATAATCAATATGTGAGCACAATTGTTTTACAAGATCCTATTACTACATCCATTTTCAAACCATATAATTAAACCTAAATCCAATAAGTGGTTACCAAAAAAATGGCTCATTATAACATGAATGCACCCATCACTTAATTCCACACTAATCTTATGTGGTATGTTGGAAGTCTCATGATAACAAAAAACTTCCATTTAATATTTTATGATAATCTTCTACAACATCCTTTAAACTCCATAAAATGATAGAACCTCCATGAAAATCCTTTGTGGTATGACAAAATACTCATGAGTGCACACAAATGTCCATAGAATTTGGAAACATTGCAACCCAAAATGAATGCCAAGTTCATTGTAGGTGAATTATTTATACATCACCCATTGTCATGTTCCACATTTACTAATACAAAGTCTTTTGCCTTCCCAAAAATCCAAACTACAATAAAAATGCACCTATGTTTACTCCTACAAAGGGCACTATAACATACCTCAATAAATTTCATAAAAGTGGAATATGAACTTTGAACCCTAAACTAGATTGAAAATTGAAATAAATTATTACAAAGATTGGCACACCTAGGATTCCATCAAGAATTGGGTGGGCTTCTCATTTGAAACATGAAGTATGATTAATTTTCTAATGACTTGTTTTTTATTGCGACTAATTATTGTCTTTGAAACCCACCATGCAATAATATTAGCTTTGGTGGTTGGTAACAACACATTAGATCTTTGCTTTTGTGTCAAAAAAATCTAGTAAAACTCACCACTTGAATCCATAATCCTTTGATGTTAATGATTTATGTTTGATACTATGATGATGAACACCCAAGATAAGTGATTTAATACCTCATGACAAGCTAGCTTTAGAGTTTACAATAGTTATAAATAAAGCAACAATGCTATGACAAGTGCATGTAAGCATGAACAATGAGCATGTGAACATGAGCAAATGAACCAAACATAATTTTTAAATAATATTCTTGCCATGTGAAAGGGATATTTTATGACAACATGTCATTTTTTGCCACATTCCAATAGAAGTGGAATTCCTCATCATCATAGGCCTAGGCATATATATTATGCCACATCGGTAATAAACATAAGGCCATGGCCCACCTACATTGGAAGGTGACATTATTTTTGTGGGCATTTGATGGCTTGTTAAGTTATTTATTTTAAGGGTGATTTGATGTCAAGATAGAATTTACAAATGATTTAGGCTGCTTTCATTGACTATTTTCACCTATTCATTATAACATTAATTTTAAAGTTGAAGGCATTAAACACCATTAGACATCATATAAACACCAATCTATCAATTCATAATAACAAATTAAAAACAACTAACACACAAAACTCACCTAGAAATAAATCATTACACATAAATTGATTTACAATAATAAACAAAATTTTCATTCCTCACAATGAAAAAAACATGTATAATTAACTCAAAGTGCCATGTTACTTAACCTTCAATCCCCATGTATACCATCATGAATCATTCCATATTTTCACAAGAAAATACATGCCTATTCTATATTCATGGCACAAGACAATAAAAGGTGAATTACATTCCAATTCCATGTAGAATGATGAATGAATTCCTCAATGTCCTTGCAAAACATCACATGTTGCAAAATATAATGTGTTTATAGGAAACCCAAGTCCCTTGCTTAACCCAACAACATTCATGTGAAGCTTGGTTTCAACTTTTCAGATCCACAATGTTGTCACCATATATTAATTACATGACATAAGTAAAAAATTACATTTTAAATTAGGTTTTAAAATCCCTACAAGTCATGAGGTCCTTTTTATGTCTTTGTGGCTTGAGAGACCATATCCATGTGATTCAAGGAAAAAATCCACAAATACATCTATTGCTACGCCATTTAACTAAACTAAAACAAAAACTAGAATAAATGTTTTTCTAACCTTGATATTATCATTAACAAAGTATCAGACCTTGGCCATCACCTTGGCCATCACCTTGAAAATGTTGAGTCAATTCTGGCCAAATCAAAAAAAAAAAAAAAACAACAACAATAATGAACATTGTCATAATGTTATGACTTTCTTTCACAAAGTATCAAACCATCACCTTCTAATGTGATTTGAGGATACCATGAAAAAGTTCCCCAAGATCTTGTGCACAATGATGACATGCAACCTTGATATCCATGCCTAACCAACAACCACCCACAATTCATACAAGTTTGTTTTTCTTGCTATTATTTTCACTAGCAAAATTATGCCTCTAGTTTGGAGGGATACCATGATCTATTGCCGCCATTTCATCAATGAAAACATCCATGTGATTTTGCATTTTCTTGCACCATTGTTTGCACTTTGGGATTAGCTTATGTAATTGGTGGAAACATTGGTCAATGTCCTTTTCAAATTACTCATGTGTTACTTTAAAACCCAACTTCTTCCATTATTGGGTTGTAATTACAAAGGTGGAAATTTTTATTATTTTTGTGAGCAAGAAAATCACATCTAGTCTTTGTGTCATTATTCATTACAATGGAAAAAAATTAGTTGATCTAAAAGCTTGAAAATATTTTGAGGTGAAATGGGTTTATGGCATGTAAGACTAACTAACTAACAGTGAAGAAGGTAAGTGTTGCAATCTTTGTCGTTTACAATTGACAAGACACAAGCTATTGTTCTGCTCCTATCTTTTCTTTCAACTCCTCTTTTGAGGGACACCGTCATGACTTGTGGTTCATGGTCTAGTTCACAATTGTAAGAACATGAACCACATGCATAGTTTGGTTAGATAAAAGAATTTAAAATTAGCAACAACATGGGGCCAAAAAAAATCAAGTGACATTACATAGATATCAATAAAAAGCAAACTCCATTTGCAACTTACATTTTGTTCGAATCAACCAAAAATGTCTGTAAATGGTTGCATAAGAGAATTGAAAATCCATGTTAATAGAAAGCTAATGAAATTTGACAAAACATAAAGAAAAGGGAGAGGATTCCAAATGTAACTAGTTATACATTGTTTCAGAATCAATTATAAAATGCAAATTGTTGTAGCATAGAAGTTAGGAAGCTTGACACAAGATAGAGAACACAAAGACAAAATGAAAACTCTACCAAGGAATAGAGGAGTTTGTTAAGACAAAGCTCTGCAAGACAAAAACTTTGGTTAGGGTTTCGTTCACAAACACACATGGTGTATTAGACAAAATTATGGCGTGTTCTTCCAAGATTTCAAACCATGGTTAGGTTTTTCGGCCATGTTTAGGGTTTCATTCACATAAACATGTTTTGTATCACACAAAGTTATTGTGTTTCCTTCCAAGATTTGGAAACATGGTTAACATTTCATTCATGTTGACATGTGATTTATCAAATGAAGGTATCATATTTTTTCCAGGATTTGGAAACATGGTTAAGGTTTCATCCATGTTTTAGGGTTTGGTTCATACAAATATGTGTCATATTAGACAAAGTAATTGCCTATTCTTCCAGGATTTGCAAACATGGTTAGGGTTTCATTCACGTTGACATGTGATGTACCAAATGAAGTTATTACTGTGTGTTCTTCCAAGATTTGCAAACATGGATAGAGATTCATCCATGTTGACATGTGATGTACCAAATGAAGTTACTACATGTTCTTCCAAGATTTGCCAACATGGTTAGGGTTTTGTTCACAAAGACCTGTGACGAAGTAACCATGTCTTCTTCCAGGATTTTGAACCACGGTTAGGGTTTTGTTCACAGAGACATATTGATGATGTATCAAAGATAGTTACGGTGTGTTCTTCCAGGATGTAGAACCATGCTTAGGGTTTCGTCCATGTTGAGTCTGGCTCCTGAGCCGTAGATTGGAGTGATCGGACGGCATGGGTTTCTAGAGGTCCTTACCCTTTGCGGCTCTATAAAGTCAGGTCGCCCCATAATCCTTGAGCTCTTTCGCCATCCAGCACTTGCGCGATCCAGCTCTTGCCCGACTCGTCATTCGACCTCGTTTGTCAAGGTATGGATTTCTCTTTGCTACTCTTATTCGATTGCCATTGCTAATGCAATCTGAATGCCTGTATGTTTGTGTGTTTTGTGCGTCGACTCTCCTGTGCGCGCGGCCTCTCTTTGTTCCGTATTGTCATCCTTTTTAGGGTTTGGGGGAAATGCGGCGCTTGTTCTGTGTGGAGTACGGTTCAGTTTTTCTTGCATTTCCATGTCGCTGTTAGAGAGGGATCTAAGAAAGAAGAACGGTTTGTGTAGTAGGGAGAATAGGGTACTTCTCCTCTCTGTCTTATTGAGGATGGAACTTGTAGGTTCTAAAGTCGTGCAAGAGGAGAAGGGAAACAGATGGAAGTTGTCGGTCCACGCATTTTTATTGCGGCAGGACGGCGCGCTTTCTGTATGCTGACTTCGGTTCTTGCACTGTCTAAGATTTGGTCTAGGACACATTGTGCGGAGAATGTATGTTTTAGGTCATGAGGATGATGTTCAAATGTTGAGGAGGTCTCTCTCGTGGATGTTTTGGTGCAGGTCGCAAGGTCAGCAGCCATGTTTACAGCTCGGAGGAAAATCCAGAAGGAGAAGGGCCAAGAGCCTGACGAGTTTGAGGAGTCTGTAGCTCAGGTGTGTTTACTACGCCGACCAAGAAATTTTGCATCTGCTGGGGATTGGTGGTCTGTGGATGGAGAAACTAGAGTTTCGCCAATTGCTGCTCCTTTTACAGGTCATTCTGTTGTAGTGCTGTCTTCAAGCATTTCTGTGTAACAATGTGACATAAATGGTTTCTGTTCAGACTGGGGTTCTTCTGATCTGCAAATGACTTGACTACCCCTCTGATGTAGGCTCTGTTCGACCTGGAAACGACGAATCAAGAACTTAAGAGTGACTTGCGGGATCTGTTCATCAACTCTGCCAAGTATGATGATACTTTGTCTTCCATGGGAAACTTGTTCGAGTTTTTCATTACTGGCAGATTGTGAGCTTAGAGTTTTACCAGGAGTCTGGATGTTCAATACTGTGTACCTCATATGCAGGGAGGTTGATGTTTCTAGCAACCGGAAAGCTGTTATTGTCCATGTTCCTTACCGTCTGAGGAAGGCTTTTCAAAAGATCCATGCCAGGCTTGTGAGAGAGCTGGAGAAGAAATTCAGTGGCAAGGTGAGTTCAGACAAGTCAGCTGCCTTTGTAAACTGGGCATGTAGAAGTTGAATATTGTGTAGAATTGAAATGGATTTCAGGTATTATATGTATGATTCTGCTGTGGTCCAGGTTTTGAAAGTTCATAAGCTGCTTCAGACTATATTTGAAGCATCCTGTGCATTATTGTTAGTTTTGGAATGCCCTAGCTTGTTGATGTGGTTTATCATTGAGAAATTGAGACCTTTTTGTTTTCTCAATTATGAAAGATATCATTTGGTTGCAGGATGTAGTGCTTATTGCCACAAGGCGTATTTTGAGGGTTCCAAAGAAGGGAACAGCAGCTAACCGTCCACGCAGTCGCACATTGACTGCTGTTCATGAGGCAATTTTGGAGGATTTAGTGTACCCTTCTGAAATTGTGGGAAAGCGAATCCGGTTTCGTCTCGATGGTTCTCGAATCATGCGGGTCCGTGCCTTCAATGTCTCATAGCTCTGAAAGCAGCAGTTGCAAAGTTCTGACAAGGAGGCATTGACAGTAATGTCTTGCTGGAATGATTTTCCTGGCATCTACATTTAAGGGGACGTACCCTTTTTAGGGAACCTCATCATTTAGTGTGGAGTTTGTATGGCGTATTAATTTTGACTGTTAGCTTGTGGATGTTACTGCTGATATGTTGGAGTGAAATGATTTCTCTTTGGTAGGCACTGTAGTTTCCTGTGTGTTCAGTTCTGGGGACTAAAATTCACTCATAACCCACATGCTGTAATTTGATAAACCTCTTTGTTCTTAAAAATCTTATGATTTGGTGGATCTCATCTGCATCTCATTTGTGTGGAAGGTCTAGGGATTTATGTATTGTGTTGAGCATGATGCAGGTTTATCTTGACCCAAAGGAGCGCAACACCACTGAGTTCAAGCTGGAGACTTTCTCAGGAGTGTACAAGAAGCTTACTGGGAAGGAGGTCGTGTTTGAGTACCCAATCCAGGAGACAGTAGTTTAAGATGCCAGCGATGGCTGTTTTACAGGGAAGGGACCCTGAGATGTAATTGAGCAGTGAAGTAGTTGCTCTTTCCCTGCAATGAGAAATGACATTGATGTTATTTGGATGTATTCCCATTCTGGATTTGCCATATGGTACACCTATGGTGAGTTGTGAACAGTGTGCTCTTCAAAATGGAACCACTGAGATTGTTTTTGTCACTGACCCTGATTTTATGGAGGTCTCCCGAGGTCATTTGCTTTGAGATGCTGATATAACTCTTATTATGTTCTTGAACTAGAAAAATGAAGCATCTGGGTACACTAAGGGAGATTAATGTGTGTGACAGACAGGTGGATGAAGAAGTTCTTGATCATGAACAAGCCTGTTTGCTGTGTAATGTAGTATTTTCTGGCCTCTTGTTTTTGTCTTCCAAATTGAATGGATCTTTTTTTAGTATACAGTGATGTAACATAGTATTTTTTAAAAAATTATCAAGACTGAAAATAGAATGGATTTTTTTTAGTCAACAATGAAGTAACATTGTATGTTGAAAGTTTTCATGAAGACTGAAATTAAATTTTGGTATATTCCAATAAGAAATTTTAGGCACCTTATTTGCATCGAAGTAAATTATTGCAATTAATTCGTCTCAGTGAATTCTTAGATCCATAATTAATGTGGATTGATTAGCTGTGAAGGCTTCCAGAAGGAGAATGATGCTATGAAGAGAGATAGCGTCTGGAGAATGTTTCTAGGAACGAAGATAGTGAGCAAAAAGAAAATCTAGACCCTGAACCTTAAGTACTACCTCCTACAACCCAACTTCGGAAAATATCAAACTGGCCGAGGGTCTTGAATGTGAGGGGTACAAAAAGATTACCCCGTCGTCATCATGATGTCACCTTTTGCCAACCTGCGTAACTTTCGCTCCCTTGTGAACTCCCCTTCTGTTCCCTGTTCCACCCCCTGGCTGTAACCTTCAACCCCTCGTAGGTGCTACATCACCACCCTATACAAGTTACGCCCCCTATTACCTATTTTGGTGGAACCCACCATCACCATCCCCCATCTCCATCTGACTTTTTTTCCATGCTTGCCCATCCACCATGCTCGTCGGCTCGCCTGCCTATCGTCATTGTCGACCTTTCCACTTTAGGGCATCAACATCATCCTCTGTCACACAAATATTTTGCACTCTGTTCCGCACAGTACCCACAACTCTCCATTGTTTCTGTAAATGCACATTACTTAAGCCTTTCACAATCATTATCCTTTTCAATCTCGTCAATCAAAAACAATGGATGTAGGTGGTTTTACAACATGTGATCCACCTTCAGGTATGTGCATTGCTTGAATTGGAAGGCATTCCCTCTACATTAATTGCAAAAACAACAAGTAAAATTGTTAGTCCTTGCTGAGTTTGGTTGTAGAAATTGCAAACCTAAGATCGCTTTTCACCTTCAAGTTCCAAAGTTGCTAAGCGTCTCATGTTTGATGCATCATGTGCTTACACCTAGAGATATTTCTTTCTTATTCATACTTACCTCCGTCTAGCTACAAGCATGATTCATGTTCTGGACTTGTGCCATCTCCCAAGGCATTGTTATAGTTGGACCACCTTCTTGATCATGTGTTTTTCCACGTTTCTCTCATGCAGTAGTACTAAATCATTTTCCATTATACTCGGCCTCTATTCTAGATTGAGTCCTTGCAATTGAAGAGGTATGCAACATCGTTCTACACTAGTTGTTGTAACATGTTTTTTTTCTTGTTGTTTCCTTTTAAAGTCTTTTTGTTGATCATTCTTGTAACATGGCATGTTGGTGGAACCATAGAAATGTGTTCGGGCCATGTAACTTGACCATACCCTTGTAAAAGATCCCCCCTTTCATTGTACCTCAAATCAACATGTAACATGATTGTTCTTGTTGTAACTTGTGCCACTTACTTACCTTGTAATATTGATAATCTCAATTTCATGTGAGAACTTACCAAAGGTTTTTCTATTGCCCTTGTAGAATTAGTTGAACTAGTTTATGAGTAACCTACAAGACATTGTAACAAGGTATTCATTCCATGTAACATTATGCTTCCGTTGTAACATGCTTACAAACTATTTAAATGTTTTTTTGTGTCAATTTTATCCTAGTTGTAACATTTGTCTTGTAAAATGAAATTTCTTTTCATGTTAATCTTATTGTTGTTCATTTGCACACCCTTTTAAAAGATCCCCTCTTGCATTGTATTTCAATTCGATATATGACATGTAACATGATTACTCTTGTTGTAACCAATCCCACGTACTTTGTAATGTTAATCTCAATTTCATGTGACATCTATCAAAAGGTATTTGTGTTGCTCTTGTAGAATTAGTTAAACCAACTTACAAGTAAGCTACAAGACATTGTAACAAGGTGTTCATTCCATGAAGCAATCAAGTAACTTGATTACTTCTTTCGTAACTAGTCCCACTTACCTTGGTATGCTAATTTGAATTTGTCATAACAACTAACAACATGTATTTAGGTGGCCCTTGTAGATCAATTGGACCAAATTTGAAATAACCTACAAGATGCATGAGCCAAATATTCATTCCATGGAGCAATCATGTAACTTGATTTCTTGAATGATAGGGCCAGCCTCAAAACCACGAAATGTGTATAATAGTTGAAAGAAACAACACATCACCAACTAAAGGAAGAAGAAGAATACAATTACTTGCAATGATTGTGGAATAATGCAAATGTTAAAATGAATATTTGTTGAAGTTAAACACTATAATTGATTATTGGAAAAATTGAATGAACTAATGTTGAGACTCATAGCGATAAACTTGAAGAAACCACTAAACACTCTCAAAAGCATCACCATATTTGGATATGTTCCCAATGGTAGAAAGAGGAGATCTCAAGACTATGAATGTAAAGATGCAGGCAATGAATAATGGGGATATTATAATTGATTACAATATTATAATATATATGGGAAAATGACGAAAATGTATTTGACAATGCTTATGAGCAACTTGCAACCAAAAAAATGGAGAAGTAAGGGTGATGTTCACAAGGAAATTTACTCAGCCATCAATTTAACCATGTGGACTTCACATGGTGAAAAATGCATCAAATTAAATACATCCAATATGTGTAATTTCCAATCCAATTATTAAAATAAACATCATTTAAGATGTAAACATATTTAGATTGTCCACATGATTGTTTGATTATAATCATTACATATTTAAAAATCCTTTGTACATCCAAATATCAATTGAAGATTGAAAAATGTTTTGAGTCTTTCATACTTGAAATGAGAGACATTGTAAGAATGCAATGAAATATAGTATAATACTTACTGGAGGGTATGAACTGAACACATGGCATGTATAAAAAAATACAAACACAAAAAAAACATGAAACCACATTAGGGCTAGTGGTGATCACAATTACATGTTACACACCATGCATGACATGAGTAAAAAAAAAAGTTGTTCAACCAATCATGATGTTTTAATGCAATGAGTCCCATCCAAACGATCTAAAAAATGTTAGACAATTTTGAAAAGATCATTGAATGAAATAATTAAAAAACAACCCTATAAAAAATCACCTTTGCAAGATGTTTACAACTTTGTAACATTGCACAAGTAGAATTTAATGTCTTTTCACTACACCAAAATGCATCCCAGTTCACTTTGGGTTTCACTAGATTTTGAGTGAATTTGGACATTTTTACCTGCTGAAATCGGTTAACCCTTTAGTGAACTGGGATCAATTGCTATGAATAATGAATTGTTTCATGAGTACCTACTGAAACAAGGTTACTTTCAAGTGAAATACAAATTTACCAAGCCATTCACTTGCTAGTTAATTAACTAGCCACATGGAAATCAATTTAAAATTAAATTATTTAATATATAATATTATTGATAATTTCATGATTTTCAACCTATGATTTATTGACATGTGTCAACCTAAACTAAGTTTAAAACCTAACCTATGTAAGTAGGCCATGTAATCAACCTAAGCACCTAATTATAAGGAACTAAATAAGAGAATATTCGATCAATTTACTATTGTTGATCATACACAACATCACTCATGAAGTTTGATCCTTTGACCTTTACAATGGAGGCAAACACCCCTACCATCAAGCCACCCCACTTGTTATGATAATATGTTACATTACATTCTATTTATCAAATACTTCATTTTAAACATTACAAAAACATAAACTTTCAAAATTCATATCTTATTGAAATTTTGTTCAAATGAAATGATTCAAGCTTAATTTTTTATTTTATTTCAATAATGTACATAATTACATTTATTTCCTTTTGAAAGTTTAAAATCATTTGAATAAAAAAAAAATTGAATATCATTATTCAATAACATTTTAATGATCATTATTGAAAAAATAAAAGTTTAATAAATGGATAAGATTTGTGCTAATATAATAATAATAACTATGTTAAGCTATTATCAGTTATTGTATGGCTATTTTTCATTAATTTAAATTATTTCAACTTATGCTACTTCTGGTTATTCTAAATTATTTTTGGTTATTTAAACTTATTTCACCTTAAGTTATTTATGGCTATTGTAAGTTTTTTTTGGATATTATATGTTTTTTTTGCTATTGTAAATTATTTCACTTTGGGCTACTTGCAACTATTATAAATTTTTTTTAGCTATTTTAAGTTATTTCATTTTAGGTTATTTTTTTATTATGTGAGGCTATTATTGGTTACTTTTGGCTATTGAAGGTTATTTCACCTTATGTTATTATTGACAATTATAGGTTATTATAAGTTATTTCACATTAAGTTATTTTTGTCTATTATAGATTATTTCACCCTAGATTATTTTTGGTAATCTTAAGTAATTTTAATATATGGCTATTAGTTGGTCTTTTATTGGGGCTATTGGTGGTTATTAATGGTTATTTTATTGGTGGCTATTAATGGCTATTAATGGTTATTTTATTAATGGTTATTGTGCATATTCTATTAATGATTATTGTGCCTATTATAGTAGTGGTTATTGTGGTTATTGTATTGGTGGGTATTACATTAATGGTTATTTTATTAATGGCTATTATGGCTATTCTACTTGTGGGTATTATATTAATGGCTATTATGTTTATTATATTAAAGGATATTGTACCTTTCTATTAATGGTTATTGTGCCTATTTTATTAGGCTATTGATAGATATTTTATTGGTGGATATTAGTGTTTATTAATGGCTATTATATTAGTGACTATTATATTAATGGGTATTGGTGGTTATTAATGGTTATTCTATTAATGATTATTGGCGATTCTTCTATAAATGGTCATTAATAATTATTTTATTAGTGGCTATTGGTGGTTATTTTATTAATGACTATTAGTGGTTATCTTATTAATGGTTATTGATGGATATTTTATTGGTGGATATTGGTGCTTATTAATGGTTATTATATTAGTGGCTATTGGTGGCTATTTTATTAATGGTTATTATATTAGCGACTATTGATGCATATTTTATTGTGGATATTGGTGGTTATTCCATTGTAAGTCATTAGTGGTTATTTTGCTAATGACTATTGATGGCTATTGATGGTTATTTTATTGGTGGCTATTAGTGGGCTATTTTATTAATGGTTATTGTTGGTTATTATATGTTATATTACGACTATTGATGATTATTTTATTATAAATTATTGTTGGATATTTTGTTATAATATCATAGGTTATTGGTAATTATTATATTGTAGGGCATTTTTTTTTCATATGTTATTATTTTATATTCTAAATTATTTTACCTTAGGTCATTATATTTTATTTTAAATTATTTTAAATTATTATACTTAGGATAAAATATTTTATAATAACATAAAGTAGAATGACCTTGAATAACTTAAAGTATAACTTGAAATAACATATATTAACTTAAAATAAAATAACCTAAAGTAAACCTAAGGTTAGTTGAATAATTTAATTTATAATAACTTAAAAACGTATAATAAGCTAGTTAAGATGCCTTAAAATAAAATAATGTATAATTGTTTAGGGTGTAATAATTTATAATAACCTATAATAATTTATAATAACATGAAGTATAAGTTAGAATAACTAAAGTAGCTTAAAATAATATAGGGTATATCATAAAATAGCATATATAAAATTTTTTTAAAACATAAAAATAAACCTATTTATCACAGTAAATTATAATAGTGAATTATGTTGATTAATAATGAAACATGATGTTTACATAGTGATATTATATTGAATAACTTTCACCAGGGTGAAATCAGTAAAATGCAATGAACTTATTTCACTTTTAAGGTCCCATAGTGATTTAGGCTAGTGAATTGCACCCCACTTTTGTAGTAATGTTTGTTGAACTTCCAAGTAGCAAACATAGAAAACAAGTCTTGAATTGAATTACTCATTTGCACAATGTCAAGATATACATACCCCAAGCACTATTGTCAAACATCGAAAGATTTGGACTATTACCTATCAGTAGAAAAAAGAAATATTAAAAGTATAGATGTAAAGTTCCAAGCTGAGGTTGGGTACTTGGCATCTTCTACCACTTGTAGGATTACAAAATATATGGGATAGTGATAAAAATGTTTTGCTTGGAGTTTCTAAACAATTTATGACAACCTTTTGGGGATAATCCATGGCCAACACATTTGATGAATCAAAAATTATAGGAGGCGATTTCACAAGCAATGTGACTACCTGTTCAGATTTCAAATTGACAAGAGAATAAGCGAATCAATCTTGTTACAAAAGTGGTTGAAGAATGCTTATGATGTTGAAGACAATGCATATGAAACACTACTATTTGCTTGTAGCAAAAAGTTGGATGTTCTTATATCAACTAGTTTTATTACTAAAAGCGATGTCAAAGAGGAGAGCTTTCCACCAAACTTAAAAGATTTAGTGGCATACTCAAAAGAGGAGACGACAAATATGGAAGATTCCATCTCAACAACTACACCACAATTTGCAATAGGTTCCAACAAACTGAATGACCCACTAATGGAACCCAATTCAACTCAATATGTCAAGAAAAAAATGTGGCGATTCATCTAAAATTGGCAACATCTATAGAAGCTATCAAAAGAACTTAACAAGACCTTGTAAACAAGGTTCTTCAAGGCTTTGATGCGCTAAAAGTTATATTATGTACGAAGAAAATGTTTTTTGAACTGATATGCAATTTTTGAATTAATATGTTTACTATATTTGAATAGAGCTTATGGGGAATTTTATTTTTTTTACTACGTAAATTATTTTAGCTAGACAATTAATTTCAAAACTGGTGTCACATTTTGAACTATTTCTCAAAAGTGATATCCCAATTTTTTCATTTCATTACCTCAATAATAATAAAAAGATTTAAAATAATTGAGTGTCATGTACAAGGTACAACAAGGCATTGCATGAAAATTAAAAAAGGCTTGGGAGCATGAGCCAGTTTAACAAATGACAAAGAATATTAAAAATATATTTAATGACAAACATACTTCCAGACAACACAAAAAGTTGAATGAATTCCTACATTGAACATGAATAACTAAACATCAAGCAAACCTATACAATAAATTGTTGTAGAAGATAGTCAAATTGAATGGGATGACCACTTTAAACCATGAAAACATGAAGATTAACAAAGCATTCCACAAGCTAAATCAAGAAAACTATGGAGATTGTTGGGATAGACCTTGTAATAATATTATGGGAGCCTCGAAACAATAGATTGGAAAAGATAAAATATGAAGGATGGAACAACATAACATAAAAGGAACTCTCAAGATGTGTATCAAGTAGTGAATTATTGCACAATGAATGTTTATGTTGTCTTTGTCAAAAGATATATATTTCAATTTTAATTCTCAAAGGATTGACTTCCATGTATGAATATTTGTGCAAAAATTGAAAAGGAGGGAATGGAGCATATCACATAATGCAAGAATCTGGAAAATAAAAAATCATGTTGTTGATAAAATGAACTTATAGGTTGAAGCACTAAATGAGGAGGAATCATAGGAGTACTTCACTCCTCGTCAAAGCCCGAAATTGCAATGAGGATTGTGGATTATGAAGTAATAGGGAAGATCACTATTCACAAAATAAGATATTCTGAAATGGGAGATTGAATGCCAAAAAAAACTTAAAGGAATAGTTTAATGAAAGTAGTTATCTAAATGCACAATAGCAATAGCTACAACATGGGACAAAAAAACAAAAATGATGAAATCCTTGAAGTCGAACATTGATCACTCGATCTATTCCATAGTGCTCTCCTCGAGGATGAAATGTTAATCATTATAGAGAACAATACTATATAATTCAATGAGAGACAAACAATGTATTGAAGGAATGTGGTGAAATAAAATATGGTGCATTGAACGTTATAGTGTTTTGACTGTAATCATAGATAGCTTCATGGTAATTCTAAAGTTGTTGCAAAAAAAAGATAGATTTGAGATTTTTTCAAATTTACGTTGTTGTGAAAAGAACTGTTAAGATTCTATCAAATGTATTTTTCCTCGCACCATTTTGCTTTGTCTCCAAATGGAACAACTCGGAAAGTATATTAACCAAATTGTTGTTAAATAAAAAACTCTACACCTACTAAGCAGAGAACCTACCAAAGCAAAATGTGTAAGATGCACAACAAAAACATCATTATGAAGAATTCATGCAAAGGGTCTCAAAGAGCTACTGCTCTAAAATGGAAAAATTGTGTCTCAATTATAATCAAAGGAAAAAAAAAGTCAATAAGCATCCTAAACACTAGCTTCTCTTGCTTCATCATCAATGAACATCTCAACACCAAGATGATAATAGGTCCTAGGCTTTAAAGATGGTGGGACAAAACATAAGTTTGCTTATGCAACTTCAAATGCCTTGGCATATGATGGCAAGACAAAGTTGTGAAGGGGACTATGAAGGAAATCAAGATGAGAAAAAAATGGCACATGTTGTCCTATTGATTCGTCGGCCTCTTTGTAGAGAAAATCAAAACAAATCAATGATGAAAAAGAACTTGATGAAAAAGCTTTGAATCAACCTCCAAAGCAAGGATCGACTTCCCCAACGTCTAGCAAGCACAAATATTATTCCATGTAAGAATAATGAAATGCAAAAGTAAGAGACACAAAAGGTTGCATAAATAACTTAATTTTTAATAATACAAGAGAGGGATGAAAGAAAATACCCATCCCGCAATTAAAGTCCACAATTATAGAATTTGGTGGGGAACAAACATCGATAAGAATTTGCAAAGTGATCACATAGAACTCTTTCATTGCCTTGAAAGCTCGTCTAGTATGGGATCTAGTTGTTGAGGTCACATCAGTGTAATTGTACAACACATCTTCAACTTCAAGATTAATACCCCTCTCAACTAGCTTGGTAGAAGGGGTGAAGAATTGAAACCTTGAAGAAAGCATGGTGCCTAAAGTTGGATCTCTCACGAGAAGTGTGACCCGACTTACAAGAATTTACATAAAAAAGGAACAATTAAGGTTAATTTAAAAATTCAATGAAAGCAAAGTAAGAAGACATATGCATAAAGAAAAATTTGTGGTACCTAAGAAGATGGATCCTCGTTGCTCATCTAAGGGTTTGAGTTAACAACAAGCCACTTCATGCAAACCTTCATTTGGTAGCTTTCTAGGAAGGAACGAATTTCCTTCAACACTTGCGGATCATCTACATCCATGGTAATGACGGCCCCTTTATCAAATAAAAACCTATCTGCAAAATACACAATGGATTCGGTAAAGTTATACACTTGTTTATTCCAAAGAAGGATGAAGGAGAAGGGCTCAAAAACATGAATAAGCAAGAGATTAGATGGTACATCTACAATAACAAGGTCGACCTTATTCTTAGAAGAAACATGAAAAACAAAATTGTTTACAAGAATGATTAAAATAATTAATTAAAAAAAAAGTAAAGACCAATCCAATTAACATCAAAGAAATAAATAAAACTATACAATTGAAGAAAACTATGGGCATTCAAATTTCATCAAAAGTTATATGCTCCTAAATCCAAAAGCATTATGCTTTCGGGACGGAATTTTGGCGCCAAAAGTTGAATACTAAAAGCTTTCAGCCTAGGTTTTCAACTTTTAGTGTCGAAGGTTGAAAATTGATATGTTTTGCCTCTAGGTCCCCAACGTTCGGTGCCGAAAGTTAAAGACCAAACCTTTAGAACTATTGGACTTCAACTTTCAAAAGCAAAATTTGGAGACCCAAAGTCAAGTATGTTTGGCCTTCAACTTTCGGCACTAAAAGTTGGAGCCCATGACTCTTCAGCAAAAGAAAAATTTCATGAATATAAAACAATGTTTTAAGAAGCTATTTCAAAAACATTCATGAAAACTTAGTAGATTCAACAAGGAATAGAATTACCTCTTTCAAGTAATTTATAATTCATGAATGCTCAGTTGGCCATACCCTAGTCTAGATCCGAGATACAAAAATTGAGGCCCAAAAGACAATCATCAATATCACAATGGGACGATAATGAGCAAAACTAGGAATCAATAAGGGAGTTAGGAGTGGAATTCACTTCCTTATAATTGATGTTCCTGCCCCAGGGGTGGTATGTTCATGTCATCTTTTTCAAGGTTTTTCTTGAGGAGATCAAAATTCTAGGAGGTTTAAAATCGCGTCCTTTTCCTTAGTTGGAATGGTCCAAGTGGAAGTCATTGGAACTAAAATGAAATGTCCAAGCCATGATTTGCTTCTCTTTCAGATTTAGTTGGGACATCTTCCTTGTCCTACATCGTTGATGTGGACTCCAACATTCGTTTCTTTCCCTTCCTCCTACCCCTATCCATTATCTTCTTGGTCAATGTTTCCTTTTCCAAGGTGCCAAGATCTTGAAGAAATGCAGGCTCATATTTTTCCTGAATTTCGAACTCTAGTGGAGGAGTGTTCTCCTTCAAGTAATCAAGATACCAACCACAAAGCAAGAGATGTGGAGAGCTCCAATCTTTCAACATGCCCTTCCTGTACATTGTGTTGTTTGACTTTGGATCTCTCCATATCTCGAGGAATCATGGAATTTCAGAAATGGCACCCCTTAAAAAAAACACAAAATTGAAATACCTTGAGTGGTAAAAAAAACATGTCAAATTTAATGTCAATGAAAACTAGATGCCATTGAAAGATAATAATGCAATTCAAAATGGAATAGTCAAATTCGAAATGGTTGGATCAAACACACCTATAAATTAAACCACTCGTTTAAAGGCCTCAATCCCATTGACCTATTGCTCCCACATCTTACTCCTCTGAATCATATTTTTCAACCTGAATTCTCTAAAAAAATAGGTTTCCTAGAAATAAGGTCTCCATTCTTGAATGTAGTCTAATAATGGTAGACTTGAGAAACTGAATGGAAAGATTAGTAATTGTGGCAAAAAATAGTTTATACACCTCCACTTCCAACTGTAAAAAGGTGAATGCTAGTTTTCAATCATTTCAAATACAAAAACTTGAATCTCTTGAATCGGAAAAAGATTTTCTTGAGACCAAAAAGTGGCCTTGTGAAGCCACTTATCAAAAGTTCCATTCAAGAATCCTTGTTTTGGGAATTTTGCCACTTCCTTCAACTATCCAAATTGGTTCCAGAGTTTCAACCAAGACACCTTCTACTTCATTTGATACTTGTGCAGAAACTAACATCTATAGCTTCTCGATGAACAGTTTAGGCTCTGAATCCATATCATAGTTGACCTAAATTTGTTTTAAGAATTCGAAACCAAGAGCAAGGTCACAAACTAGCAAATGTTTTGTGAAGGCAGAGGTATGAACCTTCTGGATATGATCCATTGCCTTGTCCATAAGTGCATGCAATCATGATGGTGACATCAATTTCTCATCCAGAACTTCTTCATAACAAAGCTTCACGGCCACATCCATTGGAGCTGAAAACTCACATTACACCAACAATTGATTTATGTAAATCACATGTCTTAACTAGAAAATTTGACAGATTAAATTTGAAAGACTAGGAAGGAAACAAACCTTGTACATATAGTAAAAAAAACTCTCTTGTGTCAGAGAGTGCCAAGTTTTCCTTGACTTGTTCCCACATCTCTTGTAGACATCGAGATTGATCACATCTTTAAACTTTACTAGTGGAATCATGTTGATGCTCTAGATGTGGAAGAAATCATGCACCAAACTAAGCTTCATGTGATCAAATTGAATACACTTGGAGGATTGAAACAACGTTCACAAATAACTTCAACTTTAATGCACAAAACAATGAACACAAAGAAGCAGATAAATAGTAGCAAATGAAAGGAGCTTTGAAATTTACGTTGTTAAGTTTGAATCTTACTTGTTCATGTCTATCATTGCAGTGAGAAGGTGGACAAAGCCTTCTCCCATATCCAACATGATGGAATCCATTGCAATGTGCCAAGAGAGGTCATGTGGATGAATTGTAGATATATAAGGCATCCAAGCTTATAGTCGGTGGTTGCCATCCCACACATAAAACATTCTCCCACTAAACCTCTAGAGATCTTCATTAGAGTTCAACACCTCCTTGAATGCTGCATTCACGAACTTCCCAGTGACTATCCCATTCATGGATGTGATATGCAACAAATGCCTCCTCACCCTACTAGTTTGTGGGAGAGACATAGAAAACTTTGTCACCCTCTTGATAGCCCATTTGGAACACATGTTCCATCTTGAGAACATCTATCTTGAGGGCTGGCCTCACAACAAGCATGGAAATCATGCAACAGAGGGGAATGTTCGTCCAAGCCTTAGCCTTGGGATGAATCATATGCCTCTCTAGACCTTGACTATCTTGATCTTGTGCTCGATCTAGACCTAGAGGACTTCCTTGTATGTAGTTGTTCACATTGCCTTTAATTGCAAAGAAGGCCCAATGGTCAAGCCCACCTCTTGAGTAGACAATGTCATGCTTGAATTAAGTTACCTTTCAAGCAAATTTACAAGAATAAATAAGGTAGGAAGATGGTGCAATTTTATTTGAGAAAACAATTGGATAGCAAGTACGTATGTAGAGGTGATTGGTGGCACAAATTTAGCTTCATGGAAATCCATTTCCACACCTCCTTGTGAGTCAAAGGTCTACGAATCCAAAAAGTGTAGATAAAATTAAATTGAATAATACAAAAATTAGTCAAACATGAACAATAGAATGTGTAGTGAAAACTGAAAATACCTCCCCAAAATCCTTCTCTAATAACCTTTGTTGAACCAACTCAACAACTTCCAAGGATGGTGGAACTTGTAAGAAATAATAAATTGAGAAAGAAAAAAAAGATGCATAGTTTTGTAGAATGTAGAAAAAAAAGATGCATTGTTTTGTAGAATGAGGCAATTTTTCTTACTTTGGCCGAATTCCAAAGAAAAAAAAAAACTAAAGAGCTTCAAAAGTCTAGAAATTCAAAGCTTATAAATAGAAAAGTGAAGAACTTAAAAGAGTTTGAAATAATTTTATTGATGGACTCTTTATAGAGCTCTACAACACAAGGATATGATGGGAATTAGGTAACAATAGAATGAAGAACTGGAAATTTCGAAATCTACAAGCTTTTGAGCTCTTTGTTTCTTGACAACTTGTAAAATATTTGATTGCTCAACCTCCAACTTTCGGTGTCAAAAGTTGGAGGTCAAGAAAAAAAATTGTTTTGCTCGGAATCTTATGGAGCCCCAAGCTTGAAGCTTGGGAGTTGCATGAAAGGTTGAGTGAAAAAGAATACCACTATCTCTCATGGATTTTCGGAACAAGTTGCTTGAGGGATCCATAAAAAGTCGAATGCATTTTTTCCTTGGCCAATCCACACAAACTCAAAAGAGGTTGAGCGCAAAGAAATTTGCATTCGACTCCCATTTGAGCTTCCAAGCTTCAAGCTTAGATGTTCAATAACATGTTGAGCTCAAGTTTTTTTCCACTCGGCCGATGATGGAGCTTTAGAGCTTTGAGTTTAGAAGCTCCACCATATGCCAAACATAGGTTTCTCTCTGTTTTGCGGAAAACTTTTGGCATTGAAAGTTTGGAGCCAAGCGCAAAAACATTTGCGCACGATCCTTTTTGGAGCTTTTGGGCTAAAAGCTCGAAAGCTTCACACATGTCGAACGCAATTTTTTTGTGTTCAACTAGGAACTTTTGGTGCCAAAAGTTTGTGACCAAGTGTAAAAAAAATTACATTTAGCCATTCATGAGCTTTTAAGTTCGATCTAGGAAGCTCCATAAGGAGCCAAAGGCAATAAAGTTGCGTTCAACCCCTTTGCAAACTTCCGAGCTCAGAGTTCAAAATCTTCTCCATTCACCTAATGCAAATAAATAACGCTTAGTCTCCAACTTTTGGCACCAACAGTTGGAGGCCGAGTGTTTTCTTTCTTCTTTTGGCGCCTCCACGAGCTTTTAAATTTAAAGCTTAGAAGTTCCAAGATGGGCCAAACACAATTTTTTTTGCATCGGCCTCTTTTCAACTCTCGAGCTTGGAGTTCAAGAGCCTCAAGAGAGGCCGAGACAAAATCTCTTGCCTCAACAGAGCTTTAAAGAAAACTAAAAAACTACACACATAAATGAAAAAACTTGAAAGAGCAATTGGAAAAGCTTGGAAACATACCTCAAGTGTGTTTGTGTGTTTTCCACCTCTTACAAGAACAAGAACATAGGGTTTCAATCAAGATATTAGGTTTCCAACACACCTTTTTCAAACAACCAAGCTTGGAAGCATGATTTCGTTGCCTCTTCATTCAAGACACATTTTTCATTCAAACTTGTTACAGGGTTGAATGGAGATAACTCAAATCCTTTCAATTTGCTCTAGGATGTTTTATTTTTCTTTGGAGGACAAAATGCGCTTCATTTGGGCCTCTTAAAGAAAAGGTCTATGCATTTTTCTACTAAAACCAATAAAATTGCGTTTTTCTTCTAATTACAATGCAATTTACACTTAAAAAAATTTATCTTGCCGTTTCAACCAAATTAGCCCTGCAAAAAAGAGGTTACACCGCATATCCTCTATTAGCTACAGCTTTTTCTTAGCCAACATCTTAATGTTTTGCCTTTGTTGCTTTGGGTTCGTCCACTAGAAACTCTGCTTTTGCCTTTTTCATCTTGGAGTTTTAGAGTTCTTTTGAGGAACACCCTCTTCCTACATTTGAGACTTTTTTTTCTATTTTTTCAACAATAATGTTCGACAAAAACCAAGCTCTCCCATGTCTACAAACTTCAGGGTATATTGCAAGAAATGGCATTTAGAATTTTCTTTTGTAGATTGTAACACACATCTTTATAACGAAAGAAAAAAAAAGTTATTGGCAAAGGTAATTAGGGTTTGATTAACTAATATACATCATATGTTGAACCAAATATTTACAATTACATATTTTAATAAGTTTTATATTGAATTTACATCTATTTAATGTAGCTATTTAAATTTTTTTGATTTTATTCTAGATATTTTTATATGATGAATCCACATATGAAAACAACTTTTGCAAGGTTTTAAAATCCTATTTGTTATATGTTCTAAGAATTTTTGATGTTTTGATAATGAATTTCAAAAATTATGGGACCTAATTCATATATCAATATTAACCTTTTTACTACATTAGATTTCACCAACCTTGCACATTGCCATCTTTATGATCTGTAACTTTGAGGACTAACTATAACTATAATTATCCATCGTGATATTGAACCCCACTGACATTGCACTGTTGTATTCAATTTTTTTAAATGTGTTATGAAAAGTGATTTTAATGAAGTTTTGTGTTGAATCTTGTACCCTTTTAAAGTGAATATATGATTTCTAAAAAACTCACGTCAACATATTTATACACATGGTTGCAATGTCGCAATTGTTTCTAATTTCCCTCCCAATATTAATTATATCAATTTTTTGATATTTCGAACACAACATTTCCATCATTCATGATCTAATAAGTAACTTGTAACTGATTCAAAAAACTTTTCATAGGGCAAGTAAACTATTTTTACCTCTTCACTAAAAATAAAATTAGGTGCCCATCACATACCACATTTCAACGGATTTTAACATGGCACATAAATATTTGTGATAAAACATACTCAATTTCTTGTTTTTCGCATATGCATTCATGTTCAAACATTCAATCAACCAACAAAACAACTTAAATACACGTGTATAACTTTAAATATGGCTAGAAGTAAAAGAATCAATTTAGCCATCAAAATCCTTACTTATACTATAATTTATCTTTGGATTGGTAAACCTTTCCTTTAATGTTGATTAAAAAATGCCTAGGTCATAGTCATAATTCCTTTTGACATTTAAAATCTAAATCATCATGAGTTCAACATTTGCATGTGAAAAGGTGCTACAAAAAGTATGTTGAATGATCCATATTTAGCAACAAAATAGAATGTTAAAAACTAATCAATAGATCATGTTGAAGTAGGCTTGATCTTGAAAGAAATCAATGTGGAAAAAGGATAGATCAATAAATCATGCGTCCACAAACCTTGAACCTAAAAGCAATCAATGTGGTTCAAAGATCAACTTACAAATCATGTGGAGGCAACCTTGAACCTAGAAGCAAGACCAACTTGCCAAGCTTTTTAGGAAGTTCCTATTTCCAAACAATGGTGTTATATGATCTATTATGACAAATGACAGATTTTTGAATTGTAGCAAAATTGACCATCTTTTTTATACATTGAATTGAACTAGGCTATAGAAGTAAGTTTTTATGTTAGGCATATAACAAAATGAAATGGTTTTTTTTTCAAGTATAATTCTTTTTTGTTGATGATAATATTGTTGCATGAACTCCAACACCTACACTACTACAACAAAAATACATAAATTGTTTAATACCTTAAACAATATTGCAAGCATTATGCAACAAAGGAGTTAAATTCTTGTAGTGATGATTATCATGGGATGTTGTTGGTAAACGCTCCAAATGGTGAAGAATGCATTGTTTCAAGCAACAAATCAATATGGTGGCTAGCTATTGGATGGATATCCATGCAGCTTGTCATAGGCAAATCCTTTGATGTTATTGGAATCAAGCCCTAGCTTTGCATCCTTCTAGATGTCCGAATGTGAGACTCTAGGTCTACAATTGTGTTTGGCATACCATGTAACAAACATAAAAAGACATCTCATAACTTTTATGGTGAAGATCAACATTCTCTATATGCCATTGAAAGATTTTAGACCTAGACGACAATTAGTAGTTCATGTGCATTAGCTCTTTTCCTAATATTTTGTCTTGAATGTGCACACTAATAATAATATTGGTAGTAAGTACTTGATGAGATACTAGTGCAAAGATCAGTTCGAAGGAGGTTGGATCATGTGATTTGGAATATTTATCACCCATTGTATGCACTTCCAAAATTCCTGAGATTGTAGCACAACTCACTCATTGCCTTAATGACATAGAAAAAAAGGTGTGTTATAGAACATGAAATGCCAATTGAACACAAGTTCCAAACCATGTACATCAAAAAATTCTTACATAAAAATGGGAACACTTAGATTATTTCTTATGACTTAGTTCTGATTATAAACTATCTAGGCAGCTTGGATGGAGGAAGACAAACCACATAGAACATTACTAGGGGACTTTCAGCATGCTATGAAGTCCCCCGATATTGATACACATGGAGGCTTTTTGTGGAGTTTCAACTATTGATTTAGAGGACTCAATTGTAAACTAATATATGGGCTCTTGTTGGAATGATAATGGGTTTTATAGGTTGCATTTTTTAGTCACTAGGTGAAACTATGGCTATAGATTCAAGGTTGTATGGTCAATTTTGAAAGACATTGGGTTGTTGAGTGACAAGCAATTGTTGAAAGGAAACTAAGTGTTTTTGTTGTATCAGTACTTGGTCAATCAGAGGAGCAAACAAGGGGGGTCTTGCAAGCAACAATTGCAAAAGTCATTGTTATTAATGAGGCATATGGTTTCTATTATGGTGCAAGTTTTAAGCATGAAGGTGGTGGGTTTTTAGATCCATACAAGACTATTGTCATTGATACAATTGTTGGTGAAATGTAGAACATTCCAAGAGATGATAAATGTGTGCTACTTCTTGGGTAGGAAATGTATGAATAAAAAATGATTAACAATTCCAACCTAGTTTTAGCTTGCAAGTTTTCCATGGCATATGCATTGAAATTTAGTGACTTTACTGATGATGAGTTGTGGGTGTTGTTGAGATGGGTTGAAGTGGGAAAACCATTAAACTAACAAAAGAATGGGCTAAACAACAAATGTTGTTTTGAGCTTTCTCAAATGCAAAAAAACACTTGCATTTAAAAAATAATAATAGTAGAGTGCAAACAAATGTTCAAAACAACAAATGTAAACTTACTTGTGCCTTTTCATAAGTCAAAAAAATGCAAGATGTTGAATAAAATCCTCAACAAGTTCAAAAACTTTCACAATAAGCCATTCATTGCTTACATTTCATTCTCCCAAAAACCCTCACTACTAGCACTTCCAAAATTATACAATTTTGAAGCTCTTCACAATTCAACAATAGTGCTTTTCAAGATCACCTTTCATTGTACCCATCAACGTTTTGCAAGCATCTCCTCTTTCCTCTCAATGGTCTAAACCCTAAAAACCTAGATTGGAAGTTCTAGTTTTAGACCTTTTTTTCACAAATGTGGGGTTTTAAATGAATTGAAAAAAAAAAAAAATGAATATGAAGGGTTTATGGTGGTTTTAAAATAGTAATAAGTAATAATAAAATTTGCCAAATTCCCCCACTTTGTATTTGTGTATTGTTAAAAATATACTCGAGAATGATTGAAGATTAATCCTTCATCACTAATACTTCATATTTGGTTTATAGCCAAAATTGGTGTTTATTTTTTGTAAGGATCATATTCTTTAACAATTTAAGTAATTTGGCAAACAAAAATCCTTGAAGTCTAGGCTCCTACCTATTGGTTAGCACATCAACACTTATCTTGAAGGTGCATGGTTCGATTCCTTATACACCTACACCTTCACAATTCACACATCAATTATTGTTTGCTTCACATAGTATATGTTCATCACATTTTTAAAAAATAGATTGAAATAACATATACAACTTTTATTTTTGGCTGTTAAGTTTATGAACTACATTAAATAGATAAGGCCTATGCCTCAAATTGATGCATTAATGTAGAGGCATTTGCTTTGCACTTTATACATTGATTTTTTTTTGTCTTCAAATTTTTAAAATAATACAAATATTATACTATAATTAATATATGAAAAGAAGCAAAGGCCTTCGCCTTCAAATTTAAAAGCCAATTCCATGTATTTTTTGGTGTGCAATATTGTTGCATTAATTTAAAATATATTTGTGCAATTAGTATGTATGGTATAATATCATGGCACGAGTTGATAATGAGTTTATTTATTTTCAAATAACTAGTAAAATATACAATTTTTTTGGGAACCTCCCATTCTAATTTGACATTTTAATTGTTCAATCTAATTAAATTGTGCCCTATATATATATAACCCTTTTGTAATTATCAATGTCCAACCAAAATAGGTGAAGTTAGATTGGTTCAATGGGGGTGGGGGGAGGGGCCACCTTATCACACATTCATATTGTTGGATTAATCATGTAGTCATAGTAATGATTATAAATAGTTAGTTGTATTGCATTTAGTCATGTAGTCATAATCATGACTAACCATGTAAGTCAACATGTCAAATACGACTACATTACTAGATTTAGGACATAGTTGCGTAGTCTCCAAGTCATAAAAGTCGCAATTTGGCATAGTGGTGGTTTCAATTTGAGTTTTGCTTTCAACACAACGCCCTTGAATCCTTGCACATTTTCCACACGCCATGTTGGTGCCACCTATAACCTAGTGGTTGACACATTTTCTTTTTGGTTAGACATTGTTGCTGGTTACTTCCAATTATTTTTACTATATACATGTTTAGGAAACAACCCCTTGTGAGTTTTGAACTTGCACATTCGAACGTCCACATGGTCTCCACTTCTAGGGGCACCTTTATCTACCTCTTATTTTGCATCAATTCTTGATTGTGTCCTTAGCTTGAAATGCAACAAAGAAGTAATATTGCTTTCCATTGTACACCTAAGGCTTAGATGTGTAGGTAGAATGCATGTTAGGGAAAACCAAAAGAGGGATTTGATTTTTTGTGCCTGGGTGAATCGAACCAAATTCACACCCTTTATACCTATGGTCAGATAGCCTTAGTTTACTAAAGCACTCGCCCCCATAGTATATGCATTGGAAGTCAAGGCGATCCTTTTTTTTCATAGCTAAGGAACTCAAACAACTTAGGTCTATTCTAGCAATTCATGATAGAGTTTAGGGGTCACCCATTGCTCTATGAACTACCCTACATTCATTTTGACATAATACTTTAGCAAGCCTTTGAAGCTCTCCTATGCCTCCATCGTATTGTTCTTTTCAACTGCCATAATTGATAAAATATCTTCCACAAAAAAACTCATCAAATTGTGTCAAAATATTTTGGTATGTCCTACAATATTGACCCAACACCACATTGTTAGTGATTTCTTGAGGCTTCCAAAGAATTAAGTCTCTACCCATTATTAATAAGCAAAAAACAACATTGTACTATAGCCCAATGTTATGCAAAGATATGAAATTATGTGGTTACATATTGTGGGTACATCTTCTTTTACAAAGTTGTGGAAAATATTACATTGGCCAAGTGTTCTATTGTGTTCTAGGGTTTGGGAAACTCATTCATAGGTTTAGGGTTTCATTTTATCTAATGATGACAAATGTTCTTGCCAAAACTATTGTTAAACATGTTACAATATGAAGGGCTAGATTAAACATGCATATTTAAGCCAAATTGCCAACTAGAAAGTTACACACTAAATTCCATAGATATGATTATGATCTACCTATAACAATTAACAAATGGATACAATCTCATGTGACATAGTTACATTATATGCAGCACATTCATATTACAAAACCAAACAACAAAATCATATGTAAAAGAAGAATACCAAACTAATGGTTGGCATTTTTCCTATTAGTGTCAATACATGAAAGGTCCACTAATGCAAGACTGCTTCCACGACTTAACCCAACCTATAGAATCAACATGTAAGAGTGCATATTAGTGGATAAGGCATGGGTTGACAACACATTCTAAGGTTATTAACATATATCAACAAGTTACCATATCAAGGTACATGGGACTAGTTACAACACAAGTAATCAATTCTTACATTAAATAACTAATGAGGTACAATGCAAGAGGAGATATTTAAAAAGGGAAATGAACAACAATTTGGGATTGACATGTGGGAGGAAATTTCATTATGCAATACACATGTAACAAGGATAAGGTTGACACAAAAAGGCATTTAAACAATTTGTAAGCATGTTATAGGGGAGGCACAATGCTACATGGAATGAGTACCTTGTTACAATCTCTTATAGGTTACTTGTAATCTAGTTCAATTGATTTTGCAAGAGCAACACAAATACCTTTTGTTAATTGTCAAATGAAATTGAGATTACCATTACAAAGTAAGTGGGATTGGTTACAACAAGAGTAATCATGTTATGTGTTATATATCTAATTGAAATATAATGCAAGATGTCGCAACCCTAGCATTTGGCTTGCGACTAAGGCAAGGAGGTTGAGAGGTTGCGGGCCTAGAAGTAGACCCGAGAGTCACATCACATGCTCCCGGGAGTGCAAAGAGTGCAAAGAGTG
>Ga0116228_10000482_pt1 | contig 30388 bp, 27 predicted proteins | sample S1TSphfallax_2_FD_89694 | JGI IMG/M metagenome (GOLD analysis project Ga0116228, IMG submission 89694) | Host-associated microbial communities from peat moss isolated from Minnesota, USA - S1T2_Fc - Sphagnum fallax MG | ecosystem: Host-associated > Plants > Peat moss > Unclassified | place... | reverse complement strand
GCCGTTGACCAGCACCGTACAAGCGCCGCAGGTGCCCTGATCGCAGCCCTTCTTCGTGCCGGTCAGGCCGAGATGATCGCGCAGCGTGTCGAGCAACGTGGCGCGCGGTTCGAGTGCGACGGTATGCTCGGCCCCGTTCACGAGCAGGGTGACGGGAACGGGCTTCGGCCCGCGCGCCGGCAGCCGCGTGATCGTTGCCGCATCGGCGAAGCGGAGCAATTGCCCCGACGTCAGTCCAAGCGCGAGCGCCGGCGCAGCCATGGTGACGATGAAACGCCGACGCGAATAGGACTGATCTCGGGACATGCCATCGCTATACCCAGCCTCCGCGCGAGTCCAACGTGGTCATGCGCGGCGCGGATCGGCCGCCGCTTTGTCCGCGACCTCGGAGGTCACGATGCGGCGAATCGGTGCACCATCGAGCCACGCGACGAGATCGTCGACGATCTGCGCGTAGAACGTGCGATAGCTCGCCTTCGAAACGTAGCCGATGTGCGGCGTGAGCACCGTGTTCGGCAGCGAACGCAGCGGATGATCGAGCGGCAACGGCTCGATGTCGTACACGTCGAGTCCGGCACCGGCGATGCGGCCCTCGCGCAGGGCGGCAAGCAACGCCGTTTCGTCGGCGAGCGGACCGCGTGAGGTGTTGATGAAGAACGCGGTCGGTTTCATCTGGCCGAACTCGCGCGCACCGATCAATCCACGCGTGCGGTCGCTGAGCACCAGGTGGAGCGTCACGACGTCGGCGCGCGCCAGCAGTTCGTCTTTCGTGACGTACTCCGCGCCCGCGGCGGTCGCACGCTCGGGCGTGAGGTTCGGGCTCCAGGCGATCGCCTTCGCATCGAAGGCCTGCGCGATCTTCACCACCTTGACGCCGATGCGGCCGAGTCCGATGATGCCGATCGTCTTGCCCGCGATCTCATCGCCGACGCCCGTCTGCCACCGACCCTCGCGGATGTCGCGATCCACGATCGTGATCTGCTGCATCAACGCGAGGATCAGCGCGAAGGTCGCCTGCACCGTGCCGCTGCCGCTGGTCTGCGTGCCGCAGACGACGATGTCGCGCGCCGCGGCCGCGTCGAGATCGATCGACCGGTTCCACATCCCGCTCGTCACGATGGCACGCAAGTTCGGCAGCCGTTCGATCAGCCTCGCCGGAAACGGCGTGCGCTCGCGCATCACCGCAATGGCAGCGAACGGCGCGAGCCGCTCGGCGAGGGCATCTTCGTCGCGCAGGTGATCGCGGAAGATTGTCACATCGGCACGGGCGGCGAGCCGGTCGAAATCGCCGTACTCCGTGGCAACGCCCTGAAAGTCGTCGAGCACCGCGATCTGCGTTTTCATCGGCACCTAGCTTCCGCATCGACCCATGCGGAGCCCGGCGCCGGAACCGAGCGGGAAGGCACGAAGGCCGCGCCCATGAGCACGCCTACTCGCGCCCAATTCGGCGGGACGCTTGCCGCGGCAGCCGTCGCGGCGCTGGGCGGCCGCGTCGCGCGCGCGCAAGCGCCACTGGCCGTCCACGCCGCGATCACGCCGGTGTACTATGACGCCGTCCCCGTCCTCTACGCGCAGCATAGCGGCGCATTCGAGAAGGCCGGAATCGAACTGCAACTCGACCGACTGCCCACCGGCGCGGCGATCACGGCTGCGATCGCGGGCGGAAGCCTCGACATCGGCAAGTCCACGTTTCTCACCGTGGTCAGCGCGTTCTCGCGCGGGGTGCCGATCGTCGCGATCGCACCGGCCGCTATCTATCTCAGCAGCACGCCGACCGGGGCGCTCGTGGTTCTCACCAACGCGCCCGTGCGCGGCCTCGCCGACCTCGTCGGCAAAACGGTTGCGGTCAACAGCCTGAGCGAACCAACGCGTCCGGCCCTCGACGTGTGGCTCGTGCGCAACGGCTTCGCCACCGATGCGATCAAGCTGATCGAGGTGCCGATGGCCGCGATGCCGGCCGCGCTCGACGCGCATCGGATCGACGCGGCCATGCTCACGACGCCCGTCTACGACGAAGCGCTCGGCACCGGCAAGTATCGCGTCCTCTCGCCGGTGCTCGATGAGATCGCGCCGCGCTGGCTCTTCTCCGCGTTCGTCGCGTCGCGCAGTTGGGCGAACGCGAATCGATCGACGGTCCGCCGCTTCACGAGCGCGCTCGCCGCATCGGCGGCGTATACGAACACGCATCGCGCCGAACTGGTCCCGCTCGTCACCTCGCTCGTCGGTGCGCCCGACGGCGCGTTCGCGCGCACGCCGTGGCCGACCGCCGGCATCACGCTCGACCCCGCCGACATGCAACCGCTGATCGACGCCGCGGCCCGGGCCGGCTTGATCGCGAGCACGTTCGATGCTCGCACGATGATCTTTCAACCGGAGAAAGGCTGAACGATGCATTCCGCGGCGCGGCAACTGCCGTCGAGCCGGCTCGGCGGAGAGGGGCGCAACACGCTGATGCTCGGCCTCTTCGGCGCCAATTGCTCGGGCGGCCGTTCGCTCACGACCGTGCCCGAACGCTGGTCGGCCGACTGGGACGAGACGCTCGCGCTGGCGCAGATGGCCGACGCCGCGGGGATCGACTTTCTCTTGCCGATCGGTCGTTGGAAAGGCTACGGCGGCGCGACGGATTGGCAGGGCACGAGCTTCGAGACGATCACGTGGGCGACCGGATTGCTCGCGTCGACGCAACGCATCACCGTCTTCGGCACGGTACACGTGCCGCTGTTCCATCCGATCAGCGCGGCGAAGATGATGGTGACCGCCGATCACGTCGGCCACGGCCGCTTCGGACTCAACATCGTTGCGGGCTGGAACGAAGACGAGTTCGCGATGTTCGGCGTGCAGCAGAAAGATCACACGGCGAGATACGAGCAGGCCGATGAGTGGATCGAGAGCGTCAAGCGCGTGTGGTCGGAAGACGACTTCGATTATGACGGACGCTACTATCATTTCGAGGGCGTGCGCGTGAAGCCGAAGCCCTACGGGGGCACGCGGCCCGTGATCATGAACGCCGGCGCGTCGGGCGACGGGCAGTCGTTCGCGATTCGGAATTGCGATGCGTACTTCACCGGCGTGCGCATGTCGGCGTTCGACGAGCAGACCGGCGTGATGACACCCGCGATCGAGCCGGCGCGTGAATACGTCGACGCCGTGCGCGCGAAGGCGGCCGCCATCGGTCGCGACGTCGGCATCTTCACGCGCGCCGAGGTAACGTGCCGCCCCACGCAGCGCGAAGCGGCCGACTACTATCGCTATTGGGTGGAAGAGATGGCCGATTGGGATGCGATCGACCATCAGATGAAGATCAGCCGCGGCATGACGCCCGACATGCCCGGCTACGCCGAGCGCCGCAAACAGCATCTGCACGGCTTCCCGATCGTCGGCGATCCCGACCGCGTCGCGACGATGCTCGCAACGCTGAGCCACACCGGCTTCGACGGCGTCGGCATCTCGCTCGTGAACTATCTCGACGAGCTGCCGTACGTGCGCGACGAGGTGCTGCCGCGCCTCGAACGATTGGGCCTGCGGACGCCGAGCTGACCGGGCGCGCCTGAGGGAGTCGCCCGCTCTCCGTCGATTTCAGAGAGAGTGACCGCGCCGAACAATCGCAAGCTCGTCGTGCCGATCGTCGTGATCGTCGCCATCGCGGCCGTGACGAACGGGGCGCTCGCGGCGTTCGGGCTGAACCAACCGGGCACGCAGCACTGGCCGTCGTTCGCGCCGCAGGGTCCGGTGATCGGCATCGTCTGGATCGTGCTCTTCGCCGGCATGGGCGCCGCGTACGGATTGGCGCGTTCGCGCACGGCCGTCGCGGGACTCATCGCGCTCTGCCTCGCGTATCCGTTCTACACGCACGCGATCGGCGGGCACCTCACCGAATTGCTGGGCAATATCGTGACGTTCGCCTACGCCGCGTGGCTGATGACCCTCCTGCGATCGGAATCGCGAACGGCGACGCTGCTGGTTGGTTTCGTCGCAGCTTGGATCGCGTTCGCAACGGCACTCGTCATCGGTCTCGTGCAACTCAACGGCTGGGCGACGCCGCACGCGTGACGCAGCGGCCCCAACCGGTTGGGCGACCCCTCCGCTCCGCGATCGCGATCGTCATCATCGTACTGATGCTGGCCGTCGCGATGTGGACCGTCGTGCCGGCACCGGAACTCGTGACGCTCGCTTTCGCCGTCCTGGTGCCGGAGTTCGCGGTCCCCATTCTCGGCGTGTGCGCGGTCCTCGCAGCTGGCTGCATCGCGCTCGCGCGCGGCCGCGGCCGCAGCATCGTCATCATCCTTTCGATCGTCGTCCTGAGCGCGCTCGCGTGGCCACCCATCGTGGCACCCGACACGTGGATCCGTTCCAACGCCGTGTTGGACGCGGCGCACATCCCGGCGCTTGCCGCGCATCCCCACGATGCCGTGCGCGTCGAACGCAACATCCCCGTGCGGCTCCGCGACGGCACGGCGCTCGCACTCGATCTCTATCGTCCGCAGCGATCGGGCGTGCTGCCGCTGATCGTGACGATCTACGGCGGCGCGTGGATCTTCGGCTCGCGCGCCGGCGATGGGCCGCTCGCGCACTACTACGCAACGCGCGGCTACGCGGTCGCGGTGATCGATTACCGGCACGCGCCGGTCTATCGCTTTCCGGTGCAGATCGACGATGTCGACGATGCGCTCGCAACCATCGCACGTCGCGCCGTCGCATGGCATGTCGATGCGACGCACGTCGTACTCTTCGGCCGCAGTGCCGGCGCGCAACTCGCCTTACTCGCCGGGGAGCAGACTCAACCCCTGACGGTGCGTGGGATCATTGCGTACTACGCGCCGACCGACTTGATCGCGGGTTGGAACGAGCCGCCTTGGCCCGATCCGGCGGGAACGAAACGCATCTTGACCGCCTATCTCGGCGGTCCGCCGCAGGGGCGCATGGCGCTCTATGAAGCCGCTTCACCGATGCAGCGCGCGCACGCCGGCATGCCGCCCGTGCTCGCGATCATCGGCGATCGCGACGAACTCGTGCGACCTGAATTCCAACGCCGCTTCGCCGCCCGATTGAACGCGCTCCACGTTGAGAACGTCGCGATCGAAATCCCGTGGTCAAACCACGCCTTCGACGCGGTGAACGGCCTCGGCGCATCCATCGCGCACATCGTCACGCTACGCTTCCTTGACGGAATGCTGCCCTCGCGATCGCCGTAACCGACGAAATTTGCGTCTGATGGTTTGGTGGAATCCCCATGGCCCCGTTGCGATGTTACCGAGGCGTACTCTCCGGGCTCGCTCCGCCATACGGCTGCGCAACGAGATAAACGTCGTGGTCGACAAATACGACGAAGTTTTGTTTGGTCGTGATCGTCACGTCTTTGCCACGCACAAAATTGTGTGCGAAGAGTCCCAGGGGGCCGAGAAGGAGATACGTGGCGATCGTTGCGGTGCTCGATGCACCCTTGGAGTCGCCAGACTCACTCGCGTGGTTCGTCTGCGAGAGTTTGATCTTGCCACCGTCTACCGCATAGACCCAATCGATCGTAATGGCGAGTTTACCGCCGGAGCCGTTTCCTGCGGCATGTTCGACGGACGTGACCGTCGCGTGTCCGTTCGCGCCCTCCGCGATGAAAAGGTAGCCATTGATCACGACGGGCTTCCGAACGACGATAGCAACTTGGTCATCAACGGCCGCCGTCGCGGATGAGAGCGGCTCCACGAGTCCAACCGTCACCGTCGTACCCCCGAGGAGATCTTCACCCGGTGGGGTTGAAGGCAATGCCGTGGGCGGTGCGGATGAGGGGGGCGCTGCCTTGCTGGACCCGTTTACCATTGATGGCGCGTACACAGACGGAGCAGGGCTCGGCGCCGGCATTTGCGCACTAGCGACGCCGAACGAAACGAGGACTGCTATGGTTGTCGCCCGGGCGACGATGGAAGCACCATCTCGTAGCAACAATGCGCTCCGTCCTTGGTGCAGCATACTATCGCCTCTCCGGTTACCTTGCCTGCCAATGAGGAATGGCCCGGTGCGCTGTGCTGGGCGCATACTCTTGCCGCGAATTCGCTGCAGGCGCCAAAAGCGAGAAACCCCGCCGTAGCAGGGTTTTCTTGGCAGCGCCAACGGGAGTCGAACGCGTTTCCCTCATCGGACCTATGGCGAAAGATCCCGTCCTGTCGGGCTTTGGCGCACTTTCTTACTTTCAGATCGGACTTGGGGCGGTCTCATCAAGCCTCGCTGGGCAGCATTTTGACTGCACCGCCAGGTTGCACGCTCCAGTCCGGTGGGGAGATGCCTCCCGGCCAGGCTGCCCGAATTCTCCGGCGGCTTTTCGTTTTGGAGAACCGCGACGTAACATCGAGGTGAGTCGCGTAGCACCTGATTAAGACCGTGGGAACGGGGGCGGCGCAACGGCGCCAATTCGGAGCCGGTGCGACAGGCGACAGGTAGCACTAGCCGTGATCCACGGGCCATTTGCGGGAAAAGAGCAAGCAGGATCAAAGGAGATGTAACCGTGGCCGACGCCTTCAGCTACTTTGGCGCATACCGACGAGACTTCAACGACTCGCCGCGCCCCTTCTACCTCGTCGCTCGTCCAGGCTTCTTCGGAGCCTTCGGATCGTGGCTCGATATGTTTTCGCCAGTCGCCTGGAACTACGCTCGCGTCCCCGCCCCCCTCGATGTCAATGGGGCCGTGCAGGCGATCGACTGGATGATGGTCGGTGGCGATATGGCCGAAGCGCTCCGCGGGTACTCGGCCGAGTCGCTTCCGGCTTAGGACGTCGGTGCCGACGAGAGCGCAGGTTCGACAAGCCGAACTCGCGGCACGCCAACAGCAAACGCAGCTCGTCGCGCAACTTACTGCGACGACGATGTCAGGCCCGCTCCCGGCTCCGAATCTTCTCGAAGAGTACGAACGCATCTCGCCCGGGGCAGCCTCTATCATCATCAGCGAGTTTCAGTTGCAGGCGCAACATCGGCGAACGCAAGAGTCGCGCATTGTCATGTCAGACATCATCCGCGCGTATATCGGCCAAGGCATCGGCTGCGCGCTTGCGGCTTACCTCATTTGGACCGGCGGCGATCTGCTACGACACGGTCAATCGATCACCGGCTTCCAAAGTATCGGCCTGGCCATCGCCACGGGCGCCGTTCCGTTCGCAATTAAGGCATATACACAGCACCAAGAACGCAAAAACCAAACAAACGCAATCGCCGCTCAACAACAGCCCGGAAATCAACGGAGGGCTTAAGGCTCGAATACCTCCGGAGGTCATCGTCTCGAACTACTTCGTGGAGCACCTGCAGACGCTGAAGCAGATTGCCGAGAACACGAAGGCCGATTGGTATCGCCATATACTGACGGCGGCTTGACCATCGGGACGATCCTTCTCGCCGGTTTCACGCGCTACGATTCAACGCCGCGGAAGAATGAGCAGGCTGTACTGCGGCTTCATTTGGGCGGTCGGAAATTGAAAAACCCCGCTTTCAACGAGGTCCTTGGTAGCGCCAACGGGAGTCGAACCCGTCTCTCCGCCTTGAAAGGGCAGCGTCCTAACCGATAGACTATGGCGCCATGGAACCGTGCGTACAAACGCATCGTGGGGTGGCTGGGTTGCGGGCGGCCCGGAGTTGTCGGCTCCGAGCAATCTAGGCCCGGCTGGATTCGAACCAGCGCGCGACCAGTTATGAGCCGGCTGCTCTACCGCTGAGCTACGGGCCCCAGCTTGCCGTGCGCTTTCGCGCTCCGGCAATCCGCGACCCGTTTCCCCGTATCAGACGCCGGCCAAGCCGCGGAATGCCGCCCGGCCGGGATATTTCGCGACGCCGCTCCCGAGATCGGCCGCGATCGCCATCAGCCGGTTGTATTTGGCGATGCGGTCGCTGCGGCAGAGCGAACCCGTCTTGATCTGCCCCGCGCCGGTCGCGACGGCGAGGTCGGCGATCGTCGTGTCTTCGGTCTCGCCCGAGCGGTGGGAGATCACGCTGCGGAAGCCCGCCTTGTGCGCCATGTCGACCGCATCGAGCGTTTCGGTCAGCGTGCCGATCTGGTTCACCTTGATCAGGATCGCGTTGGCCGATTTCTCACGGATGCCGCGTTCGAGGCGTTCGGTGTTCGTCACGAACAGATCGTCGCCGACGAGCTGGACCTTGTCACCGATCGTTTCCGTAAGCAGCTGCCAGCCGCTCCAATCGTCTTCGGCAAGCCCGTCTTCGATCGAGACGATCGGATACGTGTTGCAGAGCCCTTGGTAGAGCGCCACCATCTGCTCCGACGTGACGGCGTGATCCGGCAGATGCGGATAGTAGAAGCCGTCGCGATAGAACTCGGTCGATGCGGGATCGAGCGCGATGCCGACCTGCGTGCCCGGCGTGTATCCCGCGGCTTCGATCGCGCGCAGTAGCAGCGCGAGCGCGGCGTCGATCGAGTCGAGTCGCGGCGCGTAGCCGCCCTCGTCACCGACGAGCGTGGGCTGACCCTCCGCATGCAAAATCTTGCCGAGTGCCGCGAAGATCTCCGCACCGCAGCGAATGCCGTCGGCGACGTTCGTCGCGCCGTACGGCACGACCATGACTTCCTGGAATTGCAACGCGCCCTCGGCGTGTTTGCCGCCGTTGATCACGTTCATCATCGGCACCGGCAACGTGCTCGCCGACGGACCGCCGAGATAGCGGTACAACGGCACGCCGACCGACATCGCCGCAGCACGCGCGACGGCGAGCGACACACCGAGCAGCGCGTTCGCACCGAAGTTCGATTTGTTCTTCGTGCCGTCGAGATCGATCAGCGTTTGGTCGACCTCGCGCTGCGCGGTCACATCGAGTCCCTCGAGCGCGGGCCCGAGGATCTCGTTCACCGCCGCAACGGCGCTCAGCACGCCTTTGCCGTTATAGCGGCTCTTGTCGCCGTCGCGCTTTTCGACGGCCTCGTACTGACCCGTCGACGCGCCGGAGGGAACCATCGCTTCTTCCACCGCGCCGAAACTCGTCGCAACCTGCACCGCGACGGTCGGATTGCCGCGCGAATCGAGGATCTCGCGCGCGCGCACGCTCTCGATCAGCGGGCGGCCGCTGCCGCGAAGCGCCTCGAGACTCATCGCTTAATTGCTCACCAACATCGCTGCCAGCGCGTGCTCGCGCGGGAAGAGCTCTTTCTCGGTGAACCAGATCGCCACTTCGCGCGCGGCGCTGGCGGGCGAGTCGCTTCCATGAATGAGGTTGCGACCGATGGTCTGACCGTAATCGCCGCGGATCGTTCCGGGCGTCGCTTTGATCGGATTGGTCGCGCCGATCGTCGCGCGGCAGCCTTCCACCGCATCGCTGCCCTCGATCACCATCGCCACGATCGGCGCACTGGTGATGTACTCGACGAGGCCGGTGAAAAACGGCTTCCCTTCGTGTTCGGCGTAGTGTCTGCGCGCGCGTTCCGGTTCGACCGTCATCAACTTCATGCCGACGATGGTGTAACCGCGACGCTCGAAGCGCGAGAGAATTTCGCCGACCAAGCCGCGCGCGACGGCGTCAGCTTTTGCGAGGATCAGCGTTCGTTCGATTGCCATAGCGAGGAGGGTGATACGTGCCTGAACCAACCGCACCTTTTCGGACGCTCGACGTTGCGCAGGTCCGCCGTGCGCTTGACGAATCGCGCTTTTCCGACATTCGTTACGTGGCGCAGACCGGCAGCACCAACGACGACGCGACGCCGCTCCTCGCGCGGCCCGACGCGGCCGGTGCGACGCTTGTCGCAGAGGAGCAATCGGCCGGCCGCGGTCGGAGGCCGGGACGCACGTGGATCGCGCGCCCGGGCACCTCGCTGCTCTTCACGACCATCCTGCCCGCGCCGGTCGCCGCGAAGGACCTCTGGGCCGTGCCGTTCTGGGTCGCGCTCGCCGTTGCCGAGGGGATCGAGCGAACGGGCGTGCACGTCGACATGCGCTGGCCGAACGACCTCTTCGTCGGCGGCCACAAGGTCGCGGGCATCCTCTGCGTTTCGCGCGTGACGGGCGCGAGCGCGCACGTCGGCTGCGGCGTGGGCATCAACGTCGTGCGACCGCACAACGACGCGCTCTCCGGGATCGAACCGCCACCCGCGTTTCTCGGCGACGTTGCATCGGGCGCGTCGCGCGAGAGCGTGCTCGCCGATGTCTTGCTGGCGTTCGATCGCCGGCTTGCGGCGCTGCACGAGCCCGACGCGATCGCGCGTGCCTACGAGGCGCGTGCGGAGCTCGCCGGCACGCCGTACCGGGTGCGGCTCGACGCCGACGGCAGCGAACTCGACGGCATCGCGCGCGGACTCGGCGCGGAGGGGACGCTGCGGCTCGACGTCGGCGGCACCGAACGCGTGATCTCGCTCGCCGACGCGCGCCGGTTGTAGGCGAACGCCGACCGCCGCGCCAACGACGAACGTCATGGGCGACATCTTGGGACTGGGCATCTCGCACTGGCCGCGGCTCGCGCAGAAGAACGAAGAGCTCGCCGTCTGGTTGCGCCGCACGCTGAAAGATCCGCTCATCCCCGACCATTGGAAAGATCCGGAGAACTGGCCCTCGCGCATGCGTGAGGAGTGGTCGGACGACGAGGGCGTCTCGCACGCGCAAGAACATCGCGATTCGATGGTCGGCGGGCTGCGCGAAGTTCGCAAGGCGCTCGACGCGTTCAAGCCCGACGCGGTCGTGGTGTGGGGCGACGACCAGTACGAAAATTTTCGCGAGGACGTGATCCCCGCGTTCTGCGTGCTGGCCTATCAAGACGACCTCGCGTGCAAACCGTTCGGCGGCATGCCGAACGCCTGGGACGAAAACAGCGAGACGACGTTCCATGTGAAGAGCGCGCCCGAGATCTCCAAATATCTCGCCAGCGGCGTGATCGCCGAAGAGTTCGATATCGCGTACGCCTACAAGCCGCTGCACTTCCCGAATCTGCCGCACGCGTTCATGAATACGGTGCTCTATCTCGACTACGATCGCAAGGGCTTTCCGTATCCGCTCATTCCGTTTCAGGTGAACTGCTACGGCCGCTACGTGATCAGCCATCGCGGCATCGGGTTTCCGTATGCCGAAGCCGACAAGCCGCTCGACCCGCCCGCGCCGTCGCCGAAGCGCTGCTTCGACCTCGGCCGCGCCGTGGCGCGCGTGCTCAAGGCGAGCCCGTATCGCGTCGCGCTCGTCGCATCGTCGAGCTGGTCACACGCGTTCTTGTGCGAGAAGACGAAGCATCTCTGGCCCGACGTCGACGCCGATCGCGCGCTCTACGACGCGATGCTGCGCGGCGATACCGACGTGTGGCGCAGCGCGAAACTCAGCGACATCGAGTTCTCGGGGCAACACGAACTGCTCAACTGGTTCTGCCTCGTCGGCGCGATGACCGAGCTCGGTCAGCGCGTGACCTGGTCGCAGTTCACGGAAACGTACGTGTACAATTCCGACAAGGTCGCGGCCGTCTTCGGGCCGGCGTAGCGGCTAGCGATTCGCGCGGCTGCGCTTCTCGCAGGCTTCGCAGAAATTCGAGAACTTGTTGTCGGTGTCGAAGACGGAATTCGAGTAATACATCGGGCAGCGCGCATTGTAGCAGTGCTTGAGCCCCATCGCGTGACCGATCTCGTGCACCGCTTCTTTGAGCAGCCGCTGGAAGAGCTGATTCTCGTCGGCGGGTTCGCCGTAGAACTCCGGCCGCAGCCGGTGCAGCGACACTGCGGCGCAGTGATGCGACTCGCTCGCGCTCCCGAAGATGAAGTGGTGCGAGGTCTTGTAGAGATCGTACTCGGTGATCCCCAGGATGATGCCCTCGCCGTCGTGAGCGGTAGCGAGTTTCGAGGCAACCGAGCCGAAGAACAGCTGCTTGCGCACGCTGTTGAGCGCCGTCTTGGGGAGCGGCAGCGACGCGCGGACGACGCAACTGGCAAGAAAACGCTCTTCAAGACACAGTGCGAGTCGGGTCAGCAGTTGGTGGTCGATCGAATTGACCGGGACGACGCTGATCACGCTCATCGGCGATGATCCGATTTCGTGACCATGGGAATGGCGGCCTGCGAACCGAAGGCGCGGAAATGATCGTCGGAATGGGTATCGACCTCGCCGAAGTGGATCGCTACCGCTTCGACGAGACGCAGCGTGCGGATTTCGCGCGCAAGGTCTATACCGAAGAAGAGATGACGTACGCAATGCGCAAGCGGCACTGGGCCGAACGGCTCGCCGGATTCTACGCGGCGAAGGAAGCGGTGCGCAAAGCGTTCGGACACGCCATTCCGTGGCGCGAGATCGGCGTCACGCACGAGCTCTCCGGCGCGCCGGGCATCCGCTTGACCGGCAGTGCCGCCGATCTGCCCGCGCGCCGCGGCGTGCGCGCGATTCATCTGACGATCACGCATACGGCGACGATGGCCGCCGCCGTCGTCGTTCTGGAAGGGTAGATGCGCGCCGTCACGGCCGCGCAGATGCGCGCGATCGACGCCGCCGGCGTCGCGCGCGACGGCGAGATCGTGCTCATGCAACGCGCCGGCGCGGCGATCGCGACGGTCGCGCGCCGCTACCGTGGCGACGGTCCGCTCATCGCGCTCGCGGGCAACGGCAACAACGGCGGCGATGCGTTCGCGGCGCTCGCCGAGCTCAAAGGCGAACGCATCGCCTACCACGATCCGCTGGCCGGCGGGAGCGCCGCCCGCATCGACGCGCGCGATCGCGCGAAGAAGGCCGGCGTCGTCTTCCGCCCCTTCCCCGTCCTTGCCGACGATCTGCGCCACGCATCGCTCGTGCTCGACGGACTCTACGGCGTCAACGCGCGCCTGCCGCTCGACGACGCGACGTCCGCGATCGTGCGCGCACTACGTGACTCGGGCGCTCCGGTGCTCGCGCTCGACATCGCGACGGGCACCGATCCGACGACCGGCTCGCTTGCCGACGTGCACGTGCGCGCCGTCGCGACGATCGCCCTCGGCCGGCCCAAACTCGGCGCGATGCTCGATCCCGGGCGCGATGCCACGGGCCACCTATGGTGCGCGCCGATCGGCATGCGCGACGCGGACGCCGACGGCGTCGATACGGGCACGTTCGTGCTCAGCCCGGATGCGTTCACCGCGCTGCGGCCGCAGCGCTCGGACGATTCGGACAAACGCGGCGCGGGCGCGCCGCTGATCGTCGCCGGCTCGGAGCAGTTTCCCGGGGCGGGCATTCTCTGCGCGCTCGGCGCGGCGCGCGCGGGCGCCGGGTACGTCACGGTCGCGGCGCCCGCATCGGCCGCCGCCGCGATGCGCGCGCACCTCATCGAGCAGGTGGTCGTGACGTACGATGATCGCTCGCCGGCCGACGCGATTCGCACGATCCTCGACCTGACGAATCACAACACGTCGCTCGCGATCGGGCCCGGCCTCGCGCTCGGCGACGCGATGAGCGAGATCGTGCGCGGCGTGATCGCCGGAACGTCGTTGCCGATGGTGATCGACGCGAGCGCGTTCGCCGCCGTGACGAAGCACCTCGACATCCTCGCGGACAAGGCGGCGATTCTCACGCCGCATGCAAGCGAATTCGCGCGACTCTCGGGCAAGGGCACGATCGCGCCGGGCGAGCGGCTCTCACGCCTGCGCGCGTTCGTCGCCGAGTACGGCGTGACGACGCTGCTCAAAGGCCGCACCACGCTGATTGCCGATCGCGACACGGTGCACCTGAACCCGACCGGCACCGCCGCGCTCGCGACGGCCGGCACGGGCGACGTGCTCTCGGGCATCATCGCGACGCTGCTCGCGCAGGGTTGTTCGCCGGTCGACGCCGGACGCGCCGGCGCCTACTGGCACGGCCTCGCGGGTGCACGCGCCGCGCGCAAACGCCCGGTGGGCGTCATGGCGGGCGACGTCGCCGACGCGCTCGGGCGCGCCAGCGTCGTACGGCCCGACGGAGACGTCATCCGTCTCTGGTAAGATACCCGTCGTCGTTCGCGCGGTTCGCGGCGGCGGGATCAGAGCGTTCGTTAGCGCGCGTGCGCGCGCAGCCAGACGCGCGCCAATGCCGCGGGCGTGAGGGCGGGTTCGAGTTCGAGTTCCACGGCAAGCGCGAGCGAATCCGGTATCTCGACGCCCGCCGCGTGCGCCGCGTCGGCGGACGCGAAGAAGTCGAGCGTCGATCGATCCGCGACGAGCCGGCCATCTGCCAGCGCGATCACGCGATCGGCCATGGCCGCAACGAACTCCATGTCATGGCACACGAGCACGATGCACGTACCGCGCGATGATTCCTCGCGGAGGATCGACGCGAGACGAACGATGGCACGCGCATCGAGTCCACGCTGCGGTTCATCGAGCAGCAGAATCGGAGGGCGCATCGCGAGCACGGAGCCGAGCGCCACGAACCGCAGCGTCGCCTGATCGAGGTCGAGCGGGTGCGACGCGGCGTGGTCGCTCAGGTTCGTTCGCTCCAGCACCGCGTCGACGCGCTCGGCCAAGTCGCGCCCGGTCAATCCGAGCTGGATCGGCCCGAACGCGATCTCCGCTCGCACGGTCGGGTTGAAAATCTGCTGTTCCGGCGCTTGAAACACCGTGCCGATGTGGCGCGCGAGCAGATGCACCGGCGTCGTTACCGTCGAGCATCCGTTGACGCCGATCGCTCCGCTCTGCGGCGTCAAGAGACCGTTGAGCAGGCGCAGCAGGGTGCTCTTGCCGGCGCCGTTGCGTCCCACGATGGCGAGCACGTTCGATGCACTCGCCTCGAAGGTGATGTCGTCGAGAACGACCCCGGCATTCGGGTAGGCGAAGGTGACCGCGTCAACCGAGAGCATCGGCGGCTTCGCGAAAGGCCACGCGGCCGTCGTCGACCAGCAGGGGCAGCCGCAGCGCGGCCGGCCATTTGCCCGCGTCCCGAATCTGCGCCGCAGCGGCGCGGATCGCCGTCGTGCCCAACAGCGCGACGCAGCGGGGATGGCGCATCACGTCGTCGGCGGTGCCGTCGGCGACGATCGCACCGCCGTCGAGCAAGAGAAAACGCTCGGCGAATGCCAGCGACGGCCGCAGCGCAACCTCGAGCACGATGAGCGTCATGTCGTCCGGCAGCGCGCGCAGGTGCGCGATCAGCGCATCGCGCGATTCCGGATCGAGATTCGACGTCGGCTCGTCGAGTACGAGGATGCTTGGACGCATGGCGAGAGCCGACGCGATGGAGACGCGCTGCTGCTCGCCGCCCGAAAGACTGAACGGATCGCGTCCGGCGAGGTGCTCGAGATTGCACATCGCGAGCGCGCGATCGACGCGCTCCCGCACCTCGGCTCTCGGCAGGGCGAGATTGCACGGACCGAACGCGAGCTCTTCATACACGGTAAACGCGGCGCCACTCATCTGTTGCGCCGGAACCTGCCCGACGAATTGCACCGCCACAGCGCGCTGCGAGGCCGTGAACGACGTCGCGGGCAGACCACCGATGCGCACGCCGCCGCGCTCGGCGTTCAGAAAGCCGCCGTCGGGCAACAAACCCGCCATCCAGCGCGCGAGCGTCGTCTTGCCCGCCCCATTGGGTGCGAGGATCGCCACGCGCTCGCCGCCACCGATCGCAAACGTGCAACCGTTCAGCACCGGCGCCGGCGCGCCGGGAAAGCGGAACACCAGCTCGTCGACGATCAATGCCATAGGAGCGGTACGGCCAACTGCACGACGGCGAGCGCGCCGACGATGCGGCGAAACCGCGATTGCCCGCGGCTATCGGGCGGCGCGTCGAGCACGGTGCGGCGCTTCTCTCCGCCGAACGCGCGACTTTCGAGCACCATCGCGCGATGATCGAGATCCGACAACGCGAGCGTTACCAACGGCACGAGGAGCGCGGGGAGCGCGCGCACTCGAGCCTTCCACGTGCCGGTGAGATTCATGCCGCGCGCGCGTTGCGCATCCCGAATCGCGCGCGTGCGTTTGGAGAATGGTTCGAGCAGCAGCAGCGGACTGGCGATCAGATACCCCACCGCGGGCGAGACGCCGGCGGCGTCGAGAGACGCGAGCACGTCGCCCGGGTGCGTCGTCGTCACGAACAAGAGCGACGCCGTGAGCATGGCGGCGATGCGCGCGACGACGCTGTACGCATAGCGAAAACCGGCCGGGCTCACGTGCAGCGGCCCGAGCGGCACTTCATCGGGACGCACGATCAGAAAACCGTGCATCAGCGCAAGCGCTGCCGCCAGCGGGACGATCGTCGCGACGAGTTTCGCCGGCACGACGCCGCCGACGCCCGCGACGTAGGCGAGCACGACGCCGGCCACGACGAGCGCGAGCGTGAGCGTCGGCGGCAAGACGATCGCTGCGGAGACCGTCCACAAGAAGGCCATGAGTTTGGTGAGCGGATTGAGCGCGTGCAACGGCCCGGCGGCCGTTACGAAGAGCAGCGTCCGCGCTGCTTGCGCGCGTTGTCGGTCCACGCCTCAGCCTCGCGAATGCGCGAAGAAGCGGAAACTCGTCGAGAGTCGCAGCGGCAAGCGGTTCGCGATCATGAAGGCGATCAAGCCGGTGAGCGACTTGTCGATGAGGCTGATGCCGAGATTCGCAAAGCCGACGGATTTGATCAGCGTCGAGCCGACGGCGACCAGGTAGTCCGATGCGAAGTCGACGCCGCTCCCGGTCACGCCGCCGAACAAGAACACGATGATCGGCACCGACACGAGCGTGGTCGGGATGCCGATGAGTGCGCCCGAGATCATCGCCAGCCACCACGTGCGAAAGCCGCCGATGCGCGCGAGGCCGCCCGCCGTCAGGCCGATCATGAATCCGACCGGCACGAACGGGAGCGCGAACGGTTGGACGGTGAGGCCGCCGATGAAGATGCCGAGCGCGCCCGCGACGGCGGCGGCAAACGGTCCGGCCAACATCGCGACGGTAAAGATGCCGATGCAGTCCAGAAAGAGCGGAATCTTCAGCAAATAGACCGTTTCGCCGACCACGTTGTCGATGACGATCGCCGCGGAGATCAGGATCAGCGCGCGGGCATCGAGCGTCGGCAGCTTCATGCGTTTCCGGCTAGTCGGACATTGCTTCTTGAACGTAGCCGGACTGAACGCGAGCTTGCATGAACGCGCCGAATTCGATCGGCGGAAACTTCGGCAGTTGGCCCGGTTCGATGCACGAGGGCAACGGCGCGACCATCGCATCGAGATCGGCATTCGCGAAGAAGCCGACCGAAAAACGCGCCTTCGCCGTCGGATTGATGACGCGATGGCGCGTCGATGAGTACGTGCCGTTGCTCCACCGCGCGAGGCTGTCACCGATGTTGCACACGAGCGCGCCGGCCGTTACGTCGACCGGAATCCACGTGCCGTCCGCCCCCTGCACTTGGAGGCCGGGCGAATCTTGCGCGAGCAGCGTGAGGCTACCCCAATCGCTATGCGGCGACGAGCCGAAACAGGCGGTCGGATCCGTGACGGCCGCATAGTGCGACAACCGGAAGCCGTAGTTGCGCCCGAAGAGCGGCGTGAAGAATTCGGGATCGGCGCCCAAGTCGATCGCGATCGCGCGGTGCATTTCGTCGAAGACCGCAAACGACGCGTTGAAGACGGCGAGGAGCGTTTCGCGAAACCCGGGGACGTCGGGCCATTTGTTTCCGCTCGTGAGCGGACGGTCGCCGAACGGATCGGCTTCGCCCGGCCCGAACTCCACGCCGAGATCGAACGATTCTTGCTGATCGCCGCTCTTCAGCGCACTCGGATGGATATAGCCCCGATAGCCGCCGTTGGTCGCAACGCGATCCTTCTCGGCTTGCGGGAGCGCGAAGAACGCGCGACTTTGTTCGAAGGTCGCGGCGAGCAGGTCCGCCGGTATGCCGTGACCCGTGATCGAGAGAAATCCGATCGCGCGCGCCGCGTCACCGATCTCGCGAGCGATGCGACGGCGCTCCGCATCGGAGCCCGTTCGCAGCCCGGCAATGTCGATCACGGGAATGGTCTGGGCGAGCGTCTTTGCCATCGTGAAGACTGCGTTCCCGCGCGAGCGAGCGCTTCTGGACTTTGATCCCGAAGGCTCTTGCGGCCGTACTCAAAGTGGACAAGAACCGACGTGGTTGTCGGCGTTTGTTCGCCATCCTCACGCGCCCGCGCTGAAAGAGACGCACGACGTCGCGCCGTAGATCGCCACGCATGGGTGGCATTCGGCGAGCAATTCCGTGCAGCGTCGTTGTTCTTCTCGTTTCGCTCGCCACGGGCACGGGTGTCGCTGGCGACGTTCCCTCGACACCGATCGTCAGCGCCGATCCATCACATCCCGTGCTCATCGGCACCGTCGCGACGTCGATCAGCTTGCCGGCGCAGCGCTACGAGATCCTCGTCGATGTTCCCGCGCAAACAACCACGGCGCAGAACGACGTTGCCGCGGCCTCCGTCCGCGGCACGTTGTCGCGCGTCGTTCCGGACGGATCATTGACCACCATTCCGTTACAAACTACGCGAACGCATGGCAATTCCGAAATGTTCCTCACGGGACGGCCCGTGGGAAGTTACGTGCGCATCGCCATCGATCACGCACTCACCGACGCGACCCTGCAGTCCATATTGGATGCGATCACCACAGCTGCCGACGAGGCGGACATCACGGCCCCGCTTTCCCTTGCGCGGATCGTTTCGGTCGGCTACGGCTATGCTTCGTGTGCGCCGTTCGCAACCGCCGCCACGTTGGACGCGGCATCGCAGGTGCGGCGCATCGCAAAGCGCGTCGGCACCGGGGACGGCGCGGCGAGCGTGCTCGTCGATCCGGGATTCGTGGTGAATCGGATCGACGCACCGCCGGATGACGCGCCGCTCTGTGGTGCGAACGCGCATCGCCGATCTCCCACGTTGCTCGAGTTTCCCGCGCGCGATGCATTCACCATGCGCTCGACATACAGCGTCGAGCAGCCGATGCACTTCCACCGCATTCGCGTGCCGCAGGTCGGCTCGCAGCCCTTCGAGGGCGGTTTTCCGGGCAACGGCATCCGCCTCCGGTTGGCGCCGGCATCGGGAACGCTTCTTACACTCGAGGGCTACGCCGTCGGCCGGCCGAGATTCGCCGGCATTCAGTATCGTTACGAAGGTCCGTTTGGAGACCATCGAACCACGGCCGGAGCGCCGCATGCGCTCGCGACACTTCGCGACCGGCTCCGATCCGCGGGCATCCCCAACAGCGACATCACGGCGCAGTTGACTTCCGACGGAGCGATTTTCGTTTCGGTGCGCCGCCCCGACCTCCGCGATCGCGTTGCGATCGTGCGCGCCATGACCGTCGCGGATCGCCGTGGACCCGATGCGGTAACGATCCGGCCGATAGTTGCCGGTTGCTCGGACGATCAGCGGCTCATCGGAGAGGCAGTGGCCGATGCCGCGCATCGGGCTGCTCACATTGCAGCGTTACTCGCGGCAACATCGGATCTTCGGCCGATTGCCGTGCAGTTCGCACCACCGTCAGCCTCTCCGTGTGATGAGCCGAACGATCCACTCGCTCTCGGAAATATGCTCCTGATTCCGCGAATGGCGGAAACATCGCCGAGTCACGAGCGACTGATGACACGAACCGTCGTGGTCACGTTCGAACTGCAGCATCCGAACCTCGACGTCCCGGCCGCTGCGAGTCACGATGCGTCGTCGTGGTGGCTATTCCGGCCGGAAATGAAGACACCGGTCTATCCGAGCGAGACGACCTCCGGGGCGGCAGACCGGACGACGGATCTCACGCCGACCGATCTGCTCTTGCGGTTCGACATCCGTGCGGACCGCGCGCACCGATTGCGGCCGGTACCCGCTGCGCTTGCCGACCGGCTCGCTGCGGATCTTTCGCTCAGCCATTCGTCCTACGTCGCCATGCCGTTCTGGAACGGCTTCGTCAGCCCATCGGACGGAAAAGCCGTTCACGGCCTGCGCCTCGTCGCGCGGGTCCCGTTTCGCGGAACCGCCACGACCGACGCGATCTCCGCAGCACTGAACGATGCGGCCGCGTACGGATACCCCGCCTTCTTTGCGCAACCGTCTCGACACGGATGCGAAGGCGACGCCGATGCACTCGCCGTCGCAGCGATTCGTGCGGCAGCCGTTGATGCCCATGCCCCGTTCTGGACGCGACCGCTCGCCATCGACCTGCGGGGACCATATGTGATGTCGGGAACCTGCCGGATCGGCATCGGCAATCTGCTCCCGATCGGGAAAGAACCGGGGGCGACGCCCGTCATTACGCTCGCTGCCCGCGCCCGCGTCGCATTCGCAGTGAGGTGAGAGACCGCCAGTGGTAGGCGCGCTTGTTGCGCGGCCGGATCGCGTGATAGAGTGCGGTGAGGAGAACGGACGCATGGTGCGCGAAATCACGGTACCCGAGGCCAAGCCCGCCTTCGAGTGGATTCTCGGGCGTGCGGTGCAGAAAGTGAGCCCGAAGCGGCGACATGCGCTGCTGCAATCGGAGTTGCTTGTACGCGTGAGCGCCTGGGCAAAAGGCCGCGGTGAGGTCGGCCCGGAGTGGCGCTTTCGGCTCGAACCGCCCGGCGAAGAAATCCGCCCACTCGTCCCCGATGTCGCATACGTATCGTACGAGCGCGAAGGTGCGCGCAGCGATGACGAACTCGAAGCACCGTTGTTCGCACCCGACGTCGCGATCGAGGTGCGTTCGCCCCAGGATCGGCAAGAACGCATCGATCACAAGATCGGCGTCTATCTCGCGTGCGGCACGAGCCTCGTGATCCTCGTCGATCCGTACACGCGGCGCATCGACGCGTACGATGCCGACGGCACCACCGCGTTCACCGGCAACGATCGATTCGCGCACCCCGCCATGCCCGGTCTAACGTTCACGCTCGACGAGCTCTTCACCATCCTCGACCGACCACGCTAGAAAGAATCAATCAGCGATCTGGTCTGTCACGACGGCGCGAACTCGATGCAAATCGTTACTCCGTTTCCGGCGGAGCCGAACCGTTGCCCGTTTCGAGGAGTGCCGCCAAGCCCGCTTCGTCGAGGATCGGGATGCCCAGTGACTCGGCTTTCGTGAGCTTCGAGCCGGCTTCTTCGCCCGCGACGACGTAGTCGGTTTTTTTGCTTACCGCCGATGTGACTTTGCCGCCCGCGGCGACGATGCGTTCGGCGGCTTCGTCGCGCGTGAGCGTCGGCAGCGTGCCGGTGAGCACGAGCGTCTTGCCCGCGAGCGGACCGGCGGGAGCGCGCTCGCGTTTGGGCGCGGTGAGGTCGACGCCGGCGGCGCGGAGCCGTTCGATCATCGCGCGATTCGGCTCTTGCGCGAAGAACAGCACGACGCTCGCGGCGATCTGCTCGCCGATGCCGTCGCTGGTCAGCAGCTCCGCCTCGCTCGCCGCCATCAGCGCGTCGATCGAACCGTAATCGCCGGCGAGGATCGCGGCGTTCTGCGCGCCGACCATCCGGATGCCGAGGCCGAAGAGCACGCGCGCGAGCCCGCGCGATTTCGCGCCCGCGATGTTCGCGAGCACGTTGGTGATCGTCTTCTCGCCCATGCGCGGCAGCGTCGCGAGACGCTCGGCGTCGAGGTGGAAGATGTCGCTGACGTCGTTCACCACACCGCTGTCGACGAGCGCGAACGCGAGCACGTCGCCGATACCCTCGATGTCCATCGCACCGCGCGAGCAGAAGTGCCGCACGCGTTCGCGCCGCTGCGCGGGGCAGGTCGCGTTGGTGCAGCGCGCCATCGCTTCGCCCTCGGGGCGATCGACGTCGGATCCGCAGACCGGACAGTGCGCCGGCATCCGGAACTCGGGCGGATCGCCGGCGCGTTCCGCGAGCACCGGGCCGACGACTTGCGGGATCACGTCGCCGGCACGCCGGACGATCACCACGTCGCCCTCGCGGATATCTTTGCGTCGGATGTCGTCCTCGTTGTGCAGCGTCGCGTTCTGCACCGTCACGCCGCCGATCTGCACTGGTTCGAGCACCGCGTACGGATTGAGCGTCCCCGTGCGGCCCACGTCGATGCCGATGCGAATCAACCGCGTCGTCGCCTCGCGCGCGCGAAACTTGTAGGCGATCGCCCAGCGCGGATCCTTGCCGACGCTCCCCAGCTGCGCTTGCACCGCCAGCTCGTCGACCTTCACCACCACGCCGTCGATCTCGTAGTCGAGCTCGTCGCGCTCGTGTTCCCAGCGCTCGACGTACGCGATCACGTCGGCCACCGACGGTGCGTGCGCGACGTGCGGATTGGTTGCAAAGCCGAGCCGGCGCAGGTAGGCGAGCAAAGCGAATTGCGTCTGCGGCACATCGTCGACGTCCAGCTCGCCGACGGCGTAGGCGAAGAACGAGAGCCGCCGTTCGGCCGTGAGCCGCGGATCGATCTGCCGCAGGCCGCCCGACGCCGCGTTGCGCGGGTTGGCGAACGGCGGCAGGTCGGCCGCGATGCGTTTGTCGTTGAGCGCGTTGAAGTCGCTCTTGCGCAGGTACACCTCACCGCGCACGTCGATGTGGCGCGCGTCCGATTCGCGCAGCGCCAGCGGAATCGAACGTATCGTGCGCAGGTTGGCGGTCACGTCTTCTCCGGTCGTGCCGTCGCCGCGCGTGCCGCCGCGCACGAACGTGCCGCCGTCGTAGTGCAGCGAGATCGCGAGGCCGTCGATCTTCAGCTCACACGTGTACGCGAGTTCATCGCGTCCGGCGAGCTTGCGCACGCGTTCGTCGAATGCGCGCAGTTCGTCGCCGTCGAAGGCGTTGGCGAGCGAGAGCATCGGCTTGCCGTGCGGGTAGGGCGAGAAATCACTCGCGACCGACGACCCGACCCGCTGCGTCGGCGAATCCGGCGTGCGCACCTCGGGATGCGCTTCCTCGAGATCGATCAGCGTGCGCAGCAACCGGTCGTACTCGGCATCGGGGATCTGCGGATCGTCGAGCACGTGGTAGCGGTAGTTCGCGTCGTCGATCCGAGCACGCAGGTCGCGCGCCCGCGCGGCGAGGTCGGCGCTCACGTTACCGCCGGGCAGCAGCGATTTTCGGTGAGAACACCTGGATCACGTAGCCGTCGGGATCGGCGATCACGGCGACGCGCCCGAAGGCCTGTTCGTAGGGCTCCTGGAGCACGTTCGCGCCCGCGGTCCGCGCGTCGGTGATGAACGTGTCGACGTTCTCGACGTGAAAGCCCAGTTGCAGCGACCCCGGCCGTACGGCCAGCGACTCGCTCACCGGATGGAGTCCGAGGCGCTTGCCCTCGCCCAGATCGAAGTCGAGCCACTCCGGAAACGCGTCGGTCCCGATTTTGAGGCCGAGGATGTTCCGGTAGAAGTCGCGCGAGCGGCCCAGGTTCGAGCACACCAGCATGGCCATCGCAAACGAGGTCATGCGCTAGGCTTTGACAGCGACCCGACCGGATGCTACCAATTCGTCGAGAGAATTCAGATTCGCCCGTTCCCGGTCGGCGATCGCCGCCGGATCGACGTGCAGACCGTGGGCGCGCTCGTCGGCCAGCACGGCCTTGAGGTAGTGCCCGGTGTACGAGCCCGGCACGGCCGCGATCTGCTCGGGCGTTCCGGTGGCGACGATCGTGCCGCCGCGGTCACCGCCCTCGGGGCCGAGGTCGATCAGGTGGTCCGCCGTCTTGATCACGTCGAGGTTGTGCTCGATCACCAGCACCGTGTTACCCACGTTCACCAGCTTCTGGAGCACGTCGAGCAGCTTGTGGATGTCGGCGAAGTGCAACCCGGTCGTCGGCTCGTCGAGCACGTAGAACGTGCGGCCGGTGGCGCGCTTCGAGAGTTCGGTCGCGAGCTTGATGCGCTGCGCCTCGCCGCCCGAGAGCTGCGTCGCGGGTTGACCCATCTTGATGTACCCGAGGCCGACCTCGGCGATCGTCTTGAGCTTGTTCGCGATTCGCGGAATCGCGCCGAAGAGTTCGCTCGCCTCATCAACGCGCATTTCCAGCACGTCGGAGATCGACTTGCCCTTGTACTTCACCTCGAGCGTCTGCGCGTTGTAGCGCTTGCCCTTGCACACTTCGCACGGCACGTAGACGTCGGGCAGGAAGTGCATCTCGATCTTGATGATGCCGTCGCCCTGACACGATTCGCAGCGGCCGCCCTTGACGTTGAACGAGAAGCGTCCCGGCGTGTAGCCGCGCAGCTTCGCTTCCGGCGTCATCGAGAACAGCTCGCGAATCAAGTCGAACGCACCGGTATAGGTCGCGGGATTCGAACGCGGCGTGCGGCCGATCGGCGACTGGTCGATCACGACCATCTTGTCGAGTTCTTCCGCACCCTTGACGGTGCCATAGGTGCCGCCGGCCGGCATGTGGTGCAGGTGCTGGTTGAGCGCCTTGACCACGACCTCGTTCACGAGCGTCGACTTGCCGCTGCCGCTCACGCCCGTCACGCAGGTGAACGTGCCCAGCGGAATGTCGACGTCGACGCCCTTGAGGTTGTTCGCCTTCGCGTTCTTCACGCGCAGCATCGCTTTGCCGGTGCGGCGGTGCTTCGGGATCGCGATGAACTGGCGGCCCGAAAGATACGCGCCGGTCAGCGAGATCGGGTTGGCGAGGATGTCTTCGATCGGCCCGACCGAGAGCACGTGGCCGCCTTCGGCGCCGGCGCCCGGGCCGATGTCGACGATCACGTCGGCCGCGCGCATCGTGTCTTCGTCGTGCTCGATCACGATCAGCGTGTTGCCGATGTCGCGCAGCGTCTGCAACGTGGCGAGGAGCCGATCGTTGTCGCGCTGATGCAAGCCGATCGACGGTTCGTCGAGGATGTAGAGCACGCCGACGAGCGACGAGCCGATCTGCGTCGCGAGGCGAATGCGCTGCGACTCACCGCCGGAGAGCGTGGTCGCCGTGCGCGAGAGGTTCAGATAGCCGAGGCCCACGTTGGTGAGAAAGCCCAGCCGCGCGCGGATTTCCTTGAGGATCTGCGTTGCGATCTGCGCCTCGCGATCGGTCGTCTTCAGCGTGCCGAAAAACGACTCGGCGACCTCGACCGACATCGTCGTGACGTCGTTGATGTTCTTGTCGTTCACCGTGACCGCGAGCGCTTCGGGCTTGAGCCGCGCGCCGTGACAGACACCGCACGTCGTGGCTGACATGTACTTCTCGATGTCTTCCTTGACGTAGTCGCTGGTCGTCTCGTTGAAACGGCGCTGCAGGTTGTTGATCACGCCTTCGAACGCGGCTTCGTATTCCCAGGTGTGGCCGCTGCGCGCTTCATAGGCGAACTTCTGCTTCTTGTCGCTGCCGTAGAGGATCGTCTCGACCAGATCCGCCGGCATGTTCTCGATCGGCGTCGTCGTCTTCACGCGGCGCGAACGCAGCACGCGCTCGACCTGCTGCAGATAATACGGGTTCATCGAGGGGAAACGGCCGCCGCCGATCGACTTCGACCACGGCACGATCGCGCCGTCGGCGATCGACTTCGTGCGATCGGGGATCACCTTCCACGGATCGATCTCGATCTTCACGCCGAGACCGCTGCACGCGGGACACGCGCCGAACGGCGAGTTGAACGAGAACAGGCGCGGCTCGAGCTCCTGGAACGAGAGGCCGCAGTGCGCGCACGCGAAGGCCTCGCTGAACGTCAGCTCCTGCGCCGTCTTCGCGCCCTTTTCCTCATAGAGCACCGCGACGATGCCGCTCGAGAGACGCAGCGTCGTCTCGATCGAATCGGTGAGCCGCTTGCGGATGTCGGCCTTCATCACGAGCCGGTCGACGACGACCTCGATCGTGTGTTTCTTCTTCTTGTCGAGATCGATCTTGTCTCGCAGCTCTTTGATCTCGCCGTCGATGCGCACGCGCGCGAAGCCCTCTTTGCCGATCTCCTCGAAGAGCTTCGCGTACTCGCCTTTGCGGCCGCGGATCACCGGCGCGAGCAATTGGATGCGCGTGCCTTCGGGCAGCGCCATGATCTGATCGACGATCTGCTCGGAGCTCTGCGCTGCGACCTCGCGGCCGCACTGATAGCAATGCGGCTTGCCGATGCGCGCGAAGAGCAAGCGCAAGTAGTCGTAGATCTCGGTGACGGTGCCGACCGTCGAGCGCGGGTTGCGCGAGGTCGACTTCTGATCGATCGAGATCGCCGGCGAAAGCCCCTCGATGTAGTCGACGTCCGGCTTCTCCATCTGCCCGAGGAACTGGCGGGCGTACGACGAGAGCGACTCGACGTAGCGGCGCTGGCCCTCGGCGTAGATCGTGTCGAAGGCAAGCGACGATTTGCCCGAACCGGAGAGGCCCGTCACCACGATGAGCCGGTTCCGCGGAAGGGTGATGTCGATGTTCTTGAGGTTGTGTTCGCGCGCGCCCTTGATGACGATCGCGTCAAGGGCGTGCGAGGGAGCCGGCGTCATGCCTCTGTTGGACACGGCCGGGGTGCCGCTCGTTGCAGCCGCCGCGGAGGAGCGGCCGCCCGGGGCGGGCTCAGAGGAGCGAGGCGTTGCGGTTGCCGATCACCCACGTGAGCAGGGTGACGGCGACGAAGCCCACGCCGGCGAGCCGGAGCGCGAGCACGGTCGCGTCCTCGTAGAACGTACCGTAGCGGTCGCGGCCGGTGGTGTAGGGCTTCTTCTCGTTGGCCGCGTCGCGGAATTCGGCGTAGAGGAAGAGCGCGATGCCGATGACGATGGCGGCGATCCGAATGGTCGTCACGTTCATTTTTCAGTAGACCTGCGGGGGCGGTTCGGGGGTTCCGCGGAGGTTGAGGTACTCACCGACCACGATCAGCGACGAGAACGCGACGACCGTTTGGGAGATCACGGCCGCCACGATCGGGCCGAGCAGCGGCGCGAACGCGAAGACCAGCGCGACCACGGTCGCGAGCGCCGCGATCGCGCCGAGCACGAGCCCGATGATCAGCGTCGTGCCGAACTTCGCGCGCGCGATCGCAAACGACTCGCGGATCGCCGAGAAGCCGGCGTGATTCCCGACCACCGCCGACGGCATCGCGTAGAGCATGAAGAGGTAGTAGACGACGAGCGAGAGGCCGAGGGTAAAAATCGCGAGGACGACCGCGAGCACGCCGAGCACGAAGAGGCCGATCGCCGCACCGAGCACATTGCCCGCATCGTCGCGCAGCGCCGATGCGCCGTCGCTGAACGTCGCGCGGCCGCGCATCCATGCCGCACCGGCCATCCCGACCGTGTAGCATTGCGTGACGACGAAGCCCGCGATCCCGACCGCGCCCGCGATGATGTCGCCGACGGCGCGCGCGAGACCGTGCGTCACGACGCCGCCGGTCGTCGTCGGATCGCCGTAGGTCTGCGGCGGAGCGACGACGTCGTTGACGATGCCGACGATGAGACCGACGACGATCCCCGGCACGATGATGATCCAGTTTCGCTGGAGCAACTGCCACGATCGCGCGAAGACGTTCTCAAAGGACTGCGGTTGCACGTGAACTCCCAGCGGCGCCGGCGTTGCTATCCGGGCGATCGATTCGGGGCACCGGTGGACGCCTCTTGCTTGGCCAGGGGAAGCACCGCCAGCACGTCGCCGATCGCTCCGACGACGGCATCGGGCGGCACGGCGCCGTCGGGAATCGGAATGGCGTGCACGTCGATCAACACGGTGAACAGGCCCGCCTCGTGCGCGCCGGTGATGTCGCGATCGTACCGGTCGCCGACCATCGCCGAGCGCGACGGTTCGCTGCCGAGCACGGCGCAGACGTGTGCGAAAACCCGCGGATCGGGCTTGACCATGCCCATCTCGTCGGCGAGGAAGAGACCGTCGATGTGCGCGCGCAATCCGAGCCGGTCGATCTTGTCGTGATGGGTCGCGGAGAACCCGTTCGAGACGATGCCGATGCGGCAGCCGCGTTCGCGCAGCGCGATCAGCAATTCGAGCGCGCCGGGCGAGAGCTCGAGTTCCTCGGCGCGGTAGGCGTTGTAGGCATCGGCGCACACGCGCGCGAGCGCGACGTCGTCGAGACCCACGGCGGAGAGCGCGTCGTACCAGAGTTGCACGCGCGTGTCGTGGATCGCGGTCGTGAGGTGCTCGGTCGAGAGCTTCTTCCAAAACCCGTTCGCTTCGGCGATGTACGCCGCAAGCAACGCCGGCGCAGCAATGCCGCGCGCGCGCGCGACGTCCTCGGCGACGCGCTTGGCGGCCGCTTTGTAGGCCGCCGAGTCGTCGTGCAGCGTGTCGTCGAGGTCGAAGAGCACGGTATCGATGGGCATGTGGTTCACGGTCACGAGCGTACCCGGAACGAGCGAAGCGAAGAGGCGGCCAACATGAACGAGAGCCGTTCGCCTTCCACCGCGGCCTCGCCCGCGACGGGCCGTTCGCACGCGTCGACCGCCTGGGCCTCACGCATGCGTCCGCCGCAGATCAGTTCGACGCGCCGTGCGGCGCCGTCGCACTCGCGCACGCGCACGATGATGCCGTCACCGTCGTCGGCCGGCTTGGTCGCGACGACGAGCACGGCCGGATCGTCGCAGGTGAACAAGCGGACGCGCTCGGGCTCCGCGTAGTCGCGCCACGCTCCCTCGAGGTCGCCGATCGTCGCACCCGCCGTGGGCGCGATCGCGTAGGCGATCGTATGGTCGCCGCGATCCGCGGTCGGGTCGGGCCAGGCCGGCGAACGCAGCAGCGACGCGCCGACGCGGATTCCGCCGGCGCGCAGTGCCTGCACGTTCCAGCCGTAGGTGTCGGGCGCGAAGATCGCCGCGCCGTGCGCGCCGTCGGTCACGTGCGCCCAGCGTTGCGCGGGCACTTCGAAGCGCGTCCCTTCGGCGGGCGTCTGCGGCGCGCCGGTGCGCACGATCGTGCCGTGCGGCTGACCGAAGCGCGCATCGGTCGTCTGCAACGCGAAGCGATGCTCGACGCGCAGGATGCGATGCGTCGCCTGCCAGCGCACCGCGAGTTCGGCGCGCAGATACGGCTCGCCGGCGTTGAGCCCGAGGCGCATGACGATCGCCGCGCCGTCGCCGGCGAGCTCGACCTCGAGCGCGTCGTCGACGATGCGCGCGGCGCCGGGCCGAAGCCGGCGCGGATGGCGGTCGTACGACGCGTCGAGATTCCACGCGTCCCACCGCTTCGGCGTGTCGACGTACAGCATCAGGCCGTTGGCGATCGACACGACGTTCGGGCCATCGACGCCGCGCAAATCGACCAGCGTGCCATCGCGCCGCACGCGCGCCGTGAGCAGGTCGTTCGCGAACGTGAACCCGTCGTCGTCGGCGCGGGGCGCGACCGGCGTCGGCTGCCGCAGGATGTCGGCACGCGGCAGCAGCGAGCGCGCACCCGCCGCGACGCGCTCGACGATGCGCTCGGCGCGATCGTAGTCGGCGTGGACGTCGCGATAGACCGGCGCGATCGCCGTGCCGGCGAGCACGTCGTGGAACTGATTCTTCAATACGAGCGGCCACGCGTTGCGCAGATCTTCGGCGAGCGGTGTGATCACGCTCGCCGGCGCGCGCACGGCGGCGCACCAGGCCACCAGTTCTTCGGCTTCGCCGAGCGCGCGTTCGAGCGCGGCGTTGCGCGCTTTCACGTCGCGGTGCGTGGTGTAGGTGCCGCGATGCGTTTCGAGATAGAGTTCGCCGCGCCACGCCGGCAGCGCGCGTGTCGCGACGTCCGCGAACCACGCGCCGACGCTGCGCCACGGGCGCGTCGCGCGATCGGCGCCGGCGAGTTCCGCATCGGTCACACCGCCGCCGCCGTCGCCGTAGCCGTGCACGAGCAGCTCGTGCCGGTCGCCCGCGACGCTCGCGCGCGCGGGCGTCGCCGGACCATCGTACTTGTCGAGCACCGCCGATAGCAAACACGCGTCGTCGTCGCCGTACCAGCGGAACTGCGGATACGGCCAGCGCGTCGTTTCGTTCCACTGCAGCTTCGTCGTCGCGAAGAAACGCATGCCGGCATGCACGGCGAGCGTCGGCAGCGTCGCGGGAAACCCGAACGTGTCGGGCAGCCACACGACGTCGGGCGTCACGCCGAGCGACTCGCGCGCGTAGCGCACGCCGTAGGCGAATTGGCGCAAGATCGATTCGCCCGAGGGTGCGTGCAGATCCGGTTCGACCCACATCGACGCCACGCTCGCATCGAAGCCGTGCCCGATGCGCGCGCGCACGCGAGCGAAGAGCTCCGGCTCGTCGGCCGCGACCCACGCATAGAGTTGCGGTTGGCTCTGCGCGAACACGAAGCGATCGTCGAGTTCGAGTTGACGGAGCGCGGTCGCGAACGTGCGCACCGCTTTGCGCCGCGTCTCGGCGAACGTCCACAGCCACGCGACGTCGAGGTGCGCGTGGCCGACCATCGGCGGCTCGTGCGCGGCGGCGCCGGCGAGCGCCCCGTACGCCGCGGGTGAGACGGCGATCCCGAGTTCCGCATGCGGCGTCTGCTCGGCGCGCGCCAGCATCAGGCGCCAGCGCACGCCATCGCCCGCGGGCAATCCGGCGATCGGCAGCGAGCGCGCCTCCACGGTCAGCGTGAGGTCGTGCTCGCCTCCGGGCCACGGCACGTCGATCGTCGCGTGCTTGCCGTCGAACGCACCCGCGACCACGCCGTCGATGCGCAACG
>Ga0116228_10000481_pt1 | contig 30389 bp, 23 predicted proteins | sample S1TSphfallax_2_FD_89694 | JGI IMG/M metagenome (GOLD analysis project Ga0116228, IMG submission 89694) | Host-associated microbial communities from peat moss isolated from Minnesota, USA - S1T2_Fc - Sphagnum fallax MG | ecosystem: Host-associated > Plants > Peat moss > Unclassified | place... | reverse complement strand
TCAGGGCTGCCCATTACCTGCTATGTAGGCCTCTCTATGCCTCAGAATTAGTTAGATGCTTGCTTGTACAGGGTCAAACCTAATATGAAATGAAGCCTACCCTCAAAAGATTGAACGAGGATACAGTTTGATTTTGATTAGCCACCTCTTGAGTGAGCTAGCCAAAGTCATGACTGAGTCTTGTTTCTTCTGGAAATGTGACAAACTCAGGATGCAAGAGGATGCAAGTTCTGGTATGATTGTTTTCCCACAGCAGATTATTGTGCATTTACAAACTTACTGCCAGGAGAGGATGAAGCAGTGAGGATAATGGTAGCTAGTCACTGCCATTCGGTGATGAAGGTGATGGTCCAATACTTGATGAGTGATATTCTGAAGGTTATGACTGCTCTGATTCTTGTTGTGTTTATTTTGGTTTGGCCAATTGAGATAGCAGTTACCTTAATTATCCTGGAGTTTTCTTTGCAATCTTATAGATATGTGCAATGTATGACATTGACCTGTACCCATGTTGGCAGCTGATGAAGTCAGTGGGGCTGTTATGGTAGCTGGTCATTACCATATATGTGTGACACTGTCCCTATTGTTCAAACACTCCCCAGTTTTTTTTCTCTTTGCTATTGGATTTGAAATCTCTAGAACCCAATTATTGGCTCATCTCTCAATTCCATCCAGGTAGAAAAATTTGTAAGTATGGAGAAATTCTCAATATTTATGGAGATGTAATACGAGTTTAGTTTTCCGTGCAACTGATATGTAACTGATATTTACATCATGCTAACTTCATGATTGATCTTACTTCTGTACCATGGTTTGCACTAGGAATGAGGATCCTGGGAACTGACACTTGGATAACCATCCACAGGCAGCAGAAACTCAGGAAGCAATTGCTGGTCTTAAAATAAAGCATGCGAATGAGGTACAAGAACTAGCAACTAAGCAACAGGGATCAGAGGAAGAGATTTCTCGGCTGAGGGAGGATGCTTCAAGGCTGAATGAGCAGTTGGCTGCATTGACTGAGGAGGGAGACTTCTTGTCTCACAAAAATAGAGACTTGGAAGCTGCTGTGTCAAGGTTGAGTGTGGAACTTGATGATTCATCTGCCCATGTTAAGGAAGCAGACAGAATGGCAACAGCTGCCAATTCAAAGGTGAGAAATGAGAACATCAGTTCCTGTGCTGCAACTGCTATTTGAGGATTTTGACTTCATCACAGTTTCTCCTGGGGAACCTGTCTCGTGCAAGGATTTGCTGTCAGTGTTGAGCAGGACTTGCTTCAGTAATGTGTGAGGAGGCTTGAGGGTCGATGAATGTTAATTTTTGGATGATTTTCCACAGGTGGAAGAAGCATGGAAAGAAATCAATACTCTCAAATTGGAGCATGCCAACAAGGTGCAAGAACTTGCAAATGCAGGAAATGCAGCAGAGGAGGCAATTAATGGATTAAAGGAAGAGGTTTCAAAGCTTAACCAGGAGAAGGCCTCATTAATGGAGGAGAAAGACTCTTTGTCTCTTCAAATAAGAGACTTGAGAATTTCAGTTTCTGAGTTGAGTGCGGAACTTACTGCCTTAAACATCCAAATTGAGGAATCAGATAGCAACACCTTAGCTGCTAAATCAAGGGTGGAAGTCCTGGAGAAAGAGATTGGAATTTTATCTACTGAACATGAAACATTGGAGAAAGAAAGATCTTCTCTGCAGGGACTGGCAAGAGATAGAGCTGCAGAGGTTGAGAAATTTTACAGGGAGCAGGAGTTGCTCAGGAAGGAGTTGGAGCAACTATCAAGTGCCCTTTCGAAAGCTGAGGATGAGGTTACTAGCACAACATTGGTAAGCAGCTCATAGGACTATCCATTAGTCAGAGGCAGTGCTCAGGGTTTGACCAGTGGTGAAGATGATAGGACAAGTTACTTTTCTGACATTTCCTCTGTTATAATTTCTGGGTAATCCCACTCGGGTGTTGAGCTCGTGTTTCTCCAAGCTTTGGCATTAAAATTGGTTGCAGTGCATTTAGGTCATCAATTTGATCATGTGCCCTTCTTTCCAGGCCTTCACAGCTGTGGGATGTTTGGATAAATTCTTTTTGTATAGGTGGCTGAGGGGCTTCGTTTGGAGCAAGAGAGGTTGAAGCAAGAAAATGGGAAGCTGGCAGCTGAATTGGCAGAACAGCTGGCTCACCATGGAGCAGAGATGGATTCTCATACAAGGGAATTCAGTACAAAGGTGGAGGGCTTGGAGGCCAGTGTGTTGAGTTTGCAGGATGAGCTACAGGTTGCAAAGAGTGAAGGAGCTCAAACCCTTCAGATCTGTGAGAAGGATAAGGAAGGTATGGATATCTATTTTTCATCATTTCAGCAGAAAATATGAAATCTATTTGGGATGAAGAAACTGCCTTGCATGTTCAAAGCAGACTGGAACTGGTGTGCTGATGTTCTAGGAGCCTCTCTGAATTTGAGCCAATGGTTTTGCAGCACTTTATGTTGAATTGAAGGTCTCAAATAACAAGCTAGAATCTCTTGAAGATGAATTGAAGGCTGCAAGGTCCCTAGCCCAGGAGCTGCAGAATACTCAGAGAGAGGAGTTTGCTGCAAAGGTGAAGAGCCTGGAAGCTACAGTCTCTGGTTTACAAGATGAGCTGCAAATTGCAAAGAGCAAAGCAGCTGAGGCTGCTCAGATTTTTGAAGAGGAAAAGGAAGGTATGGATTGCCATTATCTGACCCAGGTGAAAGGCTTTTTAGCTGTATCAGTTTAATGAACATAGATGAACATGAGTTGGTGTTTATACTGTTGGAAATTATCTGTTAGATGCATATGAAGTCATTGGTCGAAGTCATGGCAGCTAGTTATTGCTATTCATTATGAAGGAGATGGTGTGATACTTGTCGGTGACATGCACAAGTTATGAGTTATGGCTACACTCATTGTTCTGTTAATTTTGGTTTTGCTGGAATGAGACAACAGTTACCTTCACCATGTGTTTTGTGGAGTTTCCACTGCAATTTCAGATATGAGGAAAAGAAATAATGTGGGTGAAGAAATTTGAGCAGTAGTCCAATTTTAGTGTTCCTAAGGAATGCCCTTGTTCCTGCAGCACTGCATACTGGAATCTTGTTGTCAAGTAACTCAAAAGAGTCTCTTGAAGAGGAGCTGAGTACAGCAAGGTCAATGGTTCAGAAGCTTCAAGCCACCATGTCTGATGCTCAGATAAGCACTGAGGAACTTCAGATTCAAATTGCCAATCTGCAGAAGGACAGAGGGATGTCCAATGAGGTTTGCAAGGGGCTGGAAGCTGAGCTGTTGAAGGCGAACTCTGAATTGACTGATTCGTCAGCAAGAACACAATCAGAGCTTTCAACATGGCAAGCTCAGGTCAAGGTCCTCGAGGCTTCTCTAGAAAAGGCCAATTCTGACAAGGACACAAGTGAGGAGAAGGCACGGGAGCTTGCTTCAGAGTTGAGTTCCCTGAAAGTCTCACTGGAACAGAGGAGTAAGATTGCAAATTATGGTTTTCCTGCAGCTACGGCCTCAGGTGCATTGGCTGCTGTTGGTTTGATGGCTTTTTTAAAGAACTTCAGGCGCCCATGAAGGAGAGCTGAGTGAATACCTTTTTGAATAGTAGATCACTATCAAATAGCTCAACAAAACAGAAGTAGCAAACAGGAGTTGGCCATCCTTCATCTTCTGTTTTGGACTTGATGTCCACAACCATGATTCTGGTGTAAAGCTGTTTTTTTGTAACCCAGATTGTTTATTTCATTCTTACACCTGTTCTAGCTCCCAACATGTCATTGGGACTCTGTTATTAGAGGAGTTACTGGTGAGGGACCAAAGTCCTTGCCATAGCCTTGCAGTTCTGGCTTATACAGAGATCTGTGTTGTTGGTCTCCAGATTGGAAAGATTAATAAATCAGCAATATCTCAAGCAAACAAGAGCTGGATTTAGATGTTTCATCATTGAAAGAGCTGGATTCTTTCATTTTTGTGTGAAGTTGAGGCTGCTGTGCAGGAAGTTGAGCAGCTTGGGACATGCAAGTAGCAGGCACATCTTATGCTTTGTTACTCAGAGAATGGAAGCCAAGGATTTAGCCAGTTTTCCATAGTTTCAGGTATGAACTTGGGGAACACAATCTGGAGGGAAGTCATCATTCCCTTGGCCCCTTTTCATCCTTTTTGATTACCAATCATGCCATGCAACATTATCTATTCCCAGCCATGTAGAATCTGTATTGACTTTTCATCCATTTGTTTGTCTCTGGTGTATTAGGCCTGCAGCCCATTGTGTAAACTGGTACCACAGGGGCCTTTTCCTGGAATTGGGCATCTTATATTTTAATGGTCAAGGGCTCTCAGTCTCTTGTGTTAAGTGGGCCTTAACTTTCCAAAGAAAGGGCATCCTCATTCAAAATTTGACAAAACAAGGCAGTTCATTTCTGTGATGGTTCAGCCCTTTATGGTAAGTTCAAACTGAAAACTGAAAACTTCCCTCTTGTTGGATCTAAAGCTTCCCTTATTGGAATTAAAACATCTCATTTAGATGCATGCCCTTCTATGGAAGATGCCCATCTTCACCTGCCCACGTAGTTGATTATTGGGAGCATTTCACTAATGTGGGAGCATGCCACAAGAGCTCCTCAGTTATATTACATATACCTTTTGATGTTTTCTAACCTCCCTAATACCTTTTTGCACTTTCCTAGTTGTTGGTTGACTAAACCTCACAACTCACCTTCTTCTATGTCCCATAACTGGTAACCTTACTGCTCTTGTACAATCAATTAGAGCTCAGTGATGCTGCGCACTACCAGTGATGATCAACTAATTTTTTTTTCCTTATGTTTTCATATGGTTTTCAATAATTCATCATTATTCATGTCAATGTGAAATTTAATTTAAATTAATATAGATTTCATGGACATGAGAAGACACATGTTAATTTGTTTTTTCATATCATCATGTTGGTGGATAGGTGAAAGACTGAGTTAGTTATAAAATGGAGGTATTTATTAGAAAAGGTGGGAGATAGTCGTTAAGAAAGTCCATAGGAAAAGGAAGTAGATATTAAGAAAAATTGTAGTTAGGCTTGAAAATGAGGTAGTTATTTTTGAAATTCTCTTTGGAACGGTCCATGGACAATAACTCTGATTACTCGTCACTTGAATTATATCTAGTAACCAATGCACTCTCACTAGTTACTTAGTCCATAGTCCTTCAAATGTCATTCACACATTGGGTCAAGTTCAAGCCAAATTTTTATTCCCAAATTTTACACCAATGTGTAATTAAGCTTTCTTATGGTCATAACCAACAAATGGCTGGTTGATGAATGCAACAAATTTTACAATAACTTTGGCACATAAAATTAATTTTTGATTTTCGATCAAATAACTAGGGGAAAAATAACTTTTTTTAATGGGTATGAAACAATACTTGGACATTATCAAGCCTGTTAAGGGTCTTTTTCCATTAGGTTGTTCCGATCACAAATCTTAACTCAACAATTTTCCATTACATCTTTCTCTCCACTTGTATGCATAGTCACCTCACAACTCTATAAGTTAAGCATTAGTCAAAATGTGAAGTTATAAATCAACTTGTGAATCATTTGAAGCTAATGCTCATCATTTTTTTGTGGGAACATGTGTTCTTTTAAAGTTTTTTACAAAGTTCCTTATAACTAAACCCACAATTATAGACCTATTGAAGAAAACATAAAAGGCTTTTGTGGCAATGTAAATGGGGTTGTAGCAAAAAAGAAAGACTAGATAATCCCACAGGTCCTACTGAATTAGGTTGGTCAGCATGACTCAATCTTCATTAAATGCAGCAAGTACTCAACAAACATCAAAAACATCACAAATAGGATACCTCTGTCATCTTCCAAAGCATGTCCAAATATGTATTACCAAATAAAAACATCTATAGCCCCAAGCTAACAAAGTAGTTGCAACAACATTGAAATGAAGTATTCTAGTGAATTAGATGTCTTTGGACCCCTCTCAATTGTTATCATGGTCTTCTATTGGGCATCCAGTGATTGATATAACTGAGAAAATTTTCACTCCCCACTCTTAAGCTCAAGCAGATCTTGGTAGGGCTCTCTCTTGAGCATTGACACAAATCAACAACCCCACGTCCCTTAGAATTCTCACTCAATGTGAAATCCCATATCCTTGAAATTCCCACTCAACTAAGTTTCTAACTGCCCATGGATTTTAAAAATTTAGATGACCTATACAATTGTAATTCCTCCTTTCTTTCTTGGATGCCACTCACATACCAACAATTTTTTTGTCCATATTATCTTTTAATATCTTCACCAAACATACTTATGTTTTCATGTTGTAGTTGTTACATTTGTTGTCTTGACATTCTAATGCACAACAGAAAAGTTCTAAAGAGTGTAACATAAGTACTTGAACACACACAACTATCTATCACATATGGCATTTCTATCACAACACCAACTTCTTCAACAAACGACTTTGGTACTTAGCTTAACAAATGGAACTCATTAAATAGGTTTTTCTACACTCCCATTCATTAATTTCACCAACAACCTCCCATGCTAAGCTGAACCATTGCCAAACTCCATCAAAAGAAACCAAACAAACCACTGATTTTGCAGCCACCATGAAATAATTCACACCATGCAACATCACCAATTTCAGATACACACAACCTTGCAACGAACAAACAACCCAACTCACAACCACTAAAAAGAATATCAACATCAATTGTCTATTCTTTTGTCCCTTTCACATTTCGACACTCCTCCTTTCCCTTTTCATTAGGTTTTCATCAATATAAAAACCATCCAACTTCTCTTCATCCCACAAGGTGACAAAGCTCGTTCTTATGAACTTTCAAATACATATACAAGAAAAAAAAAATTGTTGTTCCAACACAAGGGCAACAAGGGGCAAAATGGTTGAAATGGTGAAAGGCTCTTTGTAAAATCACATAGTTGATTGTTATTTTTCATCCAAAATGTTCCCAACATTAATTAAGGTCTACAAATTTCTAGCCTAGTGGTACTACCACTATCCAATGGAAAGTGCTTATATCCATGCAACAAAAATGATTTTATTGGCTTTCCATTACCTTGTTGTCATCATAATATATTGTGTGTAATCATGATAAGAGCTAGTGAAAAAAAACCTTAAATTTGGTCACAAAATTGAACTTTTTATGTAAAAACTTAAAGTTTAACCATGATGCATGTGACATTGACAACATGATGAAGTTGCAAATGAATTTAAGGTGATATGAAAAGGTTATGGTCCTCTATTTTTTTTAGTAAGCTTGAAAGTGTAAGCAAATGTGCCCATTAAGCTTTCAATATCAACATGTCTTTAATGTACAAATGTGAAGTAGAACTTCTCAAGGTGCATTTTTTAGCTTCTCATTACGAAAATCAAGTAAAAATAACTTGAGAACACCCAAGCACCAAACCCCCAAGTGACCAATTCATTTGTACACAAAGTAAATGGAAGAAAATTTAAATTTAAATTGAACTCAAATCCATTTGCATTGTGGCACAAGGATGAAATGTTGAAAACCTTGGCAATGAACTATAATTTCATTGTTATGCTTTGCCTAATATGTACTCAATGGCTTTTGCTGGATTTGTCAAATGTAAATTATCTACATGTCCATTTTATTTTATAATCAATGGCAAAAACTAGTAATAATAAGAATCACGATTATCTTCAATTATAAGGCAATTTTAAAGCAAGAGATAGTGTGAAGTTAAGGTGGGTTCTTGATTTGGTGATATTGTGTCACATTGTTAGAACATGACCCATTATTTATTTTATTTTGTATTAATCCAAAGTTCACATTTGTAGTTCATACAAGTATGGTAGACTATATATTTGTCATTGAACTTATAAACTTTGGAGGTCATGCTACTATTTGAAATAAAATGTGTGCAAATATTTTTGCAGATCATTGTGAAGCCTAATTTGTTTCATCATTTAATCTCATAATTCGTTTAAACACAATTGTGAACTATTCCTTTCTTCAAGAACTTTGTATTGCAATGTTAGTTCTTCATGAAAATGTGGAGAGGATCAAATGATTTGAATGTGTGTTTTGAATAGGTTAAAGATTGAATAAGGTCCCTAGAGGCATGTAAAAATGTGTGAAAATTATTTACTATATTTGTGACATCTCTCCATGTATTACAATTCTTATTTACCTCCTCGTGATATCAATACGTAAATATCATTGCTCATGAAGTGAATTGTGGTACTTGCATGTGAATTTAAGATGGTAGGGTCAAAATATATCAATCTACAACCATGCTTACAATTGAAAAATCCAATATATATGTGATGTCTTACAATATGTGGTGACTATAAAGGGACGATTGTAGAAAAATATTTAGCACCTATTTCTTCTACAATACAAACAAATTTCTCAAGTTAAAACTTTGTAATGATTTTCATGGAAATGATGTCAAGTTGTGTGCATGAGAATGGATTTGGTGCCCACCTTCAACCAAAGGTGGCATTGGCTTCATGGGCAGATCCTTTTTTAATCCCCTTTTAAACTTAAAACTAGAGGATGTCACCATTGATAATCTTCATTGTTAAGACTAGGTTTTTAATCTTGTAAAAATATAAAAGTTTAATTAGTTACCACCAACTATTTGATTTTTTTTGTAAAGCTCCCCTTAAAATGTTTATATTTAAGATGCCATTACTTTCCTCTTTTCTAATATGTAATTCTACAATATATCTCTCACATTTTTAATGACAATGGTAAAACATGGTCTAGTAGTAAAAGCTTTTTAAAACTTTGATTTTCAAGGACAAATATATTCCAAACCCCCCTAGTAGATTTCAGGTTAAATATCTTTCAAATTCCTACTTTTATGTGGATTTCATTTCATCAAGTTTGCATAACATCACACAAGTAACATTTTTCTTGGATTTTTGAGATTTCAATGGGTAGTTTTTTGTCCTTTTGGGTAACAATTCATTTGTGAAATCAATTAAGTGAGAAAATAGGTGGAGAAATATGTTGCACCCGCATTACTTCCCTAGGCAAAAACATCCTTGGGTGGTACCACTAGGAACCACCTCAAGGAACGGTTAAGGAACCAAAAAATTGCCAAATCATTTTCATGGGCCTTTTACTTAAATTTTTTTCACAACTATAAAATATTATTATTTCATGTTTATCAATAACAAAAATTAGTATATAGCTTAAAGTTTATTTTGGAATTTAAAAATTTAAAAATGTTAAAATTTGTATTCCTAATCAAAAGTGCCCCTTTAGAAATTGATAGCCCTACTTTTGGAAATTCATAACTAAATTATATTTACTCAATTAATTTTCTAATAAAAATTTTAAAATATGATCACTTCCAAATTACGTTAGGAAAAAAATTCCCAAGAAAAATTTCAAATCATGTTTCAAAGTTGTATTCTTGACCAAAAAGTTCAAGGAAATGAACTAACATGACATTCTTGAAACTTTTTTAAAATGTAATGAGTAAGAACATCAAAATATAAAATATTCTTGATATTATTAAAAAAATCAAAAATTATGGAACCTAATAAATGTACTCATAAAAAAATTATGAAAATATTTATTCAAGTGTTTCCTATGATTTTTCAAATTTTGATGGATCTAGGAAAATCAAGGTGTGACATTTTTAATCATATTACTTAAGGATGTTTTTGCCCCCCATCAAATTGTTACTTTGCATCCAACACTCACCTAAACAATATTCATGTATAGATAGTGCCACAACCACATTACTTTGATGATATTTGATTTTGCACTAAAGATCTATCTAAACCATGTATATGGGGACAACATTGTGCCCATATGTTTAACGATTTTAAACTTTGTATTGAATATTCATTTAAACGATGTCTACAAAGACAACAACATACCCATAATTTCAAGTATTTGGTTTTATATTGAACATTCACATAATCCATGTCCACATATAAAACATCACATTCACACGATCTTTAATTATATTTTATTATTGTTGGGTTTTAAAATATTTTGTGCATTATAAACATTGATTTGCAAAACTAAAAGTTTGTGATCACTCACAAAATTATGAAAGTAATCTACAACACAAATCAAGGAATTGAACCTAATTTAATGAAACATAAATATTTACTAACTATTTACCACTAGTACATGTCCCAATGATTAAGCCTACCATAGGTCTTGTGAAAATTGATTTACAATTTTACCCATAAAATCATGCAACATACCAACATAGATTCATGAACCTTTTCAACCTTGATTGGATTTATATATGTTATTGTTCAATATATTAATTTCATTCATATCATGTATTTTACAAACTATGTAAAATTATTCCAATCAATGTTTGATCTTTACTAGCACTTTCTTTGTGTGTGAATTGTGACATGCCACAACATATCGGGTTGCCTTAATGTTTGTCTATATATGCCTAAATTGATTTCATGGTGAGGTGACAAATATCAACAAACATGGCTTTAACTAGTTTCAATCCAAATTCAATCATTTTTATCAAAGATACCCTTGTAATCCTGATTAAAGGAACTAAGAACTACATTTGACTACCTTTATATCTTGCACATATGTGACTTTGAAAAATCAATATATTAATTGTAAACATTAATGAAGTTTGGTGCATAATGTTTTTATACTTGTGAATTTAAAATTCCATGTGTTTTTAATGTAATTTTCACAAACTAATTAGCCATAAAGTGGAAACAAAGTAGTCAACAACCTATAGTTGACAGTGCTATAAAATTCAGACATCTTTGATTTTATGTGAAAGTGAGATATTTTTTTCTAAATAGATGGGAAATTGTAGATTGAGGATTTTAAGGACAATAACATTGAATTTTTTTGAAAAGAATTGTTTTTATATTTTAAAAGCACAATAATCAAGCTTTGAATGTGTTTTTGACATCTATAATTACATAATTCAAAAAACTACCTTACATAACATCTAGAAGAAATCTAAAAATTAACCACTAAATTTGTGATTACATTTTAGTTGTAAAGAACATGTCATTAGAAACAATCCTAATTGTTTTGGACAAGTGCCAAAGGGCAAACAATTGTAAATGACATGACATGATGTTCATAATCGCATTGGGAGTCACAAAGCCTTACAACTATTGATCAATTTTACATCCACTACTATGAATGATGATTTTTAACATGAACCTTTCTTTTGTGAGTACATTTACAATTAGATTATAGTCACATCTTGCCTACATGGACCATTATGACTACATTTATGATTACAAAGGAATTGTTGCATGCTACCACATGTCCAATGGTGGGTGTCTTTTATTTAGTCACGTGGCAAATTTGGACATGTTGCCTGGACAAAACAACCTAAAAACCTAACCCTAGGTTAGGTTACTTAAAAACCTATGCTACTTAACAAGTGTTTTTTATCTTGTAAAAAGATGATGGGTTGGTTTCCATAAAAATTGAATAAATTATGTGTGTTTAAACATAAACATTAGAAATATGTTTTGCACAACCAAAATAAAAAAAGATGGAATTATGTAATGAACCTCATGCAAAATATAATTTTAAAGGTTTATAAGTTTAATCCATAAAATTTAATGTTTTTAAAAATGTTTACAAAGAAATTTATCCATGGTGTTGTAATCAAAACATTATAATTCTTTGATGACATGCATATTTTATTGGAACATGCATTACTAATGGTTTCTTTTGTGGTCATGGTAACTTTCTGTTCATAAGCAAAAATATAATCATGTTTATTTCATTTAATAATATCCGATCCTTATATTTTGAATTTTCTTATAATTGGTCATTATTATTTCTTTTATGTTTCATTTTAAATAAAATATTTGCAGGGGTGACCAAATATCGTATGTCCAAGTCTCCTAATTTGGAAGTAAATAAGTGATTTGGAAGGGAGATTTTTAACCAAGTTGCTTATTGAGAAAAAGGTCACATCCAAATTTGAATGAATCCCATATGTAATCACATTGAAAGACCCCTAATCTATCATGGCTTCACATTTTTACTTGCATATTTCATTAACCCAATGAAATATGTTTCACTCCAAGGTTTGATTGACAACTTGTTTGAATTTTGCATTGAAATGAGTAATTTTTGAATTTCTTTCAATTTTGTAACAAACTTTATGGGTAACTTCTTTGTCTTTGAAGTAAAATATTTGACATCAATAGTTGACTAAGTTACAAGGCCCAAGTTAAATAATTGATCTATAAATTGGTTTCATAAAGCCCAAACTATATTTTGGATCAACATCAAGATGAATGTGGCACCATTGGAAATTATAAATTATGAAATTTGAGAATGCACAAGTATGAAACGTCATGAAAAAAATTCAAAACAATTTTTGGAATTGAGATTAGTGACAAGTTGTAATTCTGAGAATATGTATCAATGCATAACTTTTGGAGAATCATGAAAACAAGATTTCATTTTGAGAAGGAAAAATATTTCAAAAGTTTAAAAACCTAAAAATTAGTTTGGAGGATTTGCAAGTTGGTTGTGCAGCTTACATTGGTAGTTGTTGTGTTTTTTTTTTTGTTATGCCAATAGCTATTTAGGGCAATGTGTTATGTACTTTTGATAGTGTATGAGGGGTTGGTGCCAAGAAATGATGACAACATAGGGTAGTTCAAGCTATAACAATTTAAGCATGCAAATAACTTAGTATTCATGCATTTTGTTGCGGAGGATTTAGGGAATAAGTCAAGTCAAGTGATTAGTTCTTAGGAATGGTTAATATGAGAAACCCATCAAAGATATCATTAAGTTCAAGTGGGAAATTAGTGAAGTCCAAGATTATGTCAATTTGCAAAACTAATCTTAAACCTGGGAGTCCACATAAAACATCTTGCCTATACTTATGGTGGTTTTTACATAAACCAATTTTTTTCATTTGTTTTAGAACTATCACACCTTTGAACCTTGAGCTAGATGGGATGGGGGCTTGTTAATAGTGAATCAAAGGGAATGTTTGTGAATCCATGCATTGCATGAAAGGGGTGGGATTCTAGCGATTAAAAGGATTGGAAAAACATTGAGGGATCTGATTTTTGGTTAAACCTTCAACAATTGTGAAGTAAAAATTTGATTCAATTTTAGAAAACATAGAACAATAGTTGGATAGGCATCATTAAGATCTTCAACTAAATGAATTCAATTGTGTAGTGAATGTTGTTGCAACAACATTGTGTTTCATTTCTTTTTGAACTTCCATTTAAACATAAGACTTGGGTTTTTGAATGAATGTCTCTAGGGCTTAAGATTTAGACTTTATAGAAATATAATTTAATTATAACAAAATAACTTTCAATCATGATCTTCTCTTACTATCTTCTGTGGTCACTTCTTTTATGGCTATGATTCAACAATGTAGAATAGTTGATTGATTAGGATCATATTTTAAAACCAACTATTCCAATCAAACATGAACCTTGTAAATTGTTATAAGCACAAAAAAGTTGAAAATTATACTTACAATTATTTATAATCCTTTTAATAAGCACAATTTTTCTTTGTTTGTTTTTTTCCATCAAATAAATCTATCATTTAAAATTATTATTATTATTATTATTGAAGATTCATTATTTTTTACAAAGTTGTTCGATCATATTTAATTTGTAGATTGTCAAATTTACATCTAATGAATCAATATTACATTCTAAACTATTAATTGTATTTACAAATACTTAAAAGCGTAGAATTAATTTTGAACATTGCATAATAACAAAAATGAAGTAAACATTGCCAATCATCTTGCATTGTTTTTTCCATCAAATAATTGTTTTTTTTACTTTTTCCAATTAAAAAATTTATGAATTTTCATAAATGTAGAAACAATTATTCAACCATAAAGCAATGACAAATATAATAAACCTTAAAAAAAAAGGGCACATGTATATTTGAACAATCACCAACTTAACATTTTGATGAATGTCATGTCAAAGTGCTTAAGGTGTTTCAAGCCACATAAAACACCCTTTGATTTTATACATGTTATAATTGCATAATTACACATTTTTTGTTTCATGATTATCTTATTATCTTGAGGAATTTGAGTAATTTTGAAAAATAATATCTTACTTTGTCCAAATAGGTTTATTCCCCAAGAAATTTTCATGTTTAACTTGGATATGAATGAATTGCACATAATATATGGGTAAAGGAATGGAGGAACTTCAAAAGGTTAAACATAGGAATGCACAAACTTTTTAAATCACATATATTAAATTTTGATCCAATCAACAATATATTGTTGAATATGGAATTCAAAGGATTCAAGGACTTAAATCTTTTGAAATATTCAACATAAGTTGTCACCTACTAAAATATGCACTCAAATGTTACAATAAAAACATTAACATTTCAATAAGTTCCACATAACAATGATGTGTAGAGCATTATCAACGTGTTTTAAAACACTTTTCTTGTACTCATGATTTAAAAATTATAATAATTTCATAATTCTTGTAATATAGTTAGTAATCTTTAATTTTCAAATTATTGCAAGAATCCTCTAAATTTATTAATGTTGATATAATATCCATATTCCGGTAAGTATGTAATTACAAGCTTACAACTAAAGAATGATAACTAGATAATTGTAATACAAGAATAAGTGATGTGATATGGTTCAAAGCATGAAGTTGTATTATACTACGTAATGAAAAGTACACTTGAAACCTTGCATGTAATAATGATGTTGAATTTTATCTTTTGTTGTTCGCAAATTAGAGAACTTATGTGTTTAGTTGTTTGAAGTTCTTTTCATGTGTTCAGATGTGAATGACTACATCACTATATGAAGATTTTTTTGTTTCAAAAGTTCTAAAAACATGATATTATAGTTGAAAACTTATTTTCTATTAAGTGTTGAACACATGGAATGCAAAGAATGACCATATGTGCCCATTGACAAATTTTCACCTGGAATTTAATTGAACAACTAAAAGAAAAAGCTACAGATTTTATTTGGCATTTAATCCTTGGTGCTCATAGTTATTTTTGAATTTTCTTTTGAAATTCTTTCACTAAGTCTTGACTCAAAAATTGAAAACCCTAAAATGCTAACCCATTTGGTTCATATACACATGCCCTCCTCAAATGCTTCGACACTGGTCTATGCACTAAAGATTGTAAAAGAAATTGACAAAGATTGGCTCTACACCTTGTTGCATTTCTCAATGTGTTGCCTGCCGTTGCTCGCATGTCACAACAACTAATTGAAATATTGTTGCATTCCACAAGACCACATTGTCTGAGGTGACCCTGCTACACACTCCATGCATCCTACATGCACCTGCATTTCACATACTATGAGTCAAGGATGCTATTTTCCTTAACAAAGACATCAATGTCAAAACTCATTTAAATAACCTGATCAATGAGCACAAGTCTTACTATCTTCAACTGTTGCTATTATACACATCCAAGATGCCACAAAAATGATAGGATTCAGTTGCACACCTTCACATTGTGGTTTTTTGCCTCCAATAGTTCCAATAATGGATTTCAGCATTGCCCACATGTATTTGCCAGTAACATGGCAGTCTAGGACAGCACAAATAAGGAGCATCTTGTTGAACTATCTTGAGTGTCCTTCCTCCCCATGCATTTGGCATACATTGATCAGGCTCATCCCTACGAAGGAGTATTGGATTCATAATTGCCCTATTCCCATAGATCTCAATAACATGACAGTCTAGGAAAGCATAACATAGGGAGCATCTTGTTGAACTATCTTGGGCGTCCTTCCTGCTCCCACATTTGGCATACATGTCAATCAATCTCATGCTTGGGAAGGGAGATTGAATTCACAACCACTCTATTCATGAGCACACTCCAGTTCACAACAATCACTTTCTTCCAATTGCTGAACGGTGCCAATCCCTTCTCCATTGAAAACCCTCAGTGCAAAGTATGCACATCCAGTATCTGGTACAAAGATTGCCTTACAGTATCTAATCCAAATTGGCACAAAGGTATGAAGCAAACCATGCTCCGTACTCACCACAATTCAAAACACTAAAACATCTAGTATCATACAGTTTATCAATGCTTGAAATCTCAAATAAATTGACTACAATCCAGTAGATTGGTTTAGGATCAAAGCACAAATTACTGGGGCAAGAGCAACAAGACAAAATGATATTCTCTCCACAAAATTCTTGTCTTCCAAAGATTGTAGACATCTGAGGCAACAGTCATATTGTGAAAAGGTGGTAGAAAAGAGGAGGAAGAACAAACACTGTCACAGCACCACGCACATTTCTTTTGCATTGATCTTCTGGAAGAAGAGCATTAGAGTGGTGCACACAGATGGAGCAAAAATATATCACAAGCTCATGCGTCCCCCTCTCTTTGCCCATGCCTTATGTTGCAGTTCCTGCTGCTCCTTCCCCCCAATGAACAAAGTCCTTTGCAATAATGAAAGACAGGTTGTTGCAAAAAGAATTCTGAAGAAGAAATCATATAAAGTAGTGATTAGAGTTGCACTTCTTGGAAGCTTGGAGACATTCTGCTTGCAGATGGTGGTTTCTACAATGGTGTCAAAAAAACAACAAGGTCAGCAGCAACTCAACTTCGAGAAAAGGTAAAAGGACAAACAACCAAACAAATGGTGCGCATTATGAGAAGAAGACAAGAGGGCAACAATGGATTTCAACAAACTTCGAGCAAAAGAGAAAGGACAAACGGGGTGCAATCGTACAGCAGTCGCACCTCTATTGAAGAACTCCATGAAAATGGAATTGTCACTGCTGCGTTGCCATTTTTCAGCCGGGATTCTTGACCTGAAAGAAATTGACCCCTGCCCAAGTCTCCGGACACTTCGCATCTGATTCAACCTCTCATAAACCCTAAACCCTGTGCACTGCGGCACTGTTCCTTTCATCAATTGGACATCATCTAAGCATTACGGCTGCTGCAATCTGGTCCCACCCATATCTGTCGTATGTGGTCGGTCTCTTGTCCGTCGTATTCTTGAAGAGAATTGACAGAATGGGTCTTCCTCAATGACACGTGTGGTGCCTCTCCGCGAAACTCTGGAGAGGACACTGGGAACTCTTCATCGTAGAGTTTTCGCGACCGACGTTGCTCTGTTTGTCTGTTGCTCTCTTCTTCCTCTCTAGAAATTTCCCAACCGCTTCCAATTGCTCCTGCTGCTGCAGTTGTTACCACGAATCTCCTCTCATTGTCGCACAACACGCGGCTTTTCTCCACTTTCTGTGTGCCTTCTCCGGTGGCCACTAAGAATTCCTTCTCTGGAGCTTCTCTGGAGTTCCGGAGCGCTCTTGGGTGTGAAGATCAGAAGAGAGAGAGAGAGATGAGAAAGACTAGTGAGGGGAATTGGTTTAGAACTGAAGCTGAATGCGAGAATTCTTTGGTGATCTGCCTGGGCAAAAACTGGGGAGCATTCATTCTTTCAGCAACTTCTTTCTCGGGGAAACAGAAGAGAAACAGTGATGGATTTCTTCCAGGGTGCAAAGACTGTTCGTCTCAAAAGCCATCATGGCAAGTACCTATGTGCAGATGATGATCACCATTCTGTCTCTCAAGAAAGACACAAGTCAAGCAAGGCAGTGTTATGGCAGGTGGAGCTTGTTGATCCAGTGAGGAGCAGCAGCAACACAACATCAACAACAATCCGGTTGAAAAGCTGTTATGCACTGTACTTGACAGCATCAGATCATGCTTTTTTGCTGGGCATGACAGGGAAGAAGGTGCTTCAGAATAGCCATCCTCCTGATGCTTCTTCCTGCGAGGCAGATGCGGCGGCACTTGAGTGGGAGCCAATTGCTGCTGCTGAAGGTAAATTTGTCAAGCTGAAAACCAAACTGGGTGGCAATTTTCTTCGTGCAAATGGAGGTCCTCCACCATGGAGGAACTCAGTAACACATGATATTCCAGTGCGATCAGCCACCCATGAATGGATCTACTGGGAGGTTGACATCATGGAACATATGTCAGATCCAGAGCCCGAGCTTATCAAACCCACAGCTGTAAGCAAGCTCCTTTTCCTCTGTTTATTATATTGAATTTTCTGCTCTAAGCATCAAACTTCACGAGATCGTGTCTCCTAACTTGCATCTTCTTTTACAGGTACCAAAACATACAGTAGCAACAAGAGTACATGCACCTTCTGTTGAAGATGAGGACGAGACTCCTCTATCAAGTTTATTCATCCCAAGGCAATCCAGGTCCTTTACAGAGGAAGAGCAAAACTGCAACTCACAACTGTACTACTCTCCAAGAAAGCCCCTGAACACCCCAGCTTCTGAAGAAGACAACCACCAGCATGTGCCAAGTCCATTTGCAACATCACAGATCGCCATGTCTGAGGATGAGGAGCAGTCAACAGGATCATCAGCACCACAACAGAGACATCATGACAACTCTGGACATCGTGAGGAAATCCCAGAGCCTTCACCTACATGGAGATCAGCAGCAAGGTCTGATGCTCGCAGAATTTTTTACAGAGTGGTGAATGACAATCAAGGAGAAGCAGCAGTCATGGCAATGGATGACAAGGAGTGGGCAAGTTTTGTGTTCAAAGGTCACAGCCTCAAACATTTGACTGAACAATTACATGCAGAGACAGGGATTGACGATGACATTATTCTGTGTGCACGTCATCCCTTGAGTGCAAAGCTGTACCCTATGCAATTGGAGCTCCCCCCAAACAAGTCACTTGTGCATGTTGTAGTTGTGAGGGCATCTTCTCCTGGTACATGTCTTCTTCCTCTTCTCATTGGTTCTTGTTAGGTAGGTGCTCCTAGAAACTAACCAAGCTGTTTGCCTCTTTCTTCACTTCTTTAGCTTGTGATTGGTGGGTTTGGATTCTAATAATTCTGTAACAAGGGCAGTGGAGTGGTAGTGTCTCACCCCAGTTTTCTGCTTCATTGGTCCATACACCATCCGCCACTTTCATTCCTTCTTTCACCCCAGGAGCTTATGTATGCCACCACTGTTGCAACAAAAACTGCATTGCCCAAGAGTGTAAAAAACTACAGAAGCCATAGCAGTAGCATAAAACAAGTCTACTATTGATCCTAGAACAAATGAAACAATGAAAGTTCCCAACTTCCCAATGTGCGGGCATTTCATACTCTCTCTGTGTGCATACAATTGAAGAGAATCCTCAATTGTCATTTGAGAGGGCCACAGTGAACCAGCACCCACCAGTGCACCATGAAGGATGAATGGTAAGTGTTCAGAAAATAGTTTTCTGTTGGGTTTCAGTTCCCTAGCTAACCATGGTGGTTAGCTCAGTTGCTTTTTTTTTCCTACCTACCTACTAACAACCCACAAGCAGGTTGTTAGTAGGTAGGTACTAAAAACGGCCCCTACATATGTATAAACCATCTATTTACCTAGTAATTACCTATTTTCCTACCTACCTATATATGAGACCTCTTTTCCTACAGAATTGGTTACCAAGGTGAAACCAAATATTAACTCAGTTTAGGGTTCATCCACAACTGAGTAATAACGTGCATCCAGTGGATAGTGCACTGGCAGGTGCCAGTTCACTGTGGCCTTGTTTGAGGAGGTGCATAATGCTGCTGCGAAAATGGGTGCTGTCATCAAATGACTACTTTGTGGTTTTTCACATGATTTAGTAGCTGTGTATTCCTGTGTGGATTTGATTCTATGCATTACATAGAGCTTGTGGCATTGATGGTCAGTTATCTGACACTTTCTTCTCTGTGGCAACTACAGTTGGAAGGAAATTTTCAAGGCCAAAAAGTCTTCGACCATCTCATCAGGATGATGACGACAACGAGGATCTTGTTTGACTCCAGCAAGGTTATAGTTTATAGGAATCAGATTATTGTGGCATTGTAACTACTGTGCATAATTGAAAACAGAAATACTTTGGTAACATACATTTGTTAATTGTCCAGTCACGAGTTCTTTGAAGGGGAAAGAGATGATGTAACAGAAAATGTTGTCTCACAAGTCAACTAGTGTATTTCCAAGGAAACAAGGGTCCTAACCACAGAGTCATGAGTAAAGAAAATTATGGAGCATGATCTGATGTACATGATCTGTTGTCTTGGTTCATGACAGATTTGTTGTGTGCACAACCTGATGGTAGCAAGCATGAAGGCTTGCTTTCTCATGGATGCAAAACCAAACAACTAAAGCCGTTTATCAAAACCTTTCCTTTCATTGACTGCAACACTAATTCATAAATTAAGTCTAAAAACAATGCTTACTACAAGCTAGGGATTGAAAACGAAGCAATTCATTTTCCTCAATGTCAAACATTATGTGAGCTTAATTGAGATTGTGAACTTTTACAATTAACTAATTTGAACATAACTAATCCATTTTACAATGATAAAAATTTCTCTTGAAATAAGTATCTCATAATCATATGAAAAGTTGGGTGAACAGAAACACAAGATTTCTTTTAGCTTTTGTGAAAAATGGGTTTGGAAATCAAATTGCCAAGGATGATTGATCTTTGAAGTAATTTGAGTTATGATCAAGGTAACTAGTCATTTGCAAGAATTTTGAAGTAATAAAATAGAAACATCCAAGCACACCACCTCCACATGATGAACTTCAACTCAAACTCAATTGTCTTGTCACATTACTATCTAATATGAATGACACTCAAAGTTCAGAAAAATGGTACTTGAATGCGAATTTGTGCAACGTATCTTCAATGTTAAAAATAATTAGAAGACAACAACATAAGAACCTTGTCATCCCACAAACAAAGTTAGTCCCAAAGGATTTGAAAATGCCATTTATTTTGAAAAGACAAAATTTCAATAAAACTAGCATTTGTCATGGATATCAACAAGACAAAAATGACAAACACTTTGAGATTTACTTTTGTTGGAATCAATTTTCAGCCATAGCCAAATTGTATGTTGTGTTCTTACTAATAAAATTTAAAACAAAGGGTTGAGGGGTTATGAGTCATGAACGGTGTTGGGCGGGTGTTTGATTTTGTTAATAACCATCAATTTGTGTTTTTAAGTTCCTTTGGAATCATAGATCAGTTGGGTTTTGCTTTCAATCACAATGAAAGAACCATCAGTGCCAGTTCCCTATTTGAAAAACCTCAAAGAGCCAGCATTTTTCATGAAAGAACTTGGCTGTTATAGCCATCAATTGAAATTTTCAGTTTTTGAGAACCATGGGTAATAGAACTGGTTCTTTGATTTAGTGAGAACTGTGACTATGAACCACAAGATCCGCCTGATAACCGTCAGGGGGGTCTGATCATGTTGCTGATAACAGCCCAACACTGGTCATGACAAGTGTTGTGTGGCGGCTCTTTGATTTTGTTAATAGGTAAGCTCCGGTTCCAGTTTCTTTGAAAATTTTCAGAATCCAGAGAATCTAAGACTCTTTGAATTTTGCAACGAACTGAGAGTTTGTATGACAGAACCGGCAGTTTAGGGTAGGTTCTTTGACCCGGTTCTCTTTCAAGGAAGCTTTATTAAAATATTTTGAAATTATTTTCCTTTTTTGTGAAGGCATTATTAAAAGCTGCTAAAAGTGTTAAGTGCCCGATGACACCTAATTTATTTTTTAATTTTCAAATTAACAACAAAAAAATCAAAGTAAATAAAAATATCTACTTAATTTATATAAAAAATTTAAATTTTTTTTTGGATATAGTTGATTTTCAATATGCAATGGAAAAAATAATGAAAATGTCTCAATGTCACATTAATCATTTTATTCGTCTATAAAAAAACTTATTCTGGGATGAAATTGTCGTGTCCTCGTTACAACAACATCCACCCCGCTCGTAATCAACGAAGTTACGCAGCATCTAAGCATTCCAGAATTCAGAATCAGCTTCTTTTGATTTTCCAGAATGTCATGGGTTGCGGTATTGGGTTTTTGCAAAACCCTCGAACTCTAAACCCTAATAACCAAGAAGACGAAGAAGAAGAAGAAGAATTGGCGGCGATGGCGGACGCGCGCTCCATCGATCTCGACTCTCTCTTACATCCGTTTCACGAGCGCGCTCTGCTTGCAGAGGTGAGTACTCCTATTTTCATTCTGATACAAATTTGCAGTTTCTGCTGGTAGGGTCGAGTGAGCGGGATTTCCAAAAATTGAATCAACCCAGAGAATGCCGTCTTGTTTGACAGATATTTTCAAAGCTGAATACAGCTTTAATTGTCCTTTTGTTTTAGCTGGGATAGGGGACTCCAGTGAGTAAATTCTTGCTTTGGCGGGAGTCTAGCCCAGAGAGTGGTAGCTTGTAAGGTGGATGTGCATATTATTACTGCTAGGGTTTTTGCTTCATGCCCGGCTCTGAACTCATTCAGATAGCTCTGTGCGTGTTGCAGGAGCGAATTGCGAAGTTGGAAGCTTCGGTGCAGGGTGGTGGAGGTAAGTCTCAAGTGCGGTTGATCCATGGTGGATTGCAGCAACTTGCTTCTTGTGGTAGGACACAGGTGCTAAGACATTTTGTTGTTGACATTTGGGTTTGCTGTGTTTGTTTGAGTGGCAGGCGTGGTTGGACAGGAGGAGTTGCTAGTTTCATTGGTAGAACTTCGTGGAAAATTGTTAAAAGTCAAGGCAGAGCACGAAGCAGAGAAAGAGAAGCTTGTGTCTGAGAATAAAAAGCTGCAGTACCAAGTGCTTCATCTCAAAAGAGCTGTTCAAGAAGCTGACAATAAGATTGGTATCAAGACTGTGTCTGGGTAACTTATGCCCTAAACACAGCTGGGGGGGGAGGAGAGTTGGTTTCATAAATAGAGTACCATGACTCTGTACAAGATTGCTGTAGCCCTTCTACCAGGTTTTTGGTTGTGAGATTTGACCATTCTAGTGTGAAGTTTCTAGAGCTTGCTATTTCTGAACCTGCTAAAAGCTGGTAGCTGGATACCAGTTAACAGTGTGAGCTCTCACTTGAATGGCAATCGTGCAAGTTGGCAGATTGGAGAAGCATTGAAGATACTCTGTGCCGTTTGTTTCATGCATAAGGTCTAGGGTTAAGAGACATTTGGAAATACTGGCATTGCTCTGAACTGAGGGCCAAGTTGTTGTTGGAACATCAAGGAAGACTGGTTGATTTATGTAAAAATCCTGCCTCATGATGCCAGGAACTATCTTGACAGACATTGCATGGAGACTAATCCAAAGAGTTGCAGAGACTCTTGAAGAATCAAAGGATCTAAAGTAAATATTTTTGTGACAAAAAGATTCAAATTTGATTACTGAAAGAATCCTAGATAGCTAACCTCTTCATGAGCCCTTTGCATGAGCATAAATCAGAACACTTGGTCCCTCAATGAAAGCACTGCCAAGTTCATCTAAGACAACCCAATGTGATTGCAGAAAAAACATGGTAAATAAAGAATCCTTAAGAAATATATTTTCATTGGCAAGCAGGCGGCATATAACAAAACTTCTTCACCAAGGATGCAAAATTCGTGACCGGTTCCTGACCAGTTCTTGTTACTGAGAAGAAAACTATCTTTGTTTGCAAGTCTGGATTACTGCAAAAAGCAGGAAAAGAAAGCATTCTGTGGGTGACATCTAAGGTTCTCTAGGCCTAATCTCTTTAGACCTTTTGCAATCGTGATACAGCTCGCCACCCAATATCATGCCGATTGAAACCCTCAGGCCAGTCAATTTGATCAACCACTTGATATGCATTCTGCTGAGCTTCAGCAACATCTCTACCAATTGCAGTTACTCCCAGCACACGTCCTCCTGTAGCCACAATGTTTCCTTCTGAGTCAAGTGCTGTGCCAGCATGGAAGATCTTTGCACCTGGAGTTGAAAGCTCTGCAGCATCGAGGTTTCCAATCTTTGAACCTTTGGAGTAGCTTCCAGGATAACCAATGCTAGCCATCACCACCACCAGGGCAGAATCATCAGCCCATTGCAGTTGAACCCCTTTAAGTTTCCCCTTGCAAGCTGCCAACAGTACTTGCACCAAGTCTGACCGAAACCTCATCATCAACACCTGGCATTCAGGATCTCCAAAACGAACATTGTATTCTAAAAGCTTTGGCAACCCTGTCTTCGTCTCAATAATCACCCCTGCATACAACACTCCCACATACCGACAGCCATCTGCTGCCATTCCTTTCACAGTTGGATAGATTATGGATTCTAGAACTTGCTTCTCAAGCTCAGGACTCAACACTGGTGCAGGTGAGTAAGCTCCCATTCCTCCTGTGTTGGGACCTGTATCACCATCTCCAACTCGCTTGTGATCCTGAGCAGAAACTAAAGGAATTGCATTTTCTCCATCAACTAGTGCAAAGAAAGAAACCTCCTCTCCATCCAAAAACTCCTCCACAACCACCATGCCTCCTGCTGAACCAAATTCACTCCTCACCAGCATTGAATCCACGGCTTCAAATGCCTCTTCTAATGTGAGTGCAACAACTACTCCTTTGCCTGCTGCCAGACCATCAGCTTTCACTACAATAGGAACCCCTTGCTCCTGAATGTACTTCTTCGCATTCTCAGCTTCTGTGAAGGAGTGATACTTTGCAGTTGGTATGTCATACTTGTCACACAAGCGTTTCATGAAATCCTTTGAGCCTTCTAATGCTGCTGCTGCAGCTGATGGACCAAAGGCAGGGATGCCTGCACTGGTTAAATCATCGACAAGCCCAGCAACCAAGGGAGCTTCAGGACCTACCACCACCAGTCCCACACCTCGCTGCTGGCAAAAGAAGACAACAGCATTGCTGTCTGCAACATCAAGATCGGTAATGCAAATTGCATCACCTGAAGTTGCAATACCTGCATTTCCAGGGGCACAGAAGACGCCATCGCAGGAGGCTGATCTTTGTAAACCGTAACAAAGCGCGTGCTCTCTTCCACCTCCTCCGATGACCAACACCACCACCCCTTCTTGTGCAGGTTCCCCACCATCCAGTTCTGCGACAAACTGTGAATCCTGATTTGCTGCTGCTGCTTCTTGTGCGTGTGCAGCGGCGTGTAGCAATCTATTCGTTCGCAAGCTCGAGGAGGGATCTGCAAACCCTGCGTCCCAACAAACCTTAAACCCTAATGCTCCATAAACCCTAAACCCTAATCTGGAGTGCGGAGATGATGATGCTGAGAAGAAGGAGAGATGGGTAGGAGAGGAAGAAGAGTTATAATGTGTTTGTGAGCTCTGCGCAGCACTGGAACTTGCAAATCCTGCGTTCTTCACACAATCCTGAAACTTCGATTTTCCAGAAACAACAGCAGATCCTAATCTGCTACAGTGCAACAGCGATGACGACGAGGAGAAGGAAACACGGGTTGGAGACAGAATTGGTGCGTCATTGTGAGTGAAGGAGGATTCTGTCGACGAGTAGGAAGAGGAAAAGATGGCAGCATTGCTGCTGCTGTAACAACAGCACGCAGCCATCTCTTCCCCTATCGATCCTTCTCACAAGAAGAAGCAGAATGAATGAAAGATGAAGAGCATGCAACTTCACAAGAAGTGATGAGAGGTAAAAGGATCGAACCCAAATCCAAATTGTGGGTCCTTTCGGGCCTGCGTGCGTCTCTGCCGAGAAAATCCGTTTGTAATTAATACTTCAGAGAATTATATTATCCAATTTTTCTTCTTTATTTATAAGTTATACGTTATAACTTATAACCAGAGGCTTTTTTCCGAATTTTTTTTCCATTTAAAAAAATTGGAAAATTTTGGAAATTTATTCTCAATTCATAATTCAACTAATTATGCTAACTTTTTGCAAGAAATTCACCAGATTTTCAATATCACAAAATTCAAAGAAACAGCCCCGGTTATAAGTTATAAACAGTGTTGTGCCAGTTATCAACATGCATATTAGTTGGATATGCATTATGAAGACATATCTGGAGTTTGTTGTATTTTCATTAATTGGCCCTACCCACAATTGGTGGATGTCTTCCACTATGATAATCATATCACATTATTATTTGTTTATGGCATTGATGTTGCAATGTATCCGCATCCACTCGTCAAGGTTAAAGGAACTTCACATATGAGTTCTACTCAAAAAGGGTTGAAGGGTGGAGAGAAAAGTTCATAATTTTCTCTCATTGTTGATTCGTTGTTTGTTAGTTGTGTCTCTTGTTGTCACGTTTTCTTGTGAATGATGTCTTTAGTTATGTGAGCTATTTTTGAGTTGTTTTGTGAAGGTAGATCAATGAGAGAAGCAATGGTAACATTAAAATTCATGGTAGCTTGTAGGTTGTTAGTAAGGAGCTTCAAAGTGTGTTGCTTCAAAACATTGAGGTCTTCATGGACTTTGCAACATTCCACAAGCATGACTAAGTTTTTACACCTCATTTTTTTTTATGATATTGTTTTCTAATTATTGGCTTGTTCAATACTCACACATGACAATCACAAGGTTTTTGCACTTTTTTTTGTTACCTTGCTTTTTGGATGTTGGCTTGTTCACTATTCACATACAACAACCACCCAATTCTGCACTTTATTTTTCTTTTATTGTTTTTTTTTTGTCTATTGTTGGTTTGTTCATTAATCACATGTGTCTACAAGCACCAACTTCTATGAGTTGTTACATTTTGAAGGACAAATTTTGTTCAATTTTCTTTTTTTGGAAACCTTTTATCTCATAACTTGAACATTACAAGTTGCAATCAAGGAAGGCCATCACATTTTCAACACCCTCATCATGTTTTTGGCACAAAATTAGGTTTTTTTTTCATTAACTTACTATTTTTCCATTTTCAATTGTTTGGATGTTTGCAAACTTTTTTTTTCCAATTTCATTTGTTAATGTTAGCTACCAATGTTTTGTGTTTTCATAAAGTTAGGTTTTGCAACTATGTATGTTTTTACAATGGTTAAAGACAACATTATTGTTGTTGAAAGTTTTGGTGGAGTTGATGACAAACTTGCTTGTGATGTGAATGTGAACTTGGTTGCCAACACTTTGGATATTGAAAGCATCCACTTGCAATGTGACAATGACTTGTTAAAAACTAATGAAATTCATTTTATAATTATAGAAACTCAAGTTCAAAAATGGAAAGCACACAATATTAACTCAATTGATTGGGGGTTATTTATTGTCAATAACAACTTGTATGTTGATATTGTGAACACGTGGATGTTGAGATGTATCATATACAAGTTTCAACAAATAGTTGGTAACATTTTAAACCAAAGTTTTGTTCACAAGGGGTTCATCAAATGTAATAAGGCAAATGGTATTACTCCTATGAATACTCATGTTGATTTTGCACATTCTTGCTTGGTTGCAAAAATAAAGTTGATACTAATAAAAAAACTATGGCTAAGCATGTTGATTTATATCATAGTTGACAATTGAAAAAGAAAAGTGTTAGGACATTTGGGTTAATAATCATGACAATTTTTGACTTCACAAATCTTTACAAACATGGTGATGAACTACAATAAAACTTTTTTGAAGACCCTACATACTTTATATTTGCAAAAGGTATAAGACTTTTTCCACATGCCCAAACATCTAGTTACACAAGTTCAGCATGCACTAATGTCCTCACTTTGTTTTTCCATCTCATTTAATTCATGTGAAAAAATGTTGCGTAAAATGGTTCAAAAGATCAAGGACTTGCATATGTTCCTTAACCTTGAAATTACAACCACAATTTTTGTTAACTTTCATTTCTAAATGTCTAGAGGTGTGTAAACACATTGGTGTTGGTCGTTAATTATATATTTGGATGAAGGTTGGACCCCTAGGCATGTTATTGTGAAACTATTTGAAATGCATAAAACAACTAGTAGCACCATGGCTTTGCAACTCCAAACATTGTTGGAAATTTTTTAACTAATCCATCATGTGATTTCTTTTATGAAAGTTGAAGGAGTCAACTTGGGATCTATGGCTATAACATTGCAATTTGTTATTGATTTCAAGCCTTTGAAGTTGTTGCAAGTTTATGAAGGTACTTGATTTGGGCATGTGATGTCTAAAATGTGCTATTATGCGACAAATGATGAAAAGGTTTTTATGGGTTTAATTTTGGTGAATGTGAAAGAACTTCAAGCTAATTTGTAAAAAACAACATGGAAAATAGTTAAAGGAAAGGGAGGTAGGAGTGGGAAAAAACATGCATTGAAAGTGGGAAAACAACACTAAAAGTTGAAAATTTCCATCAAAACAAGGTTTGCTAACAAAGTCATAATGTTTGAAGAAATGATGTAATTTAAGTAAGTTATTTTGTTATGGGAGGCAAAATACATTAATTTTGCAATAGTAAGACTTGAAAGCCCAAACATGGGTCGTTGCTAAAATGATCATTACCTATTTGAATCTTATGGTGAATGCATGAGTGATGAATCAATCCAAAGGTCATTTGGTTGTGATTTCATGCCTTAAATACTATAATTAACTTGATTGTGGCATTAGGGTTTGAATTGGATCCCTTTGTTGATGGGGGTGAAACATTTTATCAATTTGATGTTGAACTTCAATTCTTGAAAAAAAATGTGCAATAAGAGGTTATGAAGGTGATAAGACCCTTTCTGCAATTTCTTATATCATTTAATTCTTCTCAAATTCACAATATGTTAATCTTAATGTTGAATCCCCATTTCAAATCTTTGTGGGTTGTTCAAAATTATGTGGGGCACAAAAATGCAATATGCCTTATAACTAAGTATGATGTGAAAAAAAAATCCCCCTTCTAATGATAATTTTTGAATAATTAAACCCTTTGTGCAAGCCTAGGCAATTGTTCAATCTACTTTTCAAGGTGAAGATGAAAAGACTCACATGTTTGGTATTGAGGCATCCATGGAAAAATCTTCATGGGCATTGGTTATTAGTGAATTGTCTTTGTTTCAAAAGCTATCTATCCTTTCATCTATGTGTACAAATCCACTACTTGGTGTTTAACCCACAAGGGTCAATTTCTGAATGTAAGTTTTCTTGCTAAACAATTTTTTAAGATTTTTAAATCTCAAATTGAATTAGAAAGAGTTTTTAGCTTGGTTAGAGTTTTGACAATTTTAAAACACTATATACAAATGGAAAATTTAGATCAAATTATCATAGTGGTAAAAAATTGGTTTGATGATCTATACTTGAATCACACACCAAGTGTAAACCTAAAAGACTATATGGAAGCTAAAGTTGTTTTAGTCGAAGAAAATTATCAATTGATTAAAAAGTTGAATACTTCGAGAAATTGCAAGTTGACTATGATCAAATGATTCATCTATACCTTTAAACCTTAGTTTTTAACTTTTACTATTTTTTCTTTTTCCATCTAACTTTGACCCTAATGTTTTTCTATCCAAGTTTGATGTTATAGGGTTGGTTATTTATGGACTAGTTTCTGGAGGTCAACAAGAATAAAAGTTGTTAAGAGCTATTGATTTCTTCTTGGATTTTATGTGTGTGGGATTGGGGTGTTGGGATGGTTTTATGTTTATGTGATTGTTGATTTTTTTCAAGTAGTTTGTGCTATAGTAGGTAGAGTTTTTTTTTTGAGAATTGAGTTCGATTCCTTTACAAGCTACTTGATTTCAAGTGTTTGAATATCTCTATCTTTTCATAACTAACATGTGAATTTTCTATATATAACTTGTATGCATATTTAGAGATTCATGAATTTGAAAACCAACAAATACATAACCAACAATGAATGAAAATTTGTGATGAATGCATCATTTTGTCTTTACAAGGAATTTTTCAAACTATCCAGACGCATATCCATTTACTAACTTTTAAAAAGAATATGCCTTACCTATTCCTTTGGACTAGTCTAAAGTATTATAACTGGCCAACACTGGTTGGTTATAACACAACTTTATTGCTCAAAACCTAAAGACCTAGACCAATTTTCCCATTGTAATTTGAGGGCACCTTACCCAACACAATTTTTCCAAATTGAACATTTTAGAAAAACAATATGATGAAATGTCTGCTATGGCAAGCATTTTGTTCCATTTTTTGAAAAACCTACATTTTTCTTTTGTTTTTCCCCCTTATACCTAACTAGTATCATGGGCAATGTTTTATTTTTTAAAAACCTTGCACAAGTCTTTATGCTTGGTAAAGCCCTGGGTCGTGGAATTTACTGGAATTTGGCCCACACTTGGCTCAACCTCATTTGAGCCCTTACTCTGGTAAAGTCCATGGCCTTGGGCTTTACCTTACACTTGTTTGCTAGTTACAATATCATTAAGGTGGCTTTGCATACATGGCTCCACCTCACATGGGCCTTTATTCAAGTAAAGCCCATGGCCTCATGCATTACCTTACTACACTTGGAACACTTTTATCCTAGTCGCCAACATAATAATATCCGTGGTTTTGTCCTGTTGTGGCGGACGCCGCCGCCGCCGCCGGTGGTCGTCCTTTAGGGGTCGAAGTGCAGTGACGGCTTTAGGTGACAAAACCAGTTTTGGTC
>Ga0116228_10000480_pt1 | contig 30393 bp, 24 predicted proteins | sample S1TSphfallax_2_FD_89694 | JGI IMG/M metagenome (GOLD analysis project Ga0116228, IMG submission 89694) | Host-associated microbial communities from peat moss isolated from Minnesota, USA - S1T2_Fc - Sphagnum fallax MG | ecosystem: Host-associated > Plants > Peat moss > Unclassified | place... | reverse complement strand
TTTAAGTTTACCGACGAACTCCAATCTCGTCTAGAAATCCTTGTGTCGAAAAACAAAGCTGAGTTACTTACTTCTGAAGAAAAAGCTGAACTGACGGGAATTTTGGAACTTGATAGAATTTTTGCTTTACTTAATGCTCGAATTATTGCTGAGTCATGACCGTTAGTGAAATTACAAGTAAATTAGTCAGAAAAAGCTAATGCGTCTCAATTTGCTATTGACCATATAGTTCCCTTTTCTCTTAATAGTTCTAATGAACTCGAAAACTTAGCATTGGCTTGTCAAAGATGTAATGGACATTGATATGATTTTACCACGGGATTTGATCTACACACCTAAGCGATCGCACCTCGGAGATAGTCATACCGAACGTCGAACCTGTGACTTCAATTGACATTTAACGGCTGAGTGCTTATCGTAGAATAGTTTTGGAGTTTGGACTAACCGATTTATAAAATCTCATTCACGGGTATTGTGATTAAATCTTGCATTTCTCTTTGTATTTGTTCAAATTCTAGGCGTTTTTGGTTAATGAGTGCTTTTTCCTTTTCCTTCTCCTCTAATGTTTCTTGGTGAGCTTTTTCTTGTTGTTCTAGAAGGTTTTCATATAATAAAATTGCTTCTGCAATTACTCGACTAGATCCTTCAACTCTGGTAAGAAAAACTGTATTAATAATTTCATTTAGTTTTTTTGCTACTTTGTCTATGGACTCTTCACTATTAAATTTTTCAAAACCTATTTCACGTACTTTAACTTTTATTTGGTCGTGTAATCCATCAACATCAAGTAATCCAAAACCAAAACCACCAGCAATTGCAGCTATAACAGAGGCTGCAACTATAGCAATAAATCCTAGTCCTGTAAATGCTAATAATGCAGCAGCTAACGCACCACCTACTCCAAGTCCTCCACCAATTCCTCCTAAACCCATAAAATCATCATTGATACCTTCAATAGATAACTTCATTTGCTGGCTAAATTTGGTTTGAATTTGTTGGTCTAGCCTTTGAAAATCAGCTTGAATCGCTTCTAATTCATAAGCAATATTAGCATCTAAATCTTCTATAGCTTCTTTAAGAATAACATCTTTAAAAATTTTAGTACCCCATTCATCTATTTCTTCTGATAAGTCTGTAATAAATTGATTCATATAATCTCTAATGAGCTTATCTTGGCTGAAAACTGGGTTGTGTTTAGAAACCCAGTGTACACTTTTTTCTGCCATTTTCTTACCCAATTCTTTACGCCATGTATCCAAGGATTCAGTCGCTAGTTCATACACTTCATCTATGACATCAGATACTAATAAACGTATTCTGCAATCTCTACCACTTGCTTCTCCAATTTTTTCTAAGATTTCCAATTTCTGATCTTGGGAAATTTTAATTTTGCCTTCTAATGTTTCTTGAAATTGAGATAAACTACTTAAAGATTTATGAATTACTCTGTTTATTTGGTCAACAGATTTATGGATTTTTATAGCTCCACTTTCAAAAGTTAAAAATCTCTCAAGAGAGTAAGTAAATTCTTGAAAAGATTTTAAATATTCATCATTTTTGCCACTTTGCATTGATTTTAATGCTGATTTAGCAGAAATATAATGCACTGTTTCTATTTTGTTTCTAGAAAGTAAATTCTCTTTTATGACAAAACTTTCAAGTCTCTGTTTTACATCTTGAATATCTTCCTCATTATCAAGATTATCCATAAAATTGACGAGGATGAAAAGATTTTCTACAGGTTTTTGTTCAGAGCTATTATTCAGTTTATATCTGACATCATTAATTAGTTGTTTTTCTTTTTCGGGAAGCAAACGAGTAGCATTAGTTAGGAAAATAACTGCATCTGTATCCGTAAGTATTTTATGAGTAATTGCTGTTCTTTGGGGATGTTCATTTAATCCTGGTGAGTCTACTATTTCTACACCATTTTTACATAAAGCTAATTCAGGGTGTTCAAAAATAATTTCTTCAATTTCTGATTGTGCTAGTTCATCACTACGGTGGTCTATCGCGGCTTCTTTAGAAATAGCAGCTTTACTTTTATACTGGTCAAAAGGGATTTCCTCGCTTCTTCCATCTTTATATTGACAAATTACTCGTTTTTGCTTACCATATTTGAGAACTGTGACTGTACCACTACAAGGAACTGCTCTCACAGGTTGAATTTCTTCACCTAACAAAGCATTCAATAATGTTGATTTACCTTGACTAAATTCACCAACAACCGCTATTCTAAATCTTTGATTCTTGATTTTATTATACACTTCTGTAATTTCATCTATTAAATTAGAAGGTAAGAAACTATCATGAATTATTTGAGAAACTAAGTTACAATATTTATCTAATTCCTGACGATAGACTTGAAATTTTTTCAACTCTTCATAGGATGGAATTGTATGTTTTTCAGTAGTTTTAATTTCTGGTTTGTTGGGCAAGATCGCTAACATATCACTTGCTGCTTTCATAAAGCATGTATCAATTTCTTGAAATCGAGATGGGTCAAGCAAAAAACGTACTTCATTCAAAGCATTTATATCAACATTTTCTTGATGAGTAAAACCTCCTTCCAGAACTTCTAAATATTCAGATTTAACACCTAAATTTTTAGCGACTATTTGTAGATATTTCTTTTCTTTAGTCTCTAAATTACCATTGGCGGCTGACATTTCATAGCCAAAACCAATTAATAATATTTTTTCTGATTCTGAAAGTGGAGATGTTAACTTGAGTAAATCCTGAATTTTTTTATAAGTCTGATTTTCTTTAACTCCCTTAATCATCAAATGTGTCAATCGCCGTACATAACTATCTGACAAGCTAAAACGATATAAGATTGTTAATAAGCGTTGTTTTTCTGCTTCCCCTACTGTCACATCTACAAAGACTACTCCCATTAGCACAATTACTAAACTGCTTAAAAATAATATCTGTCGTGTGATATCCCGTTGACTCAGTTTTTGTCCTGTGATGTCTGATAATAACTCAATAGTGCCAGAAGTAACTTGTAAAGTATCCATAAAAGCCAGTAGTGGATAGAGTGCCAAAAATTATTATTCCCTAATTTAACTAAAATAAACCTATTTCGCGCAGAATCACTATATATTAGTGTTGAAATTCATCTGTTAAGCTATACTAAGTATATATTGATTCAATAAATTCTACAAATATATGATATTCCAATTTTCACCTCTCATTCAGGCTGGTATTCAAGCTGGTAAATACGCTCAAGTTTGGAGTAATGGAGTACCCCTAAGCATTGTTAGAGATAAAGTGACTGGTCAGTTTATCGCTCATGCTATTGGTTTTACAGTTAATAACAGCCCATTATCACCACTGGTAGCTAGTTCTAATATTCTCATGACTGGGTTACAGATGTATCAAAATCAACAAAACTTTAGAACACAGATGCATCAAAATCAGCAACATTTTGCAGTAATGATGGGTAGCTTACAAACTATACAAAACAGCTTGGGAGTATTACAAGCAACAACTGCCCTTATTGGTGTAGGAACAGTTACAAGTATAGCATTAACAGCAGTGAATCTATACCAAACCATGAAATTACGAAAAGAAGTTGAGCAGATGCGGTTAGAGGTCAAAAATGGTTTTGTTGATTTGAAACAAGCATTAAAAGACCAAGGAGTAGAAATTAGGCAATTAATTGAAAATGTAGCGGAAGATATTAAGTTTTCACAACATCGCACAGTTTTAGTTAGAGCCTATGGTTTATTTGTACAAGCTATTAACCGATTACGTTCAGCTATGCAATTACAAGATACTACCCGTAGAAATGCAGAAATTGACGCTGCTAGAGGAATGTTATTTGAAGCTTTAGCAGATTACACCAACCCGCATTTATTAGAAGAAACTTGTGCGGCTGGACAACTCCGTAGATTGGAATGCTCTTGGGCTATTGAACAAGCGATTGTTACGACTTATCAAGCACAGAATGAAGTTTCAGCAGTGAGCGATCGCCTATATCAATTACAAAATAAAATCTGTGAAGATGCGCTGACTGTAATTCATAAATGTGACTCTCATGACGAGCTTGATTTTCTCTTTCCTGAACTTACCCGCATTCACAATCATGACTTAGCCGTAATAGAATCATTCCACAATCATATAGATTGGGTAAAATCTCTACCACCAACAGAATTAAAACTTTTAAATAGTACTGATTTCAACAATTCAGAAACTACCCAAACCATAACTGCTTTAGAAGTACCACCAGAGCAGGTACTATATGAAAACATAGCTGAAAAATCTTATTTTTATTCTTTGCGTGACCAATTATTATTGATGTTTCAACCAGGATTACGACATGAGTATGAAAATTATGTGAGCCAACAAGCTGCTAATTCTGGATATAGAACATTAGTTACATCCAATTTACAACAAGCCTCAGATTTAACTGTTACTAATCTTTATTACTACTTTAAAGTGAGAGATAAATCAGAAAAAGAGTAGATAATGTTAATGAGTCTCTAACCACTGGTGTTCAAAGGTAGTTTTTTGGATTCTCGAAAATTAGGTACTGTCACGAAGCTCTAATTCAAAATTAGCAAGAGAATTCCAAGGAAAAAATAATCCAATAGGTATGCTAAAATGAAAATTGATTTTTTAGAAACTATCTTGTTGATTCCGCAGTAAAGCTTGTAAGATCTCTTGTTGTTCTTTCAGTAGATCTTGCTGTTCTGTAACTAAAATTGTTAATTCAGCGTTTAATTGAGTTAGCAAAAGAACTAAATCTCGATACCGCTCTAATAGACGAGTTTCTTCTGTGTGGCGACGACGTTGAAGACGATAAGCAATTAATGGTGGACGATTCAGTCGCAATCGTTGACAAGTAAATTCTCCTGTTGTAGTCAGAGCTAGGAATTGCCCATTCTCTAACTCGATAAAATGTGTATTGTAGTTTTCAGAGCGAGGATTCCACAATTTTGGTAAAGACTCATCAGTACTCCAGTAATCTTGCTTGTATTGATTACAGCAAGCACAGGCATAAATTAGGTTTTCTAAATTGTCAGAACCTCCTCTCGATTGAGGTTGGTAGTGATCAATTGTGAGAGTTCCTCCTACGTCGTTTTCTCTGACTCCACAAAATTCACAGGTATAGTTTGCTCGTTGTTGAACTTGTTCTCGTACTTCTTTTGAGATAGTCATGCGGAACGTCGAACCACCAATTGTTGACGTAATACAGCAATTTCTTGGCGTAAATCATTATTTTCGTCAGATATTTGCTGAATGCGTTGAGTTACGAATGTTAACTGGTTTAAAGACATTTCAACCTGAGTTGACAATTTTGATAAGTTAATTTGAGAATCATTATTGTCAATAAGCAGCTTGCTTTCAATTGCATCTAGTTTTGCATACCAAGCATCTAGTTGGTCTTTTTCGTCTTTTGTGAGTTGTTCACCAAGTGTTGAGCGATTATGTAGCTTCCTCCCCACTTCATCTAAAATCATCAGTTTTCTCCTAACTTGTAGCTAATGAAAATTCTACCAATAAAATTGTAATATTGAACCTGTGACTTCAATTGAGATCTTACCTCTGAGACATTCATGTACCTTATATGTCTGAAATACTTTGTATAAACCGTAATCTCACTTTGACAAAGTTAATGTAAATTACTTGCCCAACTTATGAGAATATACATTGGTTAATGAGAGAGTCATCATCACAAGGCCAGTAAGGGACTTTTTGTAACAACATCGAGTTTTTCCTCTTCTGCTAAGGAAACCGCCGAGTTTTTGAGTAAGCGAATCGTTCTCATAGACGGAGAGCAGTTTGCTAGTTTTATGATCCGCTACAATGTAGGATGTAGAATTGAGGAAACGCTTTATCTAAAGAAAATAGATGAGGAATTCTTTGAGTAAAAGCGATCCAATGAAAGTTTATTGCTAAATAGCGCCACAATTACTATAAACAGGTTAAAACTTTTTCCCGCCAGAAAGGAATGTCATCCTAAAGATAGAGGATAGGCAGTATTTCTACATTTACTATAAAGAGAACATCCGACCAATGCTTTTTCCTAATTTGAGTTACTCAAGGTAGGAAACATGATCGATGGAATACTCACTCCTGTTAGGGCCGTGCGGCTCTGGCGGGAGTGAGTTTGGCAAATGTTAAGCGATTAGATCCCTACCCAATAGTCCGTAGGGGCGCAAGGCCTTGCGCCCCTACAGGTGATCTCAGTTGTGATCGTGGGTTGTAGAGGCTTTTATTTCCTCAATCATTTGTAAACAACGAGAAGCCACTTCCTGCTGAGGATCGATCGCTATAGCTCGTCGCCAAGCAGCGATCGCCTGACGAAAATCTCCCTGCAATGCGAACAACTTACCTGCTAAAGCAGAGAATTCAGCATGATGAGAATATAAAGCTAGAGCCTGATCATTGGCTGTCTGGGCGGCTAAATAATCTTTTTGCTGATACAAATCTAGTGCTTTTCTATGATACCAGATAGCTTGGTCGTGAACATGGATTAATTCAGACAAATCCACCTTACAGCGCTTACAAGTTATTTCCCTAACATATTCTTGTTCTTCCAGCTTGCTAGAAGAACGGTAAGTTGCTCCACAAACAGGACATTTGAGCATTTATTCCCCTTCCTCATTCGTACTAGCGTAGTAAAGCAAGTCTTCTAATTCTGCTTGTAAACCTGAAACATCTGTATCTCCTTCGGAGATAGCATGACGAATTTGGTTTAATAAATCTTTCAATTCAGCAGATTGTTCATCGTCAAGACTAGAAATAGTCGCTTGAGCACGTTCTATAAGTTCTGCAAGCTCTTGAGGAATTTCTGATACATCAGTCTCCGTTATTGATGAAACGTCAATTGTTTCATCACTTTGGAATAATGCTGCTAAATCTGCTCTAGCTTTATTCAATTCATGACTGGAGAGCCTCTGTACACCAGTATTACTGACTGTTATTTTCTCCTGTTGACCTTTACCTTTTTCAGTAGAAGTTACCGTTAGAATTCCATTCAGGTCAAAATCAAAGTGAACCTCAATTTTGATCTTACCCGCAGGTTTAGGGGGTAGGTCTTCAATTCTGAAGGAACCCAAAGGAACATTCTCTTCAGCAATCGGGTTTTCTCCTTGAAAAACCTCGATTTCTACTGCTTGCTGATTGTCATGTAAGGTGGAATAAACTTCAGATCGGGAAATAGGAATTACACTATTGCGCGGAATAATCACACTGAAGTAACCGGGGATAATTCCCATTGATGTGGTCACAGCAGCAGAAATTCCCAAGGAATGAGGAATTACATCTACAAGAATCGCATCTACTGATTCACCTGTGAGTACTCCAGCCTGTAAAGCGGCTCCTAGAGCTACACAAAGATCAGGTTGAACTCCATCTATAGGAGTTTGTCCTAATTTTTCCTCGATCATTTCCTGGACTAAAGGAATCCGTGTCGAACCACCTACTAGGATAACCCGATCAATTTCTTCAGGGGTTAATTTGGCATCTGTTAATGCGCGATCAATTGCACTTAAAGTCTCTTCTAAAAGTGGGCGTAGCAATTTTTCTAAATCTTGTCGCGATATTTCTGTTTCTAGATGTAGTGCTGTCTTACCTCTAGAGCCTAAAAATGCTTCTCTGACAGTGACAAAAGCCTTTGTACTCAAATCAATTTTTAACTGTTCTGCTGCTCTGAGTAGCCTTGCTTGCGTAGCAGCGTCATCTGGTACTTCTACACCATGCTGAACACGAAATAGACTGGCTAGATGCAGTTGTAAAACTCTGTCAAAATCGTCTCCACCTAAACGATTATTTCCATGACTAGATAGTACTTCTGTTACTTCACCTGTAATTTCAACTACAGAAACATCAAATGTACCACCTCCCAAGTCATACACCAAGACCTTTTCTGTCTTGTCTGAACGGATGTCATAAGTTAAAGCTGCGGCTGTTGGTTCATTGATAATTTGCAGCACCTCAAAACCAGCTATTTCTCCAGCCGTTTTAGTTGCTTGTCTTTGTGCATCAGTAAAATATGCTGGTACGGTGATTACTGCTTGGGTAACTGTTTCTCCTAAAGCATTCTCGGCTCTCTGTTTCAGCGTGCGGAGAATCATCGCTGAAATTTCGTGGGGTAAGTATTCTTTATCTCCTAAAGTGGTTTTATGATCGGTTCCCATCCAGCGTTTAATCGATTTTACAGTGCGCTCTGGTGCAGCCGCATATTGACGCAATGCTTCTTTACCTACCAATAGTCTATTTTGCTCATCAAATCCTACACAAGATGGGAGAATCAAATCTCCGTTTTCTCCTGGTAAAACTCTGGCTTGACCATTTTCTACAATGGCTACTTCTGAATTAGTAGTTCCTAAATCAATCCCTACTGCTCTCATAAATTGTTTGTTCTCCCGTAATTTACAAATTTACCTTTATTTACCCTCAGATAAAAATTCTTCAGACTTACTATATGGGAGGGCTACAATTACTTGTGCTTCTCTCAAGACACGATTACCCCATAAATAGCCTGTTACAACTTCTTGTATGACTGTATTTTCACTTTTATCTGCGCTTTTCTCACGCCCAATAGCATACATCTTTTGGGGATCGAATGGTTTACCTAAAGCTTCAATTGGTACGACTTTGCGCGATCGCAGCAGTTCGAGGAAGGATTTCTTAATTAGCTGTATTCCCTCTAAATGACTAGTTAAGATTTCATTGATAGCCGTGTTGACAGTAGGCTTTTCAGATATTTCAGGTTGCGGGACTTCTGGTTCTTCTGCGATAAACCACTCTCGCAGAATTTTCCAGAAAGTCTTTTGTGGCGTAGACCTGGGAAGAGTAGTAGTAGTAGGTGAGGGGGTTATTTCCTCTTGCCAATAAGTACAAGCCCGATCTAAAGCATCCACAATACCAAGTAAATCTCGCAGCAATTTTTCTTGTTGGTGCTCAAACTGGTCTGTTATTTGCTTCTGGCTCTCCTCCAGATTTTTCTGCGCCTGCTCGCGATCGCTCAAGGTAGCTGATAATGCTTGATCGAGCTTATCTTGGGCAATGCGGAGTAATTTTCCCTGTTGCTTAACTTCGTGGCGTAAGGCTGTCCATTCCGCCACCGTTTGATAAGTATCATACACATTAACAGATTCAGGTGGTTCACCTAAATATTCAGGGGATACCTGTTCTGACTCCAGATACTGAAAAAACTGAGCAAACGCAAATAAAGTGGTTGAATCAATGTTCATTGGTCAAAATGTAGCACGAATAAGAGTATCTAGGCTGATTTCCAATTGAGCGATCGCCTTGTCATGTAGTTGCTGCAATAGATCTGGATCTAGCTCCATTTCTAGGGGACGAAGTTGGAAAAAATCCTCATATTGTTTTTTTTCTCCTTGGCGCAGTGCTTCATAAGCAGTCCTAATCTCCTTGAATTCATTAGGATAAGTATGAGCAGGGAATTCGCGCAATTTAGCATGATAAGCTGCTTTAATTTCTTCTAGGGTAGCCCCAGAGGAAACGCCTAAAACCTCGTAGTGGGAAGCCATAACTTATGGAAAAAACTAAATCAAGCTATAATTGTACTATTTATCACCTGGTTCACAACAATTCCTGAAAACCTCCTCTGTTTCTACCTTTATTCTTTTTAGAATTAGATGAAGTCCTACCCAACAAAGTAGCGAAGTCAATTTCATCATCATCATCATCATCATCATCGTCATCATCATCATCAAACTCGAAAAAACCAGGCATTTCATTCAGCATCTTTTGTTTAATTTCTGGGATCATCCGCTCTAATTCAGATGGAGATAACCTACCACCTAGTATTTCGCGGATCATCTCCTCCATAAACTCATCTAACTCGGAGGTATCCATATTTGCCAATTTACCTGGATCTCGGAGGAACTTTTTAGCTGCTTGATTATCCAGAAATGTTTGTTCCTCACGAAATGCTCTTAATGCTTGGGCATCTTGTAGGCGACGCGCCAATTCAAATCCTTGTTGTTTTAACTGAATATAATCTGGATCAGTTACTGAGTATGTAGTAGCTTTGGCTAATAAAAGCAGGGGATTTTGTGGTTCTTCGCGTAGATACTTTTCTAGATAAGGAACTAAGCTTTGAATTAGACCAAAACAACGTGCTTGGATTTGTATATTAGCTAAGGCATTTCCGGGTTGAGGTATGGTAGACAGATACTTAGCTATAGGTTTTGCCAATTTATCTGAGTTATTCTCTTTGACAGCTAAGGTAACCAGATAGGCAATTTTTGCGTCTGGATGCTCTGCTGACAAAGAGTCCAGTTTTTGCAGATACTTAGTCAGTAAACCAGCAATACCTTTCTCGCGTTTGGCAAATCGGTGAATGGAAATAGCTATGGCTTGTAAAACAGGAATTTGATCATTTTCTGATAATCCTTGCAGAAGGGTATCCCATTGTTTAGTTGCTTCTGCTTGATTGAGGGACACTTTGCCACCAGAGTTGGGTACTCCTTTAGTTGCATCGGCAAAAATGCGACAAGCCACTAAAGGAGGGTCTGGTTGATCTTTAGTTTGGGCAAGACAACTAAATATTGAGTAATTTTGTGCTGATAAAGCATCCTTCCAGGGTATTACTTCAACCTCTGTTTCAACTTCTAAGTCGCCAAAGTATTTGCCAAAACGACGGCGCACGTCGTTATGTGCTTGTTTATCGTTTAATTCTTGGCAGCATTCCAACAAGGCAAAATAAGCTTCGGAAAACCGACTTCCTTTTTCTAGTGCCTCAGTTAATAAATTAATTGCTTGCCGAGAATCGTTCTCAATATAGGCTATGAGTCCTCTGCGAGCTATAGCTTCACAAAATGTAGGTAGAATACGTTCTGCCTTTTCTAGCTCTTTGACAGCTGCTCGACGACGCTCCATAGACATCAAATTGTCTGCTATTAAGCAGTGCAGATGAGCTACAGTTGATTTATATCTAATCTCTGACCACTCTTCAGGATGTAGTTTAGCTTCTTTTTCTAACCAGGGCAAAAAACGATTTAACAACTGCTGGCGTTCTTGATGAGAATAATCATTCATCCGTTGAACTTTTAACAAGTTAACTGCTACTTGTGGATGAAAAGGCTCTTCCGCTATCACTGTCCGCCAGAACATTTCTGCTAGTTCTGTCTTTTCTTCATTCAGCGCCTGCTGACCTGCCAAAATGAGTAAATTCGCACGTAAACTTGCCAACTCAGGGTATTGTTTAGTGCGTCGCTCCATTTTTAACAGCAATTGCGCTGCGCTACAATAATTTTCATCTTTGACTTCCTGCCACAGTTGTAATGTTGTGATAGCTTCCTGGGTAGTCTTGTCTAAAGAAGTTAGTTCTGGCGATTTGGTGATTAATTTTCCAGTTTTTGCTTGTTGATAAGCTAATAGTTGGTGGAAAATGATCATTTCCTGATTTTTGGAGAAATGATTTGCCAAACTATGGGCAGCAGCTTCAAAGTTATCACTTATCTGCTGCGTATAAATTACCCAAGCTGCTGGTGCATCTCCAGGTGTATTGGGGCTGTTGATTTCCTGAAAAAGAGCTAAAGCATCTTTTGTGTTTCCTTGCTTGAGGTTAAGCACTCCCTTAACCCACTGGAGATGTGTCGAACTAAATTTATGGGGTTGCTGGTCAATTAGTTGTGCGACTGTGGAAATCTCACCTTTAAGTAAAAGTAGTTTCAGATAAAAGATGTTCTCTTCTGGGCTAAGTTTTTCCGTGACAAAAGCATCTTTGGCTAACTTTATAGCTGTATCTATCTGATTTAATTGGAGCAAACACCTAATTTGCCAATAGAAGGCTTCTTTGACTGGTGCTAATTCTAAACTGCGCCTAAGGGATTGTTCAGCCTGTTTAAAATCTTTTTTTTCAAATTCCCACTGACCTCGTAAACACCAAATCTCTGCTTCTTGAGCTTTTAATTTAATATCAGGGTGTGATCGCTGATATTTTTTAATTTCTTCCAGCGCCTGTCGATACTTTTTCTGCTCTAACATCTGTTGTAGATGCGAGATCAAATTACTATCAACATCTTTTGGCTCCAGATGCAAGACCTTTTGAAGCACATTCTGCTTAGGTTGGTTCCTAGACACTAAGCTTCTCCCCTCATTATTTTTCTGGTCTCTTTGTCAAATTTACTTCAAAGAGATTTTTATCGATTCTAATACATTTTGTTTTTTTAGGCTGCTGCTGCTAGTGAAATTTTTGGTAATACTCCATTTGTCTGCAATTTCAGCCTAAATTTTGCATTTTATCTATCTAAAAGAGGATGGACAATTGACCGGTATTTAGCAGTAACCAATTAATCCACTACTGTCATGCCATTCTAATGTATCACCTATCTTGTCCCCATTGTGATATGCTGCTAGTAAAACTTGGCTGGTTTTACCCCAAGCTATGCTACCTTGATTATCTAAAGCGATCGCTCCCAAATCTCGTTGATTTTTCTCGGCTTCTATGAAGGAGCGTTGGATCGCTTCTGGTAAAGACATACCATCAGTCACCCGAATGACAATCTTGGCTGCCAAGCATTCCTCAATTATATCTTCTCCAATACCAGTACAACTAACGGCAGCCCGATCTGTTGCATAGTTACCAGCGGGCATAGCAGAATCGCTAACTCGTCCTACTTTCTCAAAGCCTTTACCGCCAGTGGAAGTACCAGCAGCTAACCTGCCATAACTATCCAACGCCACAACACCAATAGTGCCATATCCTGCATTATCTCCTGTACTACTTTCTGGATCAGTCTTAGTCTCGTCTGATTCCGATACTACTCCCGCCATAGTTTTTTGAAAATTATCCTGACGCTCTTGTATCCATTCCTTTAGACGTAAATCGGTCAAAGGGTCATAGCTAGGAATTTGCAGCTGACGAGCTAATTCTAGTGAACCGAAGTCAGATAATACCCTATCGGCAGAAACCTGCAAAAACTGCGCCAATTCAATGGGATTTTTCACCCGTGAGACATTAATTACACCGCTAAAACGCTGTATATCTCCATCCATTAAAGCAGCACTCATGCGGACCTGTCCATCCGATTGCAGCACAGAACCAGTACCAGCATTGAAGCGAGGATCATCCTCTAGTAATTTACAACCATGAACTACAGATGTTTTAGCAGTTTCACCTGCTAATAAGAGGGTATAAACTTCGGAGACTATCCTATGAAGTGATTCACGTACTTTAATTAAGCCTCCTTTCCCTTGGAGAGAACTGCCAGCACCACCGTGAATAATTAGTTTAGGTTGAATATTGAGGGTCATGGATATACGCTAAATTTCAGCTTGATTCTCGATTAAACCCTATCATATTAACCTGTAGAGTTGCTGATGGCTAAAGGTAATACTAGGCGACTAACTACTCTAGGATCTTCTGGCACTTTGTATATTTGTAACTCTCCGCCTAACTGACGCATAATTTTTTGGCAAATTATCAGGTGTAGACCTGGTGGCTCAGTCAGACTAGAGGAATAGGTAGATACATTTCTTTGCGCATTAGAGTGCAATTGGTCTAAAAGCTGTGGGTCAATAGTTCCATTGTCCATAATTGATATTTCTAGGAACTTTTCATCTAGGGGACGACACCAAATGTCGATGTGATCGCCATGAGGGGCGCGATTACAAGCAGAAACTAATAACTCATGAATCACTAACTCTATTTTGGTGATGTCTCCTGCTATAGACATGATAGATTGATCGCTGATCGAGGTTGGCTTGCCATTAACCATAGATTTCTGCCGCAATTCCCATTCTTCCAAGATCTCCCGTAAACCATGTACACCTATCCAGAGTTGTCGCTGATTCACTATACTATTTACTCTTTCCCGCGATCGCTTCATCAAGCTGGAAATTAACATAGTTTCCCCACTTATATGCAATTTCCATTGTTCGTGATTCAGCGTAATTTTCATCGACTTAGTAATAAAATCTAATTGCCGTATTAGTAACTTGTAACGAGTTTGGGTAAGGTCATTAGTTGGAATACCTAAATCATAAATTTGACGAATTACCTGAGACGACATTCTATAGATCTCTGCTAAACGACTATGTTTATACCAATTAAGTTGTTGTAATTTGTCAGTTCTAGATGCTAAATTTTGGCTAATTCTTTGTTTGCGTTGCCATAAAGCCAATTGAGAAACCAATTTTTCTGCTGCTTGCAAAGTTTTTTGTGACCAAATCCTATATCCAGCATTTGCCAAGAGTACTATAGATGTATTGATTCCATCAGAAGAAGCTTTATTTAATAACATGACAAAAACTTGTCCATCCTCAGGTAGATTTAGCCATTGTGTAGTTTCTAATGGCAAATTTTCCCGATGTAAAATTAAGCAACCTTCTTGTAATAGTACCTGCTGAATCAAAGAATCCAGATGAATATTCAGAGGAGATTCTGTATCAACTCTAAATCTAGGGTCATTAAACACTACTGGCGTAATTTTTGCCAAGTCTTGACTAGAAGAATTCCAAGATATTAATAGAGCTAGAGGACAATCTAAAACTGATGCTATTTGTTGCAGAGCTACTACTTCAGACATGCTACTATCAGACTCTAACAAAACATTAAAATATTCCTGGGATATTTGGGAAATTTTCGCATTTTCTTGGTTGCTCAGGCTTACTTGGGTATTTTTAATCAGAGTGCCAAAATATTGGCTGATAATCCAGAGAAAATCCCTCTCTATATTTGTCCAAGAGTGATATGTCTCATCTGAAACAACCAGTATCGTATCTGGTCTGGAACCATGAGCGCATTTACAGATTAGTAAAGAATGTACATGGATTTCTTGTAAAACAATGCGCCAATTAACAAAACGTAAGTCTTCATCTATATTCTCAATACTAATTGCTTGTTTAGCACTCTGTAAAAGTTCTATGTCTATTTCTGAAAGAAGGTCGAAGCTTAATTTGACAAACCGAATCTCAAGCTCCGGGGAGCTAACCTGATAAAAAACTTGATAGTTGTTATATTCTGCATTGTACTGTAAGAGCAAGATGCGGTGACTATCTAATCTCTCTAAAATTCTAGCGCCACAGTTTTGTAAAATTTGTTTCAAGTCCTGCTGGGAATAAATGGCACGAGCAACTTGGTTAATTATTTCACCATCTTCCTCAATTTGCTGAGTTCTGATTTCCAAACTTTCAGACTGGGCAAATAAGGATATTAGTCCCGCACTACTTTGAACAAAAGCTTTATCCCCTTCGCTCCAAACTCTAGCTTGATAATTCTCTACAGCCAAAAAGCCCACTAAGTCTCTGTCACATATGATGGGAGCTGCTAAAAATGAACGTACTTTCAGTCGTTCTAGTAATTTTCCGGTAAATTGACTTTTTAAAGAAGTACTTCCTTCCCCAATCCAGACTAGTTTACCCACTGCTAGATCATAATAAAAGTCGTTTAAATCCTGTATCTTGATTTGTTCTATTGGTTTCTGATAGACCTCATCACGATGATGCAGTATTTGGTTAATAATGCGACACCAAAAATAGCGGCCTCGCTTTTCAAACCAATAAACAATAGTGCGACTCCCAGCAACAAAACTTTGTGCTGCTTTAACTACAGATTCTAATTTATCATCTAGTTTATTGGCTTCGCAAACAACTTCAATCAAAGAAATTAGTGATTCTTCCGGGTCTTTCAGCAGTTTTTGCTTGAGGTTTATTTGTAGTTTATATAACGCATCCCCTAATTGATCTATGGCTATTAATAATCTTTCTCTGGCTTCTCCAGTCAGTAAATAACCCCAACGTTGCGAGCCAAGTGCTAATACCCCTAAACAATTTTTTCTGTAACTGATTGGTAAAAATATCGTACCTTGAATGTTAGATTTGGTAGCAACTACTTGCAATTCACCCATCATTCCTTCTTTGCGTAAATCAGCCACGCCCAGAGGAGCTTGCGCAATTATTACTTTCTCTAGTATACCTCCCACATTGGGTGAAACTTTTTGCCTTAAGAAGCTTTTGTCGAGACCAGGTAATATACCTCCTTTTCCCACTAATTTATGATTTTGCCGATCATAAAGAGCCAGCCAAATTAATTGATAATCAAATTGCCCTTGGATATAAGCGATAGTTTCTTGTATAAGTGCATCAGCATCGTCTTTATCTCGCAGTTTCCTGAGTAACTTTCCTAGAGAAATTATTTCTTCTTCAGGAAGGATAGTTTTTTTTGGCTGACCCAATGAATGATTATCGGCTAGCATATGTTGTGGTAATATATATGAGAGCTTCCAAATAAGGTCTATCTTAAGTGACTTATATGGTTGTATTAATTGACAGACACTAATCTAAATTGGATATTTATCAATCAGCAATTCGGCCTCTTTTGTTTAATTTACTCAAAATAGATCCAGAGTGGCTACATCATCAAACCCTTAGTAGCTTTGGATGGCTATCGCGAAATCAGGTTAGCTCATTTGGTAACTGGCTAAACCACAGTTTGCAGAATTGTCTATGTTTAAAAGACCAGAGTTTCGAGCAGCATTTACTTGGACTGAACTTTCCTAATCCTGTGGGATTAGCCGCCGGTTTTGATAAAGATGGAGTAGCCGTTGATACTTGGGCTAATTTAGGCTTTGGCTTCGCAGAACTAGGTACTGTAACATGCCACCCACAGGAGGGAAATCCGCTTCCTCGCCTGTTTCGGTTACAATTAGACAAAGCAGTGCTGAATCGTATGGGTTTTAATAACTCTGGCGCATATGCCTTAGCAACTAAATTATCCCATATCAGGCAAGAGTCAAATTTGCCTATACCTATAGGCATAAATTTAGGTAAATCTAGGATAACACCCTTAGCAGCATCTGCCCAGGATTATTTGGAGAGTTTTCGCGTACTCAAAAATTTAGGTGATTATTTTGTGATTAATGTTTCCTCTCCCAATACCCCAGGATTGCGCTCACTGCAAGATGCTGCTATGCTTAGTACGATATTTAATGTCCTACAACAAGAAAATAATTTACATAAACCATTATTGGTCAAGATAGCTCCAGATTTGGAGTGGGAAGCGATCGCTCAGATAGTCGATCTAGCTAAAACTTATGCGATCGCTGGAATTATTGCCACCAATACCACAGTCAATCGTGATGGACTAAAAACTACAATCATCGGAGCAACTGGTAACTCTCCCCAAACAGAAGCAGGCGGAATTAGTGGTCAACCATTACGTCACCGAAGTACAGAAATAATTCGGTATATTTGGCGGCAAACTAAAGGAGAAATACTCATAATTGGTGTAGGAGGAATTTTCTCTCCTGAAGATGCTTGGGAAAAAATAACATCTGGTGCCAGTCTCATCCAAGTTTATACGGGTTGGGTTTATGAAGGACCGCTGATGGTTCGGCGAATTCTAGCTGGTTTAATCACCAGATTAAGGGAAAATGGTCTGAGCAATTTGAGCGATGCTGTTGGTTTAGCGGTAAAAACAGAAAACTAATCCCAAAAATCACAACTGGAACAGGAATGGGGAATTAATCAGAAAAAATTCTCTAACCTTATTCCTCATTCCTAAATTATGACTATAATCACCCGAAACTACCTACTGTTTTGACTAGTTATTCATCTAGAGGAAAAAATTCCCTAGTTTTTCGGGAAAAAGCCCAAGCAATCCCATCAGGATCGCGACTGCGACTCCATTCTGGAAAATCCGGGTCGTTTCTCCGTTTATAAACTGTACTCGAATAAACATTTAGGCGTTTAGCCAGTTCTGATTGAATCAGAGAACCAAAAGTTAACTGTTTTACCAAAGGTTTTTCAGATACTTCTGGGTGATCGCTAACTAATGGTAAAGATTCTACTTGATCATCCTCCAACAATCCCGATAATGGTGGTGCTACTAAGGCATAGGTATTTTGTCTAGCTGATGAATGAGAAATTTTTTGCTCTGGTTCACTGCTATCTAAGATGTCACCTAAAACACTAGGAGTTATGAAATAGTAAGTCTGAGGATCTGTTTCAGAGCCTATGATATTAATGCCAAACTCCTTAGCTTTATTATCTAAGTAGCGTTTTGCCACTGTACCGGAAAAATTACCTTTGCCTGCCAATTCGATAGGTGTTATCTTTCCCTGGTTTTCTTTAATCATCTGGTAAAACACTGGGTCAACATCCTGACACCATTTTTCCCATTTGTACTGATGCCAAAGCTGCCAGCCAATCATGAGGAATAGAATTATCAGCAAAACTCTCCAAGTGGAAACCAGGAAAATGAATAAAAACGAAAGTGGCAAAATTAGAATGAGAAAAGCCCTGCCGTTGCTTTCTATGATTTTTTCACTCATAATCGATTCATGCCAAATGAATCTTTAGGAAATACATATACTATATTGGCAAAAATTGGGACATTTTTGTATACCTTGGCAAAATCATGGCAAAATAATTGGCAAAATCTTTTTGATTAAGCACCTTTAATAAAAATCAATGCTTTTTGTGCAGCAGCTTCCTCTGCTTTCGCTTTACTATTCCCTTTACCTTCTCCATACACTTTATTTTGAATGACAACTCTGGATATGAACTCTGGAGCATGTGAAGAACCTCCTATTCGTTCTGTGTTATACTTAGGAAGAGATGTGTTTAGATTGTGCTGTACCCATTCCTGCAGTCGCGTTTTTGGATCTATATGAAAATAATTATCAAAAATCTCATCGCATATAGATGTAAATAAAGATTCTACAACTTGACCTACTGCATCGATATTAGAACTGTTATCTAAATAGTAAGCGCCAACTATTGCTTCAAAAGTACTACTGAGTAAATTTGGGTTTTGATAACCGCCATCTCGAATAGCACCTTTACCTAGAAGCATTTCTAAATCTAAGCCAATCTGTTGAGCGAATTTGGCTAGTTGTTTTTCTTCCACTAATGATGCTCGACGACGAGTTAGTTCACCTTCTTCTATATGAGGATAACGTTTAAACAGAAAATTACCACTGAGGAAATTTAGAATAGCATCACCCAAAAATTCTAGTCTTTCGTTATTCTCGGTTTCTCCTGGATGTTCATTGACATAAGAGCGATGGGTAAGTGCTTGATGTCGGAGTTTTTCATTTTTAAATACTAGAAGTTGGTGCATTTTCCCTAATTTTGATCGCCCAGAACGCTGAGAATTATGAGAATTTTCATTATCTGTATTGTAAATGGGTGGAAATTGTTATGCTAAAAATAATAAAAGCTTTCTTGGGAAAATGATGTCCGCTCTCACTACTAATACACCAGTCGCGTCCTCAATCACTGCTTTTCCCTTAACAGCTGTAGTTGGACAAGCAGCAATTAAATTAGCCTTATTGTTAGCAGCAGTTGATCCTCGGCTGGGGGGAGTGGTAATTGCTGGTCGTCGCGGTACAGCTAAATCTGTGATGGCTCGCGCTATTCATGCTTTGCTACCACCTATTGAAGTGGTAAAAGGTTCTATATGTAACTGCGATCCTCATCAGCCAGAGACATGGGATAACCAACTATTAGCAGAGTCACCAGAGAATATTGTCACAGAAATTATTTCTACTCCTTTTGTTCAAATTCCGCTCGGTGTTACAGAAGATCGTCTATTGGGTTCTGTGGATGTAGAAAAATCGGTGCAACAGGGCGCAACCGTCTTTCAACCGGGGTTACTTGCTACTGCTAACCGGGGTGTACTGTATATAGATGAAATTAATCTATTAGATGACCAAATTAGCAATCAGCTTTTAAGTGTAATATCTGACGGACGTAACCAAATTGAACGGGAAGGGATTAGTTTTCAGCATCCTTGTTACACCTTGTTTATCGCTACTTATAACCCAGAAGAAGGTCAGATACGAGAACATCTTTTAGATAGAATTGCGATCGCCCTGTCGGCTGATGGTGTCCTGGGTCTGGATGAAAGAGTCCAAGCAGTAGAAAGTGCGATCGCCTACGCCACTTCTCCCCAAGAATTTCTCCAACAATACAACGAAGACCTGGATGGATTGCGCACCCAAATCATCTTAGCTCGGGAATGGCTCAAAGAAGTAAGAATCGCCAAAGAGCAAATTGCCTATCTTGTGGACGAAGCAATTCGTGGTGGCGTTGAAGGACATCGAGCCGAATTATTTGCAGTACGCGTAGCTAAAGCATCCGCAGCTTTAGATGGACGCAACCAAGTTAATGCAGAAGACCTGCGCCGCGCAGTAGAATTAGTCATTGTTCCTAGAACCACCATTAATCAGACACCGCCACCACCGCCACCACCGCCACCACCACCCGAAAACCAAGAGGATGAGGAATCCGATCCAGAACAACAAGAACAACAAAAGGAAGAACAAGAACAACAAACAGAGTCAGAACCAGAAACAGAACCTCCTAGTATTCCAGAAGAATTCATCTTCGATCCAGAAGGAGTAATTCTTGACCCTAGCGTGCTTTATTTTGCGCAAATGTCCCAAAGACAGGGTAAATCTGGTAGTCGCAGTTTGATCTTTTCTACAGATCGAGGGCGGTACATTAAACCTATGCTACCCAAAGGAAAAGTCGTCCGGATTGCGGTAGACGCAACTTTGAGAGCAGCTGCTCCTTATCAAAAGTCGCGACATGCTAGACAACCAAATAAAAAGGTAATTGTAGAACAAGATGATTTGAGAAACAAAAAATTAGTGCGCAAGGCTGGAGCTTTAGTTGTATTTGTCGTTGATGCTTCTGGTTCTATGGCATTAAACAGAATGCAGTCAGCCAAAGGAGCTGTCATGCAATTACTAACTGAAGCTTATCAAAATCGAGATCAGGTATCTTTAATTCCTTTCCGGGGAGAACAAGCTGAAGTTTTATTACCTCCAACCCGGTCGATCGCTCTAGCCCGCAATCGTTTGGAAAGATTACCCTGTGGTGGTGGTTCGCCTTTAGCTCATGGGTTAACGCAAGCAGTACGTGTGGGTTTAAATGCCCAAATGTCAGGAGATATAGGTCAGGTTGTGATTGTCGCAATTACTGATGGACGAGGTAATATACCCTTAGCACGTTCTTTAGGCGAACCACAAGAATCAGGGGAAAAGCCTGATATTAAGGCAGAATTGCTAGAGATCGCGGCTGGAATCCGCACCCTAAATATGAAATTATTAGTCATTGATACGGAGAGCAAGTTTGTCTCTACTGGTTTTGCTAAAGAATTAGCAAAAACATCTGGAGGTAAGTATTATCATCTACCCAAAGCCACAGATAAAGCGATCGCTGCCATGACCAGAGGAGCAATTGCTGATCTCAAATCCAAATAACTCCCTCCTACTTTAATGGGAAAAGTCAGGTTGCAAATAGGTAATTAATTCTTGAATACCTTTTTGCAAATACCTACTTACGGTCATAGGACTTGTGCCAATTTTCTTAGCCACATCCTTACGGGAAAGTTCGCTGACAAAAACTAATTCAACCGCTATGCGGGGCTTTTCTTCTAGCAGACTCATTGCTTGTTGCAACTGTTGTCGCTCTTCGGCTTGTTGTTGGAGTTTAGTACTGTAAGGACAGGGAAGCATTTCACCTAAAGTTGCTTGGTAATCCACAAAATTAACTGTAGTAGAATCCAAGCTTAAGGGAATACGATTTTGAACTGCTAGTTTAATTTGATGCCATTCGTACAGAGATATATTTAAATGATGAGCAATTTCCATATCTTTTGGTGGGCGACCTAAAGACATTGTCAATTCTTTGTGAATTTTTTGTCCTTGATGATAAAGTTCTTGCCAACGCCGGGGAATTTTTAATAGAGTACTGCGATCGCGCAGAAAATGCTGTATTTCTCCCCGAATATACGGTACTGCAAAGGAACTAAAGGCATACCCATGATGAGGATTAAAGCGTTCAATCGCTCTAATTAAACCTAAATAACCAATTTGCACTAAATCTTCATAAGATTCATGGCATTGATAGCTAAATTTGTGAGCTATCTTTCTGACTAAACCATTGTGTAACAATACCAATTGATTACGCAGTTTAATTGACGGACGCTGGTGGTATAAGTGTAATAACTCTAAACCGCCGCATTCTAGGGGGGATTCACTTGCTGCCATATCGATTCCTTTATATTTACCCCTTTTGGTGCAAGATGGAGCTACAATATACTTCAGATGTGGTAGGTAGCGATTTCTGCTGTTTATATCTGTGTTTATTTTCCTTAGTCAACTCTAAATAAGCCATAGTTGTTTCACTGAAAATATATGATGATTCATCAGTAGACTTTAAGTAAAAATACTCGGATAACCGTTTCCTTGCTTAAGTTTAGATCGCCATATAAAAAAATATTAACGAATAAATCTGCTGATAAGCAACTTTGGTAACATTATTTTAGATAGCGTTAGAAATTCAGTATTACTCATAGGAGTAATACCAGCAACTTTCGTACAGCTTTTTGCCAATTTGTACTATCTAGAGTTAGAATCAAAATTGCTCACTAGCTTATAGCCTTCTACCCTGCTATTGCAGATGCTGGCTATTTTTGCACAGAAAATAATGGTTTAGTTATATGGAAGTCCTAGAACTGAAACGGGAAATAGAAACGTTGTCTCATCGCCTGGGTAAAACCCAGGACTATCTTTGACGTACCTGCGATCGCAGCCAAAATCCAAGACTTAGAGCAAACGTCAGCTCAGTCGGAGTTTTGGGATGATCAAACACAGGCACAAAAGACATTGCAAGAACTCAATGAACTCAAAGAACATTTAGACCAATATTCCCGATGGCAAACCGATTTAGCCGATACACGAGCAGTGGTTGAATTGCTGGAATTAGAAACAGATGAAGCATTGCTGCAAGAAGCTGAGTCAACCATTAATAAGCTGAATCGCGATCTTGACCAATGGGAATTACAGCAATTGCTATCTGGTCCATTTGATGCTGAAGGTGCATCATTGACAATTAATGCTGGTGCTGGTGGTACGGATGCCCAAGACTGGGCATTTATGCTATTACGAATGTATACCAGATGGGCAGAAGCCCATGGCTATAAAGCAATTTTAGCCGAAGAATCCGAAGGTGACGAAGCCGGAATTAAATCAGCCACCTTAGAAATAACAGGTCGCTATGCTTATGGGTACTTACGTTGTGAAATGGGTACTCATCGCTTAGTCAGAATTTCCCCTTTTAATGCCAATGGTAAACGACAAACTAGCTTTGCTGGTGTGGAAGTGATGCCTCAAATAGACAATTCCGTGAAGCTAGAAATTCCCGATAAGGATCTAGAAATTACCACATCTAGATCTGGGGGAAAAGGCGGACAAAACGTGAATAAGGTAGAAACAGCAGTCAGAATAGTTCATTTACCTACAGGTATCGCTGTTCGATGTACTGAAGAGCGTTCTCAGCTCCAAAATAAGGAAAAAGCTCTGGCCCGTTTGAAAGCCAAGCTATTAGTTATTGCTCGCGAACAACGGGCTCAAGAAATTGCCCAAATTCGCGGTGATATGGTAGAAGCTTCTTGGGGTAATCAAATTCGTAACTATGTGTTTCATCCCTACCAAGTAGTAAAAGATTTACGCACTAATATAGAAACTACTGCGATTGAAGATGTAATGAACGGTGAGCTTGACCCATTTATTCAAGCTTATCTACGGCAAGAAAACCAATTGGTGGATAGTAATTCTAGCTAAGAAGATGTTGATTCCCAAATCCTATAATTGAGAAGACTCAACAAGACAGTTAACTTATCTGCTTTAATGCCCCTCTAATGCTACGAAATTGAGGGGTTAATTTGAAACTGGCATATCATATATATTATAGCATATAGGCAGAAATAACAATAAATTGGAATTATGAGTGACACCCCGACAAATGAATCCCGACCCAGTTATGTCAAACTAGCTATGCGCAATATGGTGAGAAAGGGTGGTACTTCCCTAAAGCATTTTGGGCTAACTGTAATTGGATTACTAGCTTTACTGATAGGTCTTGCTTATCTAACTCGCTAATTTAAGGAGATTTTGTGCCTGGTGTTGGAATTATATGTTGAAAATTCTTTTACAGAGTCTTCCTGCAAGACTCATCTGAAGAGGGAAGATATTCTACCTTTTCTAACAGATCAAATTTGGCATGGTTGGTTTGAACAATGGCTAAAAATGCTTGGCTCCTACCTTCCCTCTGCTGCAAGCTATGAAATAGGACTACGCCTCGCGGACGATTTAGCTATCCAGCAGTTGAATCACCAGTACCGCCAACAGAACAAACCAACAGATGTTTTGTCCTTTGCGGCTCTAGAAGCTAACTTGCCACAGCATAAAGAGGTAGCAATGTCAACACCTTTATATTTAGGCGACATTGTTATATCTATAGATACTGCTCAACGCCAAGCTCAAGAGCGAGGACACAGTTTATCCACAGAATTACCCTGGTTGGCTGCTCATGGATTATTGCATCTTTTGGGGTGGGATCATCCCGATGAAGCGACTTTGCAGCAAATGTTAAATCAACAACTGATATTACTACAAGCTATCGATATGAATATTGATATTGTTGACTATTGAATTATAGTATTGATATCGAATTATATTAGTGCATCTGCCTAATACTTCTAGTTTTAGATAATGCCTAAGCAAAACAAAAATGGTTAAATATCATTAGGGTAACATTTCCCCGATTAAAATATTCCAAGGGTTACTGTTTTATTTGATCGCAGGCTCCTTCCCTTATCTATATTGAGTATTTTTCAGCCTATGTCACAAAAAATCTCTCCACCACCTACATCTAACAACGCCAAACAACTTGTGAATAAAGAACGGGAATTTTCCTGGCAAATTGCCTCTAATTTATTCGTCAGTTTTAAGTATGCTTGGGAAGGAATCAGTTATGCCTTTCACACTCAGCGTAATTTTCGCTTACATTTAGGTGCTTGTGCTTTTGCTATTGGTTTAGCTGTTTTGTTGCACTTAAAATCAATAGAAATAGCTGTAGTTGCTCTAACTAGCGGCTTAGTGCTGACTTTGGAATTAATTAATACAGCCATTGAATCTTTAGTAGACCTAACCGTGAAGCAAACTTACCATGATTTAGCCAAAATAGCGAAAGATTGTGCTGCTGGAGCGGTCCTTGTTTCTGCTTTGGTATCTTTATTGGTAGCTGTAGTTCTTTTACTTCCTCCTTTAGCGGTTCTAATTATGTCAAATTTTCAATCGACCAACTAGATATGTTTTAGATATGTCTTAGCTATGTTAGCAACCATTACTTTGCGTATAATATGATTATAGTCATCGATAATTACGACAGTTTTACATATAATTTAGTGCAGTATATTGGAGAACTGGCAACAGATTTCTCTGCTGCATCTGACCTGAAAGTATTTCGTAATGATCGGATAACTATAGACCAGATTCAAGAATTACGTCCTGATGCTATAGTGATTTCTCCCGGACCAGGTCGCCCAGAAAATGCAGGAATTTCTTTAGATTTAATCGCCAGTCTAGGGACTAAATTACCTATTTTAGGCGTTTGTTTAGGACATCAAAGTATCGGTCAAGCTTTCGGTGGAGAAATTGTCTTAGCTCCAGAATTAATGCATGGCAAAACTTCTCAGATATTTCATACTGGAGTGGGAATGTTTCAAGGATTAGCCAGTCCGATTATTGCGACTAGATATCATAGCTTAGTCATTGATAGTCAAACTTGTCCTGAAGTTTTAGAAGTTACAGCTTGGAGTGAAGATGGCACAATAATGGGAGTAAGACACAGGAACTATTCCCATATTCAAGGTGTCCAATTTCATCCGGAAAGTGTTTTGACATCTTCCGGTAAAGATCTGCTAAGGAATTTTCTCAAGCACATTCAGTAGAGAAGAAAAAGTTATGAAACGACGAAATTTGATTGGTTATGCTGGAGCAGGGTTGGTTACGGCTTTAATCACTAACTTCGGATCTCACGAAGATGCTAATGCTCAATCTAGCAGTTTGTTTGTTAAGTGGTTAGGTCATACCTGCTTCCTATTTTCTGATAGAAAAGTAAAAGTCCTAGTTAATCCATTTCGTCCAATAGGTTGTACTGCTAATTATCGTCCACCAAAAGTTGAGACAGATGTAGTACTCATTAGTAGTCAACTCTTAGATGAAGGTGAGGTAACAGGACTACCAGGAAATCCCAAATTAGTTTATCAAGAGGGTGTTTATAACTATGGTGGGATACAGTTTCAAGGAATTCCCATGGATCATGATCTCAAAGGGGGTAAACAATTTGGCAAGAATATTGCTTGGAAATGGCAACAAGGCGGGATTAATATCCTGCATTTAGGCGGAGCTGCTGCGCCAATTACTTTCGAGCAAAAAATTCCCGTAGGTAGCCCCGATCTGCTCTTGATTCCTGTAGGAGGAGGTCCTAAAGCTTACAATGCTCAAGCAGCAAAGGACGCGATCGCAATACTTAAACCTAAACTAATCATCCCAACCCAATATAGAACACAAGCATCTGACCCCAATAATTGCGATATTTCACCAGTTGATGAATTCCTCACCTCAATGAAGGAAAATAATTTTAAAGTGATAAATAACAAAAGTGACTTTATTGTACTTAGCCCCAATAAACTACCGGAGAGTACAGAAATTCAGGTTTTGAGCTATAATTTCAACTGGAAAAATGCACCAAAAAAGTTGAGTTGAATCTAGTTAATTATTGCTAGAGTTGATAGTAATATACATTCTTCTCAAGCCAATCAAACTAGCTTTCATGAGATGAAGAGTAGTCTTTAAAGTTTTCTACATTTCACAAAGCTGAAAATGAACTTTCAGTGGTTTGGATGAAAGTTTCAAATTCGCCATTAGGTGTCCATTGAACTGCTCCATCTCTACCTGTAAAAAGCAGCTTGATTTTTGCTTCACTTAACTTCGATATCATGGTTTTTTCCAGAGTATCGGTAGACAGAATATCTGGAGCAATTGCTACTTGTGGTTGTAGTACTTGTAATAAATCTTTTATAGACTCTGTAGGACACCAAAGCACTTGGGGAGAAGGGGATAAATCTCCATTTTTGACTAATCCTGTGATATCTGGTGCTGTAATGTTACCTGTGAGTAACCAATTTTGATCGAAAATTTTCGCCTGTAGAATTGGGAATTGATCATCTACTAACTGTACGATTGATGAACCCAGATTTACAGCCTGACCAAGGGTTAAGATTTGATAATTTCCTTGAGATTTATGTAGCTCCTCTTGAATTGCTTGCGTTTCTAAGTTGTTTGCGGTGTCAGAGGGATATTCGTAAAAATTTTTAATCGGCAAGTTTTGTAAAATTTCTAACCAAGACTCGCTTCTGGTATTTGGGAATTTAGTACTAACAGCCCAATCAATTTGATTAATACCTTGCTGTTGTAAAAAAGGTATAACTGTATAGCGACCTGTATTTTCGTCACCGCTATTAATCAGAGTAACTACTCCTTTATCTTGAATTACTATAACTGGTTCTGTGTTAGTCGCTAATACTGTAATTTTAACCAATGTATTAGCAGAATGCCAAATAGGAATGACTAATAAACCAACGATGATTAAACCAGAAAACCACCAGCGTCTTTGCCACCACCGCAATAGCCAAGTCAGTATTAAAAGTGCATATATTGAAAGTGCTTGCCAAGTGGATATACTACCAACTGCTACAGAATTTCCTGGAAGATGAGCAAAAAAATCTGTCAATTGGATCAGCCAGTGAGTGGGGTAATACAAACAGCTGGCTAAAGTACTGGCTAATTCAGGTATGATCGGGCTGATCAGGGCAACAATCAGTCCACCAATAGTGATCAAAGAAACAAAAGGTGCAGATAAAATGTTTAATAATATGCTGTAACTTGCTATAGTGGGAAAATTAGTTAATAATAAAGGTAGCGTCCAAATTGTAGCTGCTAGAGGTAGGGTAATTAAGGAAGCGATCACTGGAGGTAACCAATCCAGACGTTGAATCATAGGTGATGCTGTCACAATTAGCCCTAAGGTAGCTAAAAAACTCATCTGAAATCCTAAATCCCAAATCCATAAAGGATTAATTAACAGGATTAATGTGGCAGCTAATAGTAGCATTCCGATCCTTTTACCCTTGCGATTTAATGCCAAACCTACTAACGCAGCAAAACCCATAAACACGGCTCGAAGTACCGCAGGAGAAAACCCGACAATCCCCAGAAAAAGCACTAGACCTAAGGAACCCAAAAGAATTTGTGTTACCTTACCGGTTTGTTTGGTCAACTGTAAGATCAGTCCTAAAATGAGGGAAGTTTTAAAGCCAAAAGCAGTTAGAATATGGGTTAATCCTGCCTTAACGAGTAAATCTTGGATATCGTAAGGTAAATCAACAGCTTTTTTTCCCAAAACCATCGCGCTCACAAGAGCGCCTTCTGGTACACCTAAGCCACCAACAAGGGAGTGAATAATCCGCTCTCTTAATTCCCACCATCCCCACTGACGCGTTCCATCTATAAATCCGATCTTTTTTCCTGCTAAACCAGCATATGCACCTTGCTGTCGGAGATATTTTTGAAAATCAAAACTACCGGGATTTGTCGCAGCTTTTGGTAGGTATAAAACACCTGACACAGTAACTTTCTGACCAGGATACAAACCAGTAACTTGCAGTATGGGAGCTGTTACATATAGCTTTCCCGCGACTCCTTGTGCGGTATTTGCTGAGACCTGGTCGTGTTTGATTTCATCTAGTTGGGTTACTTGCAACCAAAATTGACCTTTCTGACTGCGCGTTAGGTGAGGAGTACTAATAACTTCTCCAGTCACAATAACCAATTGTTCCTGATTACTCTTATTTCCAGCTACAACAAACCGACTAATGTCGTTTTCGCCAGGTTGTGGTTGACGAAATTGAAAATATATAGTTGCTAACAGCCCTACCAACCCTGCGACTAACCATATTCTAGAACGAGGAATTATGCTCTCTATAGCTACTGTCTTCCCCTTAGTTATCCCATCCTCCTTTTTGCGAGCTGTTTGAGCTAAATTTCTATAGCTTCTAGGAATGAAAATTGCAGCTACTATTCCCAGAAGTAGAATCACTACTCCACCCCAAGGTACTGATGTCAGAAGTAATCCTATAATATAACCAAGACAGATAATTACAACACTTGCTTGCATGATAAACCTTATTCCAAAGTGCCTAGCAAAAATACAACATAATAGTTTGATATAGGCTAGATGAAGTATTCTTGCCAGATACAACTCATCACTACTCACCTTACATGAACAAAAGCCTTGCTAGAAAAACCAGTTTTTAGAGACTAATTTCCAACTGAAATGCCAATACTGACATTTTTCAACAATGGAAATCCTAATTTTTCTCTTTGCTCAACATATAAATGAGCTACTTTCCTAGCTAAATGGCGAATTCTCGTAATGTAGCGAGTTCTTTCCGTTACAGAAATTACTCCTCTAGCATCTAGTAAATTGAAAGTATGAGAACATTTTATTACATAGTCCAAGCTAGGTAATACTAATCCTCGTTCAGTTAATTGAGCAGCTTCCTGTTCATAGAGATTGAATAGCGTCAGTAACATATCGGGACTAGACGCGGTAAAATTGTAAGTGCAATGCTCAATCTCCCCTTGGAGATGAACATCTCCATATGTAATGTTGTCAGTCCATTGGATCTTAGTTATCGCTTCCACTTGTTGGAGATACATGACTAACCTTTCCAATCCATAAGTAATTTCAATCGATACGGGACGACAATCAATTCCTCCACACTGTTGAAAGTAAGTAAATTGGGTAATTTCCATCCCATCTAGCCAAACTTCCCAACCAGTACCCCAAGCTCCTACTGTGGCATCTTCCCAATTATCTTCCACAAAACGAATATCATGGTCTTCAGGACGGATACCTAAAGCACGTAAAGAATCCAGATAAATTTCTTGGATATTATCCGGCGTTGGCTTAATCAAAACTTGATACTGATAATAGTGCTGGAAACGATTCGGGTTTTCACCATAGCGTCCGTCTGTAGGGCGACGACAAGGTTCGACATAAGCAACAGCCCACGGCTCTGGTCCCAAAGCTCTTAAAAAAGTATGAGGATTTTTAGTACCTGCTCCTTTCTCCATGTCATAAGGCTGGGCAATCAAGCAACCACCTGTACTGCCAGGTCTGTGAGCTAGAGATTCTCCCCAAAATTGATGTAGAGCAGCTATTACCGATTGGAAATTCACGCTTTATTCTTCCTTATAGAGCACGACGCATAAACTATTGTTGCCTAAACTTAGCATTATGAGCAGTTCTAGCGGGTTGAAATTAGCGCACTGCAAAACATTTCCAAAATTTCCGAAATTTTGGGAAAAAAGGGTTGACAGTAAAAAAGAGGTTAGCTATATTGGATAAGTGCCTGAAAGAGAGCCGAAAAAAACGACTCACGGAAGGGTTTGAACCTTGAAAATATTATAGTTTGAAAGCCATTATACACAAAAAACCTACGTCAGTAAAGAAAATAACTAGACTGAGGTTTTAAGTCAGTCA
>Ga0116228_10000479_pt1 | contig 30409 bp, 30 predicted proteins | sample S1TSphfallax_2_FD_89694 | JGI IMG/M metagenome (GOLD analysis project Ga0116228, IMG submission 89694) | Host-associated microbial communities from peat moss isolated from Minnesota, USA - S1T2_Fc - Sphagnum fallax MG | ecosystem: Host-associated > Plants > Peat moss > Unclassified | place... | reverse complement strand
TTGCTACACCTAAAATGGTCAACTTGCATGACCAAAATTGGCACCTTAGTGTACCCAAAATGCACATGTTCCACATGACATGATTGTGTAACAATCACATTCCAACATTTATCAACTCATTTGCGTCCAATTGGTGGTTCAAGTTTAATTGCATGGTTGTTTAGAATGTCAAAAACATCTGAATGCATTGGTTTCAAATGTGATTTTGACTTTGAAAACATGTCTTTAACAACATTATCTAATTTTTATGTTATTCAAAGCATGGATGCATAATATAAATAATATAAATCAAAATGTAATTTAAAAAATAATTATATCTAGCATGTAACTATAAACTAAATATGAAAAATACAACCGTTGAGAAAATAAACTAGCAAAGGAATGTCATGTGTCAAATGTCGTCCTTGGAAAGGACTTTGACAATGGCAACCCTAGCTCTTTTAGTGTGTTTGCAACTTGACAATTATAGATAATAGATGTGGTTGGGATTCACCCTTTCTAGGTTGATTTTAATACACACCCATACATCGTTCAATGAACATCCATTTTCAACACAACAATAGGTGGCCAATAAAAGGCATTGTCCATTTCAGGCATAGGTCAATAGGAGTCAAAAGAAAATTTCCCTGGTCTACAATTGGAGGGAAATATTGCTTTATGGAGACTAGCCCTTTTATTGTTAATAAAATTGGCAAGGTCTTTACATACTTACCAATAATTGCCCATGCATTTTACTATTCACAAAGTATTCCCTGGATAATAGACATATCCGTAAAGTCAGGAAAAGAGTTTGGTCATACACAGGGTGAGATTTTTTTTTAAAAACCTGCAAAAAAGTACATTAGAATTCAAGAGGGGATGAAACTCAGAAAACCATCAAAATTGATGGTTCCTCAGTTTCACCCTGTCTTTCCTTTTTCTTGAGCGCTTCCACTGCTGCTACAGAGATTTTCACTGTACCTGCTTGTACAGCTACTATAATTCCTCTCGAGCCTTGTGCATTAAATGCTGAGATTCGTACTGAGTTTCAGTATTTCATACTGAAATTCAATAAAATTTCCTTACTTTGCGGATACCACTGAAACAGAGGTTAGGGGGTGGAAAGGAGACCCAATGACGGGGTGAAGACAGGGTGAATTTGCGGATATCGCTAATGGTTAATGAAATACCTTGTCCAGGTGACCTTTTGGAAAACCAAAATAAGTGGAGGATGTATAAAGCTCCAAAATCGGTTGATTAAAGCCCCTCAAAGGTGAAAGCTGTTTCAGCCTCCGGCCCAAGCACGAATCTGTCAGAAAGGTGCAAGTTCAGAAGTGGGAACTTGCCTTTGAACTTGGGCTGAAAAACACATGCTGAACTTTGCTTTGCTTGGAAAGAATTTTTTTCTGTAAAGTTTTGCACATGTGGTTCAATAAGAACTTTCTTCAATGGTGGGTGTCACCTTTACCTTCACATCCGATAGAGGTGTGGGATCAAGGAATGGACATACATTCCGAAGGGAGGATTCACATCCTATCTCGAGTGTCCACGCTTGCTACAACAGTTGGCTTGGAAGTTGTGCGGTGAATTTCCTATGCATCCCGCAAAGAAACTACTCATGAGAAAGATGCCGATTAGACTAATCCATTCAAGAGCAAAACACGACCAAGAAGAGTTCTCACCAGCATCCTGCAAATGTCAGTTCCTAGATGTGAATGTTGTTGGCTTATCTTTACTTTAGAAGCTTCGGAGATTTGAATGATCTGTCTCACGAGGAAAAGAGTCCAGTAGTTCAAAAGAGTTTTGGATTGTGGTTCTAAAAGAAGAAGCCTTTTCTCCTACTTTACAACAAAAAAACAAAACCTGTCAAATTTTGATGACACTTTCTTCTGGCTGTTGGACATAGCTATGGGTGTGTCGTGTCTGGGGGTGGGACAGAAGACCTTACACACAATCCAACTTCCCCTTTCCTTATTTGATATGTTTCTAGGAATCCAAAGGGGTTCCAGATCTTGAAGGGGTTCCAGAACTTGATGTTCCACTTGTGTGGTGCATCCTCTTAGGTGGTTCATTTGTTTCATCATATAGCATAATGGAGCACTCATCTTCCAGAATATGTAAAGTCCCTCTACAATCCTTCCAGAATTGCATAATGTAGGATGATGATACGTGTAGAATATGTAAGGTCCTTCAATTTACACCAGGCAAAATGTGACGGGGTTGAAGAGGGTTGGTAGACAGATTTGTGGGGATTGTAGGAGTGGGTCCAACCATGGACCCACTCCTAAACCCTAAACCCTAAACCACCCATGGGCCAGGGTGAACCAGCACCTACACTAGTATGTCACCTTCTTCTTAACTGAGGCCTTTTAGTAGCCATATTTCACTTATGAAATGTTAAATTTGGAAAATTAAAATTAAAATTCGGAAGGGGGCGGATTTTTGTGACTTCATGAATTTTTTCAGAAGAGTCAAATATATGAAAAATATATAGTTTAAAATAAAAATTTCTATTTTTTTCAGAATTTTTTTTTTTCAAAATCACCATTTCTAGACTTAGGCAATTTAGGTAGGGTGTTCTTTTGAAGGGCTATTAGTCCAGGCCAAAACTAGTGGCAGCCAATTTTAGGGATAGAATGAGAAGTCATGTCATCAAGTGAAAGGGCCTCCCTTTTTTCATAGTGGGTTGGGGGAAAGAGGGGGGGGAAGGGGTTTCAAAGCAAATTAGTTCTCAAGTGTGCTAACATGTTCCCCAAAGAGTTCCCAATAGCACCTCACTTTTATACCCTATGCCTTGGCAAATGTTGTCCTCCTTTCACCAACATAGGTGGGCAAAAAGGGAGGAACTCTATACTTCAAAATAGAACCTTCTATTTTGGAGAGCCATGAGTTGTAAGAGAGTTTTTGAAAACATTCAACTGACACCATTTATTGCTTGATCTACTTGAGATATCTTGCAAAGACCCCAATAAAAAAGAAGGAAAGAAAAAAAAAAAAAACCCCCGCAATTTGGAGGACTCAGAAGCACTGATTTAGCCTTAGGACGAAACATTTACCATAGTTAGAAGACCATAGTTAGAAGACAAGTTTGGGTTGAAGTTTACCATGGGATCCTGGTGTAGGTGCTGGTTGCTATGTCACCCAAGCAAAGGCCCCACGGGACTCCGCGGGGAGGCTTCTTGCTTACTTGCCTGGATGATCCTCCGCTCAGCTGGCATGTCCATGGAGGATGAAATTGCCTGACACATGTCCAATTCAGGCAGTTGCCTGAGATCCCAACGGAAGAATCCAAATGCGGCCTACAAACTTTCAATCGACAGAGGAGTACGACACAACTGCCACTTGCCACGTGCAACCAAGGCTAGCAGTTCGTTCTCAGTAAGTTCGCAGTCTCATTCACCCGAAGCACCCGAAGCACAAGAAGAGGAATCCAACACTATAAAGAGATCACAGCTAAACTCCGGATCCATACAATCCCTCAAACTACTCCTGCACAACAACAAATTCTGAAGTTCATGACACACATTCTTCTATCGACAGAATTATTACTAGAAATCAAAGCTTGTTGTGTTTGTAATTGGGTAGAGTCAGGACATTCGGCGATTCATCACTTATTGAAGATCTATCTCTTTTTTGTCACCTGTTGTTGTTGTTGTTGTTGTTGTTGTCGTCCTCCATACTATAAATCAACTGCCTCACGCACTACTAGAGGAGAGAGACTGTGAGAGACATTATTTTTTTCCTTCTTTTTTTTTTGCGACGTTTTCAATCTCGAGTGATTGATTAACGAGCGTGCAGATGGCATTACTAAATGAGTCCAGCAGGAGTTGGCGTCCTTATGAGGCTGATCATGACATTCTTCTGAGGATTTCGAGGAGGGATATTGTGGATGATGAGTGGGGGTCTTTTTTTGCAGCGGTATGCAGTACGGTTCTCGTTGTATCGATGGTGAGTACATTCTATTGGGTGTTGTGGAAACCTTACAGCAAACGGAGATTCTACGAGAAGCAAGGTATCAGCGGCCCCGTCTTCAGACCTTTCATTGGCAACTTGCCCGAGATTCGGGAGCTACATAGAGGGGTGCCGAAGCTCTGTGGTCAGATCTCTGAATCTCCGGCACGACGAGTGGGAACGGAACTATTCGTCTTCAGTGAGAAGTATGGTAAGACTTTCGATCGCACTACGCTAGTGTATATATGTATCGATCCGTCGAGTAAACTTTCTTTTTGAATTCGAAGGACGTCATGAGTTCAATGTTGGCCAGTCTGTTTCGCAAACAATAATTAGCAGGTTCGAAAGAGAAGACGCCGAGTGCTTTCTACTCTTCTGCGCTAACCAAGCAGCTCCGTAAATTACGTTCTGGGGTTTCAGGAAAAATTTCTGTTTTCGAGCAAGGCTCCATGACAAGGATGATACTTGCCGATGCAAAGTTGGCTAAGGACGTGTTGCTGTCAAAGGCGGGATACTACAAAAAGAGCGTTCTTACCAGCGAAGTGGTTTCTGCTATAGCGGGTCATGGTAGTATCCTTACGGCCGAAGGAGGCAATTGGAAGCAAAAGAACCAAATCATGAGCCCAGCTTTTCGTCACACCTTTCTTAAGGCAAGTTGGAATCCCCCTGGACGTCGTATAAACCCTTCAATCTTGAAAACCTTCAAGATCACACAATATTTCATGAGAGACGTGTTCGTTGTTCATAACTATTACGACGTACCCATGTGCAATATAGATCTGTTGCGCGCCCTCCTCGTGCTGACACTTTGCAGCGCATTGAATTATTCTGCATGCAGGGTCTGTTCCACCAGATCGTTGAAAGGGGAGATGATCTGGTAACCAAGTGGCAGAAAGCGATCAACAACGCAGCAGACATCAAACAGGATGCAGCAGAAGTTGCAGTAGACCTGGATGTGCCAGAAACGCTGCTGGATATCATCATCAGGACGACCTTCGGTTCTACATCTGGTATCGAGGGTAGTGATATCTATGCCGTTCACGACGCTGTCAATTTCATGACGGGTGTAGCTGGGAATAGACAACGCGGATATGCCCGCCTCATTCCCGGATATAGGTGTGTACCATACTAACTTCCCATTGTTGCAGCAGCTGACCCTACATAGATTGCAATATCGATCATGAACCCTTCATCAAGACTTGTGCCCGAACCAGGAAGAATGTGAAATCTAGGAGCTGCAGGCCGATACATGAGTTCCGGTCTCGATAGGAGAAAAAACTAATTTTTGCCTGGCTGGGTGTGTATCTTACTTGTTATCCAGTTTCTTTCCAACTGCAACAAATATCAACTTCTGGATAAAGAAACGGGCTATGGTAAAAGTTCTCAAAAACATCGTGAGTGCAAGGATGAAGGTGGCGAACGACTTGAAGGGAAGCGGCATTATTGCCAAGGCTGGATCAAGGCAGAGTAGTGTGTATGGGAGCGATGTACTGGGCATGATGTTGGAGGCAATGAACGAAGAGAACTCCAACATGACGGCGTCGCAGGTGCTAGACGAATGCACGGTCTTCTTCTTAGCAACCGACAGCCCCACCTCCCTACTCTTGATGTGGTCACTTTTGCTCTTAGCTCAGAACCCCGACTGGCAACAACGTGCACGCTCTGAAGTGCAGGAAGTCCTTGGCGCCGAAGATACTCCCCAAGTTGAAAACCTCGCTAACCTCAAACTGGTACCTACAAATCCCCATCACAGAAACTCTCTCGTATACAAACTGCATGCATCAGTCGTTCATATATAATGGAAAAGCTATTGTGATCACATAGCAAACCTAATGGAAAGATTTCCTAACTCCGCTAGCTGCTTTTCTATTGATTACAGATAGACATGATACTGAATGAAACGCTACGACTCTACCCACCAGTACCGGCGATAACCAGAGATGCTTCCGAGGTACATCAGCTTGGATCAGTGACCATAGCTCCAGGCACCAATGTGATCATCCCCATGTCAGTACTGAATCAAAGCAAGGAGATTTGGGGCCAGGATGCCCATCTATTCAAGCCGGATCGTTGGGAGGTGAAGAATCTTCATACAAACGGGAAGAACAGTGCAGCTGATGGCCTCAATGCTGCTACTGCTGCCGCCGCCACCAATAGCGTCAACAGCTTCAACAACTTCATGCCTTTCGGCGGCGGCAACAGGATCTGCTTAGGCCGGAACCTGGCGCGCATGACTGTGAAGCTGCTTTTGGCCATGCTACTGCGGCGTTTCAGCTTCTCTGTGTCGCCAAGCTACTGCCATGCACCAGGCCGTGGCGGCAACAATTTATGGCCCAAATTCGGCATGCAACTCCTCATCAAAAACGTCGAAAACTCCGAAGTTACGTCTACAAATTGACAAAAATATTGCAGTTCTTCTCAAAACTCCGAAATTTTTCTTCAAAATTCTCGACTCTAGCTCTCTCAACACCATGTACAAATTAGAAAAAAAAAAAAAACAAAATCTGAAAACCACTTTTCTGATCAGATCATTTTGGATTCTCTGTCTGTGGGCTGTGATTGTTTCCAGTTGCCCACTGAAGGTCGCTCGAGATCAAATCCACATAATGGGTTTGAGTGGGTACATTAAATATATAAGGGTTGGATTTGTTCCAACCTCTTTAGTATTGTCTAGAGAGAACTGGGTACATATATATAGTTTTGAGCATCAAAACTGCTTTGTTACTTGAGTTCCTAATTCCTTCCTGAGCTTTGGACAAAACTTTTGGAAGTCCTGGAACTATGATGGCAACAGAAGCTCTAAATTCTGCAACCACAAAGTTGCAAAGGACTAACAAGATACAGATACACATATATATAGTCTTGGGTTCGCCCCCCAGGTGGTACCTAGAGGAGGGTTTCATACTCTCCCTTGACAGGTTTTGAAGGGTGAGGATCCCAGTGGGAAAAGAAGATTCTGTTAGTATTCAGCTGATATTTTATACCCTAAACCCTAAACCCTATTTCTCAGAAGGGATCAGGATTTTCTTTATCTTATTTTGAGTTATAAATGATCTAGCAATAAAATGTTTGTTTACTATGCTCTGGCATCTGCTATTATTCATGAATATTCCAAATGCTTGATAGGGTAAAACTGGGCCATTACTGAACATGTAAGGGTTCAAACTCCAAGGGTACAGTAACCAGCCATTTTTTGGTCATGATCTTCAAAGAGATTTAGTTGCACCTTGAGCTTGAGCATTAGTAGGCCTTTACAGAAGTTGATTCTGAGCTAGAATGAGAAAGTTGTGACTCCCAAAGTTAGAGGGGTCTTGTTGTTTGAAAAAACTTGGATAAAACATATAAACCCCTAAACCAAGATGTGAGAGAAGAACATTCCGACAATGGCCGTTGCAATTCTTTCTCTTAGTGTCTCCCTCCTTGTCTCTTTGAAGTTTCTCTTTCTTTCTCTCTCTTTTGGACTGGGCACATGAGGGCAAACAGTGTGATTCAACCAGCAAATTCGAGGCCGTTAGTTTGAAGTCAACACAACAACCGCGTGGAAACGAATCGCAGGTTTGCTTCGCTTCAATCTTTCGCTTCACTATCGTCAATCAGCAACTTACAACCGCAAACGCATAAGGAAAAAAAATTCCCTGCAGTAAAAAAATCATTGCTACAACAGAAGAAGGAAATGCTTCAGTTCCTATATTCTCCTGTTCTTGTGTCTCCTTCTCTGGACTTCTTCTCTGCCATTTGCACATGTTAGGGTTCTCGACACTGTAGATGCACTACACTACAGATGCAAGTGGTTTGCACTCTCGACACTAAAGATGCACGACACTATAAATATAGGGCACTATAGACACATGCGGTTTGCACTATAGAGGTCAGCATCCATGAACTCCCCAACCTTCTCACCAAATTCGTTCCTCAATTTGTTGATGAACAATCAAGGAGGTGCTTCTTCTTCCTTACTAGTTAATATTGTTCCAAAACATCCAGGACGTCAACAGAATGCAAGCAGGTTGTGGACAAATGCACAATTTCAATTTCTTCTAGATATTTGCAAAGAGAAATTCTAGGAGTACAATCGGAAGCCTTTTCGAGAAGCAAATTGGAAAGATGTTACAAAGAGTAGTTGAATTCACATTTTCTCGAAGTGGATGGGAGTTGGAAGCAAGTGTGTTAGAAGTGGAGCAAGATGAAGGATAAGTATGAGACCGAAAAGAAGAAAACTCAGGTGACTAGTGCATCCCCTTCTAATTGTCCATGGTTTGAGAGATTTGATCAGATGTTTGGAAGCATAGCCAAGATTAATCGCATTCCCATTGCAATTGATAAGGGAGTACAAAATTTACATTCACACTCTAAGGTTCAAACTTTTGAGGTGAGTAGTGATGATGTGACGCGAAGCACTCAAAAGCACTTTAGTCCATCATAGCAAGCTCTTGTTTTTGGTCATGGAAATGAAAAGGAGTTTCATGCTCCATCTGTAGGTTTAGACACTCCAAGAACTAAGGCTTGTAAATTGTCCGATGTGCAAGGCAAAGCCAACAAAACAATGGAAAATAAAGAAGAAAATTGGATGCAGGTTCCTTCACAATTGTTGATGCCATTAAAGAATTTTTAACAAGTGTGAAAGAGATAGAAAAGATGAGGATGGAGATGACTGAAAGGATTACAACGCATATTCTTCAGAGTGAACAGATAAATAGAGAATTGATAGAGCACTCTTGATATTGCTAGCAAGGTCAATTGCAGATGGCAGCATTGTTTGCTGAGTATCTAAAGCCCAAAAATTCTTGAAGATAACAACTTATGCACTTTGAGTTTGACCATGGGCAATAGGGTAGTTGTGGTGTTTATTTCATGTAGCTGTACATAAGGACTTGACTCCTTTGTTGTGGCTTGGGATTTTGTTCACAAAATTGATGGGATCAAAAGTGTATTTGCATTTTGACCCATGATAATAAAACCCAAATGTTTGCTTCATTGTTCTATCATTGCACTTAAAACACAGAACTGAAGAGTGGAAAATTGGAGCAAGTATGAAAAACATGAAAAAGTTTGGAGTCTCTGAAAAGAAGAAGAGCTTGGACTCTCTCTGGAAATTGAGGACTCTCTGCTATCTGTAAACTTTTTTGGTGAAAAGTTTCCAGCTAACCATAACCAGGGCCATTGCTGCCATCTGCCTGAGACTCTTGCTTTGCCCATTGTTTGCCTTTCCGGTCGGGGTCCGCTAGCCCATATTCGCCAGCAAACGGCTGTACATTTTTTCTCATCTGCCTGAGACTTTTTTCTGTGGTTAGTCTGCTCGAGGTTGTGTTTGTCTTTTGTGCGCGTGTGTGTCTATCTATGTCGAAAGTCGCCGTCGCTCTGGAGCTCGGCGAGCTCCAGACCTTGGTGCGTGTTGTTGTGTGTTTTAGAGGAGGAGGAAGGAGATGGCACAAACAAGAGGAGGAAGGGGAAACGGGTTCTGCAGCTAGAGTTTGTGAGATGGGTGGCTTGCAATGATATGAGAACTCTCGTTTCTTCTTGTGGCCGTGAACATCAATTTAAGCCATGGGTGCAGCTGCCGGCGAGCTCAAAGCTGGAGATCATCGATCCATTCCATGATCCCAACAACTTTTTCATGCTTCCGAATCAGGTCTCGAATGTAGGGATGAGTCTATTGCAGGGCTCGATAGGTGGTGCAGCACCAAACAACTGCATATCTGCGGTGGCAATTAATATGCCAGTAGTATCTCCTTCTTCTTCTTCTTCACCAGAGAGCTTCAAACCCCCCCCCACCTACAGTTGATTACACCGCGCCCACAATAGAATGAACTGAAGCCCAGTACTGTGGTAGTACAATCCGAGTCCCCCATGCAACCCATTTCTACAACTACTGCAACAGAAGCTCAGCAGCAACTTCCAGATCATGCACTGCTCGTGGCAGCAGCTCCCTGCAGCTATAGTTCGCCAGCTTTAGCGTAGCAGCAGGGATCACGTACTCGTGATCACGATTCAGCTGTAGCTGCAAAGCAGTAGCTGGAGCTTCTACATGCGTTGGAGAATGTGGAAACTAGCAGCAAGAGCTGGAGTGGGGTACCAGATTTACCTACATCGACTGCTGCAAACTGCTGGAGTGATGGTGGCCAACGGGAGCAGCTCAAGAGCATGGGTAAGATCAACACTAATCGTTGTGAAGGGGGTGGTTGCGATAATTCTTTTGTGTCCAAAAACCTAGTGTCGGAGCACAAACACAGGAAGAAACGCAATGAAGGACTCTAGTCTCTACGAGCTTTGGTTCCCAAGATCAGCAAGGTAAGCTTTGCAATGGTGGAAGAACAAACACAGTTGCTGCAACTGGAGGTGTCCACAATGCTACTGTTGCTGATGCTATAACCCCCACACTGCACCAGACAACAACACCAACCACAAGTCTTCTTCTCATCAACTGCACTTGATGGGCCCCAAGAAGAAGAAGAAGATGTTGAAGAAGACTCTTCAAGTAAGGCAAAAACATTTCTCACATGTTGACATAGATACATAATATGTAATCATATTCCATATGTTTTCAAATGAATTTTGCAAATCAGGACAATGTTGCTTGCTTCTGATATTATTCAAAGGTTTCCAAGAGGTTTTGTTGTTCTTTTTTTTTGTCAGGTTCTTTTGCTGCGGCTGCAGGTGGGGTTTGCCAAATTGGAGGATGAGATTTACCATCTGCATATTGTATGTCAGAATGGACATGGAGTGCTTGTGCAGCTCATGCAAGTTTTGGAGTCTTTGGAGATTGATCTTGTCAATACCCACCATATTTCCTTTCAAGACAACATCCTCAATACTTTTGTTGCCCAGGTATGTATGTAATGTCTTGTTGCCCTGAGAGTCTACCTCTGCATCCACATAGAATGGCCATAACCCTAGAGAATCTGTGAAGCTTGTCAATCTTTTGACAACTACCAAGTTGTGTGTTGTGTGCAGCAGCAATCTTGAGTGAATTGATTCCTGACAGTTCTGAGAATCTTTGTTCTCCTCTTAAGTTGAGGACCAGTGTGTGTGTGTGTGTGTTTATATCAATGTTGTGCAGATTAAGAACTGGGAGATGATGGAGACTGAAAATGTTAGATAGAAATTTCTTTGTGTTGCAGCACAGTATGGACTAGTGCAATCTTCGATTGTATCTGTACTTTGGATGATGGCAACGATGACGACAACAACAATGATGATGGTAATGGATCGATTCAAGGATCTGGGTGTGGCTTTGTGTAGGCCTTCAAGATTGATCTCAAAAGTTATTGCATATGCGAAAATGGAAGTAAGTTGTGTCCTGCATAGAGAGTACTATATGGAATATTATTGCCACCAGCTGCACAATGAATTTCTTTTCCAAAAGGTTCTTCAAATTCTTGTAATACAACAATTTTTGTACAAGCTGTTTGTGAAGCTCATCTGTATACATACATTACTCTTGTGTAAGTTAATTTGTGAGGAGCATGGATATTGATTGGCAAGTTCTCTTTCGGATGGGCTTGGGCTCAACCTCTGTTTGTGCATAAAGACTCCATTGATTCACAATCACTTCATCGTTTTTGAATGTTACCTTGCACGCCTATTACCAAACACAAAATTGCACATAAGTAAGCAGCAATCGGTCATGCTCACATTTTAAAGTTGACCATGCCACCCCTTATTCTCGAACAATAAATTTTCTAAAAGCATTAAGAATTTTAAAAGTTTTGGCTGCACATTCGATCAAGAATGTCTATTTTAACAGAAATCATCATAAACCAAAACAAACCTCAACCTTAAATCAACACACTAAATAAGTGTTTGATTATAGGCACCCAATCGATGATGGGTTGGTTTACCCTAGTAAGTGATAGATTTGCATTGACTTGTGAGGTGTGTGGTCATGGCCCCTTGAGCTGGAATGTTGATCAGCCTGAATTACAAAAATGGATGTCTGGGGGGAAATGACGAGAATACATGGGAGCTGAGCTCAGCCATGTTTGCATCCAACTTCTATGAATGCACTTTGCATTTTTAAGTTGCATTTCGATGCAAGATAACATCTAAAAGAAAGTGAAAACCCTCAAGAAATGGACATGTTTTGGACCTTGGTATGATTTGAAATTGTGATCATTTTCAAAAATAGATGGAAGAAGTAACAGAATTTGCACTCTTTTGGAAATGTTTTACATTTATTCAACAATTATTAACACATTGCATTATATTGGGGTAAATATAAACATTTTCAATAACAAGTTGTTAAAAAACAAATTCAAATCTTTTTTTTTTGCAAAATGACAAAAAAATTTAAATAAAGTAATATTATTAACTCTTATGATTTTGGACATAGAAATCAACCAATTATGATGAATCATTGGATCCTATTTGTGTATTTCACACTCAATGGTTGCTTGACAACATTGGTAATTGAAGGTTTGTTAAAAATGGGTTGTATCAACACCTTTTCCAAGTTGGATGACTTTTTAAGTAGTATTGGGTAAATCCATCCTTGGGCGATATCACTAAGAACCTTTACACCTTGATTTTATTGGACCCATTAAATTTTTTTTAATTATAAAAAATTTAAATAAATATTTTCATAAAAATATTTAATGAATAAATTTATTAGGTTTTATAAATTTTTAATTTTCAATAATATCAAAAATATTGTGTGTTTTGATGTTTCTAATCATTTCATTGTTTAAAAAATTTAAGAATGTATTGTTAGTTCTTTTATTTCAACTTTTCAGTCATGAACATAAATTTGAAACATGATTTGAAAATGTTTTGGAAAAGCCTTTTTCTAAAACAAATTCGAAGTCATTTTATTTGTGATTTTTATTAAGCAATTAATTGAGTAAGTATAATCTAATTATGAATTTTCAAAGTTTAGGAATGTGATGCTTGAAAGGGCCATCATTATTAAGAGTACAGTTAGACAATTGGGTTGTCATCCCCAACACCTCATTGTGATGTGATTCATGTGTTTCTGCCATATCCTCAGCCTCAACGGTGGTAGGCGAAAAGGTCTGCATGTGAGCGGTGGAAGGCACAGTCAACTACAGAAGAAATCTTCAGTGCAAGGTTGCATGATACACTTTCAAATACAAAGAAAAAACTCTTGACGTGCTTTCCATCTCGGGTGAAGCACCACTCAGAGAAATTTCCTCATATATCTGAGGACACTTATATGTGAGAAGTGTGAACCTCCTGGAAAAGAGGGAGATTACACCTACTCCCTAAGAGTCTTCATAGGTGTAAGATTCCTCCCACTCTTAAGGAGTAGGTGAATGAACCCTCCCTCACATGCCTCATGATATACAAACATCAAGGTTCATGATAACCTTCACCATGTGCTTTACAACATGGGTGGGGGACATTCACAAAATGTGGGGCTGGAACTTGGCTACCGCCTCATCCTAGGCCCCTTAAAATAGGAATGCCCCCACCCTGGCACTTTACCCTACACTTTTTTGTCTGCACACTACCGCATGAAGGACCCTTCCATCGATGGATGTAGCCATTCTTTGGCAGGTGACAGTATTGGACCCAGTGCATACACAGAATCGTGAGGGAAGCAGAAGATTGTCATCAAATTTATGGATCTGCTCTATTGTCTCCCCTTGCCTGAAATGGTTTTTTTCACAGCACCCACAGACACAAGGAACTCATCTAATGAGGAGAGAGTTTTCATATCTGCGGCTGGAAACACAGATGAAGCTCTACTAAAAAGGCTAGAGATTGACAAAAGAACTGACGATGCCCACTTCTCCTCCTCAGGCAACAAGTCATTTAGGAATCTAAAAGCCACTCTTAAGTCTCGGCCATCTGCAGCAACTGGTGCTGCGAAGTGTGCAGGAATGATTCGACTGAATTTCCACTCTCTTGTTATCTCTTGCACCCAAGCATTCACCTGCAGTTTCCCACATTTACAGCTCCTTCAATGCATGTCTTGCTTGTAGCAGAGAGAACCAGAAAGAAGAAGCAATTTGAGGGTGTTGCAAGTAGTCAGGGAAGTCACGAAACAATGGGAGTCAAAATCTTGCTCGGAGAAAAAGAAAAGAAACAAACCTTTTCAGGTACTTTGTCAAACACGAGTGTCTTGACTATCGGTGAGACGATAAGTTTCTTTGACATTTGAGAAAAGCTTTGCTTGGGCTCCAGCAGGTTTGAAGGACCTAGAAAAAGAATTTGTAACACCATTCTTTCCCATCCTGCACAAGTCACAGACTCTGATCATCTCCATGTGCATACTTTCAAATTGTTGCAAAAAGACAGAATACAGGGCCATCAAATTGCTGAAGGATATGAGTAAGACAACCAAATCCACTGTGCAGTGAAGGACTAAGGGAAAGAAGAAGCTTGGGAGGAGCTTCATTGACAACAAAAGTGCAAACATCCATTACAAAACAGAACATGTTATTACCCCTCTGACGAGTGGCTTCATCATCAATGATAGGATCATTCGAAACTTCCTTTCCAGCACTCAAAAGCTTTACAGCCAACCCATTTTTTGCTGCAGACAGGAGTGCTTGCTTGCCCACCACTTCAGGTGGCTTTTCTGGAACAAAGATCACCGCATCTGTCAACAGCAATATCTTCGACTGCTTGTGGAAGAATGCCACCTCCACATATGGGCCAACACCTGAAATCTCACAATGATATCTGTCAGTGTTGAAAAGGTTCTCAATATACCACCACCACCACCACCACCATCATCATCATCATCATCTGGAGTCAACAGAGGAGGAGATGAGTAGAAAAGAATGAAGCTCTCACCAACTGAACAACTCAGAATTTTGTAGTCAATTTCATCAACCCATGGAGCGGATTTATCATCATTGCGCAATATCTTTGCTCCAAAAATGCCAAAGAACTGCAGTGGAAGATCAACAGGCCAGCTCCATTGACGGGGAGCTACCCAGACATGAGCTCGAGGGAACTTGCGCGAGAAAGGTCCCACAAATACTTTGTGCTCATATGCAAACGTAGGCAGTACAATGTACTCAACTGGAGCTTCCAACTCATTCAGCAGCTGTCATCCTCCACAACACCATTATCATTTCCACAAAACCTCAGTCTCCAAAACTACACAAACCCTGAGAAATCAAATCTCTGAATAATTGCAAGAGACATATAAGATGAACATGCCGGCATGATCTGCAAAGTGAATGCTTTTCTTCATCATGATGATGACGATGATGCCAGTTTGAGGAGTACCTGGATGCATTCATCTGTTGGAGCTATTGGAGCATGGATCCACAAACCCCCTGATTTCAGCTTGATTACTGTCATGCGTATGTTTGTGGTCACATTTCCAAATGCCAGAGCTTGCTCTTGCTCCAGCATCCATATCAGCCCCTTCTCAACCTGCCAAAAACCCCCCCAGCCCCGACCCATGATTGTCATTAACACAGCAAGAACAAAAACAAGAAGAACATCACACACACATTCTTCACACAACCTGCAACAAAGTTCTTCAGATTCTCTGGTATTTGAAAACCCTAATTCACACAATCACTTGCATGATTGGCCTGCAGAATTCTCTGCCCTAGAAGACTGCTCAAGGAATCCTGCTCCAGGAGCGAAGCAAACTGGTGAAAAATTGCAGTTGCAACATGAAACGAGGTTGTGAATTTTCTTGGAACAAAGATGACTGCCACCACAGCGGCCACAACTGCTCCTTCACAAAACTCACAAGCTTGACATGGTAAAGAAAACAGCAACAATGAAAAAGAAAGAAGATGGCAGTGTTACCTCTTTCCGGATGGTGCGTCTTTCGAGGAATGGACCTAATGGAAATGGAAAGCCCGTTATGTTGAAGTAGAATCGCCCTGGTCGCTCTTCCTCCACAGCAGTAGAAGCAGCCATAGCCTTGGCAACCACTCCACCAGACATTACAAAAGAAGATGCAGCAGCAGCTTGCTTGTATGGCTGACTCACATCTGTACACAACAACTTCCATGACCTCATCCCATTTGCAACAAAGCAACTGCGGTACGGGGCAGCAACAAATGCAGAAGAAGAAGAAGAAGAAGCAACACATGCAGGCAACGAAGCTTGCGACCTGAACAGAAAGGTTGAATGTGATTGTGCACAAGGATGTGATGTTGTGCAAGAGGGAAGAAGAGATGGAGGAGGAAGAGCAGCAACACATGCAAGTGTAGAGGTGGGTACGAGACAGCAGCAGGCCATCATCAATCAATCACACTCTTCCCCACCCACAACACTCTTGTCAAACAGGATCTCTCTCTCTCTCTCTCTCTCTGTGCCTCTCTTCTTCCCAAGAGCACGAAACGCGACGATGATTCTAGACCTGCTGCTGCTACTCCAGCTTTACTGCTGCGATGGATGTGGTGGGTCCTTCCTTCGGCCAACTCGTTCACGGGATTCGATCGCTCGCACGCGCATATCGAGGAGCTCGAATATTCTTCGCGCTCGCCATAAGACCTACATCGGACTCTCTTCTCAAGACTCTCTCTCTCTCTCTCTCTCCCGCTCTGTGTGCGCGGATGAAGGCTTTCGAGGTTCGATGTTTTCTCGGTTCTCGACTGATAATTGATTGAAGGCTATTTGGAGTTTTAGGCAACTTCAAGAGCCGCCAGAAGAGCTGCCGCGAGGGTGTTTTGCGGAGACGGATGAGCCAGAAAGACAACAGTTTGCGAAGTAGGAGAGGCGCATCGTCAGACGAGTGAGTTCTCTCTCTCTCTCTCTCTCTCTCTCAAGTTTTCCGCTCTCTGGCTCTAAGGTTTTTGATCTCTCAAAAAGTTATGGTTGAAGAAGGAGGAGGAGAACGTGAAGCATCTGCATTATTGAAGGACATGAAGCTCTGCGAGATTCTTTTGCATCCACCCTCCAGTGGGTGTTTGTTGCTTACTAACACTAGGCACCACAACTGCTGCAGAGCAGTGGCAATGGCATGAAAACAAGCTTCAACTAAAAATTATCTCAAGAGCAAGAGAGCTTGATGGTTTCACAAACCGAGTCTTTGCAACCAAGTAGTATTATTAGAACAAGCGAAGTCGGATACGAGGAGGAAAAAGGAAAGGAACAAAGAGCAGAGGTGGAGATGAGTATCAGCAGCACAAGGAAGTCATGGAGGAGGAGCAACAACACAGCAATAACAACAACAACAACAAACAACAGAAACTAGAACTCCTAACAACACAACAAGCTATCGAGCAAGTGTGTGCAGTGGGACAAAATGGGCACAGCAATGGAGCAGATGGAAATGGAAGAACAAGAGAAGCAGCAAGAAGCAGCCAAAATTAGGATTACAAGAATGGGAAAGAAACCTCCATCAGTTTCGGATGCATCTCCAAATGTGACAATTTCTTCTTCTTCTTCTTCTTCTTCAACAACAACAACAACAATGAGAAGAAGAGGGGTTAAGGTTGCAACAGGGAAGTTGTTGGTGTTTTTTATCAAAGTATCAGCATTGGAAGCATTGCGACGAGCATCACAAGCTAAGTGTCGGCCCATTTGGTGGAGCTTGCAATGGGTGTCCATCTTCCAAGCTCCTCCTTTCAACTGGTTGCAGCGTTGGGCTCCTTTCAGATTTCTTGCACAAGCAACTGAGGTACCTTTGCTTGCCATCATTTTTGCGCCATCGCCAATTTCTTAGCTCTGCCCGTAAGCAAGGGAGAGAGAGAGACTATGGAAATCATGGGTAGTTTTCATTCTGTCCCACATTTTGAGGATTGTTCTCCAGGTGTTGTTACTGTATGTTTAGTGGTAGGTAAGGGCCGCAGACAGGGGCATTACCAGAATAAGGCACCCACCTGAGGCAGCAGCCAAGGGCAGGCTTTGAATTCTTGTAACATGCCTGTTCAAGGGCCTTACTGTGTGTAGTGACCTGTCAGAGGTTTTTCCCAAATCTAGTGGCCAGATCCTACTCATCACACAAAGAAAAATGACAGGCACTTGCAAAAATGTAAGAGCCAACCCAGAAACGTAAGATGATCTCCTTTGTCAGGAGGGAATGTTATCGATTTAAGACACCCTCTAAATACGCTGGGAAATCTCTCATACGTCATTATGATAGATAGTAGCAGTTGCTGTATTGTTGAAATTTCCTGGAATTTTTTCAGGACTAATGCCTACTTCCAAATTGTTAAGAATCAACCATAGTAGTGGCCTTCTGCCATTCAAAAAGTTTTCAGAATGTCAAAAATCTCAAGTATTTAAGTCTTCATAGTTTCTTTTGATGCTACAAGTTTTAAAACAGAAGTGTGGCCCCTTGTTTTCCTTTTCTTTGTGTGGCTTGGAAGTTCCATGAATATCCTGATGAAGCCTAGATTCCTTTATGCAGCTACTACTTCTTATTCTCTTAGCATTCCTCTTTCTTTGGTATTTTTTGTTGTTGTTCCCCTTCTTTTTTAGGTTGTTAGTTCTTGTTGAGGTAGCCAGCATCATGGCTGAGGTTTCCTGTTATTGCCAGTCTTGTGACAGAAACTTAATACATTGGTTAATACATTTGACATCAACTTCCACCCATTGCTAGGAGCTGATGATGTCTTATGGTACATGGCCAATACCATAAAGAACCATCAATTTTTTTCTGGTGAGTTCTGAGGACCATTTTAGGACTGAATCTGGGGCAAGGGGCTTTCCACTTGCCGGAAGATCCCATGCCAGCCTGTCAGAGTACCTTCCATAATTTGGAAGGTACCTCTTTTTTATCTTTATTGTTACTTCTTTCACATTTAAAGTGAGTCAACACAAAATGTAGGTTCTTAATGCAGAGGAAGGATCTATGTTTAGGCCCTTCTGCAATTTTTGGCAGTCTGCACTTAGCCTACCAACCTCATGACAGGTGCCTCAAATTGTGGAAGGGTTTAAATATACCCTTCTCTTGTACTTACATGTTGCTGATGAATGTCCCTGTACATTCGAATGGATTTGTCACTGTTTCAAACCACTCTTCATTTTTTTGTTCTTGGGTTGTGTTTACTCTCTTTTCTTTAGGGTTGGATTTCCTCTTTTTTCAGGCTTGGTGATTGTTTTGTGTTATGTTATCAGATATGAAATATCTCATAGCCTTATTATTATTATTAGCAGGCCATCTCTCAAGTCTTCTCTTTCCTGGTTGACTGCATAAAAGACTTCCGTTCCATAAGTTTTAATTAAGTATGGGATTATTCTCCCTCTGTATTTATGAAAAGAAACTTGTTAATTTTTATTGGGTACTGTTGATTGCCAGGATGGGTAGTGTATAGAAAGGCTTAAGGGTTTATTTCTGATTCTCAACCCTAAGCCTTGAGTCTTTTTGGTCATAGTTTAGAGCCTGGGGTAGAAGTATTTCCATGTAGTTTCAATAGCTAAATAATAATTCTGGAAAACTGTAGCTGTTATGGAGAAACAAGTTTCTGCATCATCAGTTCTATGCAGAAAGATCTGGCTGGCATCAGATCCATCCCTCAGAAACAGGCTATGTATACTAGTTGTACGTTAAATTGAATTGACCATAAATATAATCAATGGATCCAATGAATGACTTTTGAATATGGAGTGTAAATGAATCATGGGTACTTTTCCTTTTGGACTTGTCATTCATTTTTCTAACAAAAGCATCTTCTTCTTTTTTGGTCTGTTTCCTTTTCTCAGAGTTTCTCAAAGCCCATGATTTGTTTGTCGATGGCAACAGCTCTCACAAATGCTTATCATGACTTACAACAAGAGGACTCCTCAGTGGTCTTACGCCGCATTCTTTCTCTATCGGAGCCTGTGGGTGGTGAAGGTGACACAAACAGCAACAAACTGAAGGCGCAAGACTTGGCTGCCAACTATCCTTCTCTCGACTTCTTGTTGCAGGCTCTGGATGCTGAAGGAATTGAACTTCCAGAAAGGTAGGTATTGAGAGCTGAACCCCAAAAGTAGGTCAAAATGGTCTTATACAACTGATATTATAATGTTAATATAATGGATATACATTTAAGAACCAGCGTGCTTTTTTTAGTGTTGTTGCAGGTAGCCTTACAGAGTGTAATATGCTGGCAGGCATTTTGAGAAAGGTAATGCCCACTGTCATTTTTTCCCCATGATACCTGGTGGGTATCCAACAGGTAACTGCTGAGTATCACAAGGAAAAAACTATATCGGTTTTTACACCATGTAAAGCCCTTAGAGGCAGGCTTTACAGGAATGGGGCCTGCACTCAGCTTTGCCTTGTGGGGTCCCTACTCCCATAAAACCCATCCCCTTGGGCTTTACCCTACACTTAATATGACAGGTAATAGAAGTGATAAAAATCATTTCTTCCATGATAAGTGAAAAGTAGCATTGTAAAGAGTCAGGTCTAAAAGAATGACAGGTTTTCCATTGGTGTAAATGGCAGAATCAGCAGTGGTAACTGATCTGGCATAAAAAGGATGATAGGTAGTGATTGATTCTGGAAATCTGTTTTAGGTGTCTTAAATGGCAGAATCTGTAGTGGTGAGTCATTCAGTCATTTCCTAAACCCACCACCCACTGCCAATCTTCTCACTACCTACCTACCTATACCGGATATTTTACACCTACCTATCATCCTTTATGCCGGGAACGTGCCCCTAGAGTGCAAGAATCATCTATTAAAGTCTCAGTCAGATGTCACCTAGTTTGTCCAGCTCAGGCTACTGACTGTTCTCTAGTGGTAGAGGCAGAATTGCTCTGGGGGCAGGCACATTTCTCTAGTTATATGTCAAGTAGGCAGAAATCAGAATGTGCCCTTGGGGCAGGCACATTTCTCTAGTCATATGCCTGCATGTGGAAATCAAAATGTCCTCACTTGATGCCCCAGATGTGGTAGGTAGGTTGTCATAGTGCAGTGGTGAGAAGAGTGATGAAGGGGGAAACAAAATGGGCTGGGCAGGATGGACAATGAGGAGATTGACAGGTTTAGGTTAGCAACAGCTGGAGATGTGTCAAGCTTTGTTGCGCGAGTGAAGAAAACAGTAAGGTGGCGTGAGCGATACTACTTCCTCTCTCAAGCTGACCTGAAGCCCTGGACACACCTTGTTCTTTGGCACCATCATGACACACTGGGTCACCCTACGCTAATCGTTCGACTTGGACTTGCGTTCTCCATCCTCACACCTTCTGAGCGTCCTCGATTCTCACAAGCAGTCGGTATGCAAACTTTTCATATTCCTTTTTACCTTCATCTTCACAAATTGTGTTGTTGGTTCCTTTTTGTGTATTTTTGGCTGAAGAGATTTAGTCCCTTGATGGTTGTGTTATTGCTGTTGTTTCACTCCCCATTTGCAAAATCAGATTGCAACTTTGCAAGCAATTCTCTTTGCAAGTGGACTTTGCAACTTCATAGTTGGTTGGAACCAAAGATGAAGAAGCTTTGTGTCTCTGCTAGAATGAATGGAAAAGAGAAGTGGGGTGTGGGGAGCAGTGTCACAGGTGGAGTATGGGGTGCTGAACATGACCAAAGAAGATGATCCACGCCTCACAGTCATAATGGACTGCGAGGGTGTATCACACGGGGGTTTTCCTTTGCATATGACAAAGTGCTGCTGTGTACTGGTCCAAGACCACTTCCCTATGCGACTTGCATCTCTCTTTTTGATCAATCTCCACCCTGTTTTGCATCGGCTTGCAAACGACATCATGGAGGTTGGTTTGCCCCCACTCTCATCCATTTATCTATCTATCCCCTTTGTTAGTTAATCCTGGTATCTGTCCATTGTCATGACCAGAAACAGTAGCCATTGCTTTGCATTTTCATGCTCAAGTTCCATTCAAACTGTGCACAAGTTGTAGAGGGAATCTGCTCACAGGTTTACCATGCCAAGTTGATTGATCTCTACATGGTTTCTTGAGTGGTATCCAATCAAACCTGTGGAGGTGAAGAAGATGTGGTTTTTGTCTGTGACAAACAATGTAGCATGTATGAAAAAGCAGAAACAATTTTCTGGGGTTGGCTTTACAAGCAGGTACTGGAACCATCAACACTGGAGAAAGTGCACATGGAAGGTGAGAATTATACAGGAAAGCTGGAGAAGTATATGGGAGGCCGGGAAAAAGTCCCTTCCTATTTGGGTGGACACTGTACTTGCACCTCTTGTAAAGAACAAGTGTGCACAAAAAAAGAATCAGGAGAAGCCAGCACATCTTCTTCTTCATCTGTGGCACACAGGAGGCCTAGGTCTCAACAGCAACAACAGCTCAAGCAGGTGGAGGAAGGGGAGGCAGAGAAGGAAGAGAAAGGTTCTGAAGAGAATCCTCTCATTGAACCACCACCCTCCTTTGCAACATACACAGCAATGCTGCGCACCATTATTGTGGGTCTTCTCATGTTTTGGGTCTTTGTTGCTATGGTTGCAGGCGATGAGCCCCTGCTGCAATCCTCCTCTCTCCCTACATAAAACAAGACCCTTGTGATTCTCACTCCTGTTATTGAGCACAAAGCTTCACCACCGTTGCATTGTAGTAGTGGTAATCCTTAAGCCCATTAGTAATGGCAAAAGGATCTGGATTTTGTGTACACATGGCTAAAGAACTGTAGCTTTCCTTCCCTCTATAATTTAACAGGTCATGGATCTCATCTCCATTACATATATCCACCATTTGCAGAACTGCCAACTTTCAGTGTTTAAGTTTATACTCTGGTGAACAACACTGACAAATTGGAGAGGATGTTGCACCCTTGTATAATAATATCTGCAAGGATTACAGTACCTGCAAGATGCAGAAGACAACTGGAGATTTACCATCAATTCATCTTTGGCCCCAATAAAACACCTCACTAATCCTTCACCATTCATAGTCCAAGTCATACATCAGCTGCAGGATCCAGCAACAAATAAGATGGTACATTCTTAACATTGATGTGGATATCTTATATGACTGCAGCAACCAAGCTGAGGTTGAGTAGCAGCTAATATGAGAGATCCTTGGCTTGAGTGTTGCAACTCAGCCAACTTTTTCTTTAGTCACCTGTCATCTACTGCAGTGATTATGGCCATTGGGTCTCGACTGATCAGAGAGAACTAGATGGCAACCAAGGTGATTTTATTGTATACATTGTGATGATGAAAATGTTCTCAACTGTAAATAAATAAAAGCTCTGTATGCATGCACAAATACAAAGGAATTCTCAGTCTGCACTACGCTGGATGCGTTGGGCTCCAAGCTTCATGGGTGCTGCTGATCGCCCTCGCCCTCTCCCACTCCCAGCACCATCAATCGTCACATGTTGAGCTTGCCGCACTCTGGGAGCACCACTGCCAGCAGAAGTAGCTCTAGACACTGCTGACCCTCCTGAGCTGTTGAGAGCTCGTACAGTGGTAGAAGGTGGAGGTGCAGCAATGGCAGCCCAAGGATCATCCTCATTTCCCCAACCATCAGCAGACGAACTCTTTGGCATGGTCTCACGAACATCAAGAGAAGTCTTTGTTGTGCTCTCCCGAACCCTCTCCCCACCTTCCACATTGTGGCAGCAAGATTCAACAAACAAGATGATGAGTTCAAATTAGCAGTATGAAATTTTGAGAGCTCAATTCATGCAGTTCACATTGTATGTAGGATTGTGAGCATGAATGCATAATTTCAAGAAGCCAAAAAGAGGTCAAGTGGCAACTGATTTAGTGGTGAATCATAGTAAACTTACAAAGAAGTAAAACAAAATTAGCTTAAATGTGCAATATGCCCTAACAGAAACTGCCAAATCTCAATACCCAGATACAAACTCATGTCCAGAGAAATGTCAAAACATGGGTTTATTTATTCTTGCATCTGCAATTTCAGTGAAGGTGAGAAGACACACCAGGCTTGGTTGTGATTTTGGCAGTAGTAGTTGTTGTGACTGGCTTCATCTGGGCAGCTCGAATGCGTGCCAGTGCAGGTACTGGATCTGGTGGCAAATCCATATCACCCCATCCATCCTTTTCATCCTCGTCATTGTCATGTGCAAATCCATTATCTTGTGCATCCCCCCACCCGTCTGTTGATGTGGGAGATGCAGGTGCCGCCTCGTCTGTATGGAGAAACGAGTTTGAGAGTGGTGCAATTGGCAGAGGTGCAGACGCTTCCACCGCTGAAGCTGCCCAAGGAGATGGACAAAGTACGTTAGTGAAACAATTTGAAAGCCTTTTTGGTTCAGGCTGGCAGGTTTATCCGAAGGCAGTGAGCCATGTGATTCAGTTCTGCCATTAAGCATCATTGCACTCAAGACAGGAAGGAGAAGGAACAGGAAACAAAAAACAAAAATGCAGGCTGGACTGTACTCACTAAACACTAGAGGAATTACCTGTGTTGTTTGCTACAGAGATACTTTCAGAAGGAGCTGTCACATGATCTCCAACCCTCTGTTTTGGTGCCAATGAATTTACTGCCCACCTGTCCAACACCAGATAAAATAAATACCCATGTGAGAGAGAGATTGACCTTACCCATTGTTATGTGTGCTGACTAGAATATATTGTCCAGGAACCAAGTGTGTAGCTCACCCAAGCAATCCTGTGGTCGTGCTTGCTGTCACTGCTGTGGCAGGCACCATGCTGCTGTCTCCAGCATTCAGCTGTAACACCCACCATACCATTGTCCTAAACCCGTAAGGCATAGAACTCAAAAGTGTAACAAGTAGTTGAGAAACACATCTCACGTGCTGGAGTTTCACTGAGAAGAAAGGTCTTTTTAAGGTTTACCTTGGAATGGTAGGTCTTTACTGCCTGCAGGAAGACTTCTGTTGCTTGAAAGGCTTTTGTCCTCACATCACTGTCAAATGCACATAGTTATATAACTGTCAAATGGGTGCACAAAACATGCCAAGAATGGAAGTGTAAAAGTAAAAGATAGAAACTTCACCAATAAGTAAATCAGCAGTGCATCAACATTTTGCATATACTTCATTGGACTGGAGTGAGTGTACCTATCAGAATCAACAGTAAGTACCACAAGATGAGGTAGTATTCGTGTTGCAATTTCTGTGGCATCGTAGTATTCAGTGGTTGCCATAAGGGCCATGATGCCTGGTAAGGGATTCATCAGTCAGCGCTTGAAACTTTACACAATTAGCACATTCATGACAACCTTTTCATTCTTGCAGCTCCATGTCGCTTAGTGTTTGGAGGCCATCAATGGGGTGAGCAACTTCCAGTTGCCAATGTTACCAACTGTATCATTACTACATTCCTTTGACAAAAGACTCCACCAAAAAGATTAAGTGGGGATATAGTACCTGCTCCTCTGGCAGGGGCAAATCCATCGCGCAAAGCTCGAACAGTAAATGCATTGATCAACACTCTTTTTCTTGTCTGCAAGCAAGCAGAAATCCAAGTGTTGTCAAACTCCTGCAATAAGCTAGGCATTCTACCATCTAAACAAGGTTGAGACATAGCAAAGGCACATAAATAAGCTCACCGCTTCATTGAGATGGCTGGCAATGTTGCCAAGCAAAATGGTGGTGTTTGTGCGGATTGCTGGCTCCTCATCCACCTGATAATGAAAAACCCATGATTGGTTACCCAACTTTGAGAGCAGTGTTTATTATCATGGTCATCAGCAAATACAAGAATCACATTTGCACATGGAAAAAATTAAGAGGTACAAACCTGCAGCTTTGATAGATGCTTCAAAAGTGAGCCTGTCAATGTCCGTTGAGATAACTGCCCAATCAACCACCCACCAAGCACAAACACGTTAGTGCCTACACTTCTAGGGCAAAGGATTTTACCAACTGGAAATGCAAGAAGACCTAAAACACCCCACCACCTATTTCAAGAATGAAGATGAAAGCTCATGAATCACTGCTCAAAAATTCATTTTCCAGCTTTCATTTGTCACCTGCATCACTGACCTTGGGAGCAATTACAAGCATGGACTTGAGTGTTAGCTCTCGTAGAAAAGCAGATGTGTCTGCAAATCCAGTGGCAACATGTGGGAAAACCTGACACCCATGCAAGCACACATCTTGTTAGCAAATGACATTTGCAACTGCCCAACAACCAAATGTAGATTAGGCCAGACGGGTATGCTGATGCACATATGTAGGATAGCTGACCTGCTCGTCAACTACTTGAGTAGATAAACCACCACCAAAACTCTCAATATGTTGCAATAGTCCAACTCGAATGGCACGGTCACTTGATGCAAACAGTTTGATCACAGTTGGCAAAACCTGAAGCAGGGAATACATCTGATGATCAAATCTGGAGCATCAACATCCAAAGCCAAAAACACATCAAAAGACCAAACTTTGTGATTGATGTTCACCTAGCTTGAGGTAACAAGTAGAAGAAGGAAATGCAATTGACAGAACATGCCTTGCTATTGAACTCATCTTGAGACAACCAGGAGCCCATTTTCAGTAATGGGTTCAAAGCAGGTGCTGCAGCTGAACCAAACTCCAGTGCAGATGCCAGCAATGGCAGCAGCTGCAAAACATAAAAAGGTTCAAAAACTCAGTTCGCACTCTATGGCAAGATGAACACAACCACATGAGCAAAATTGATCACAAAGTTTTTCAGGCAAGTTTCAGGAATGCCCATAATGCAGAATGCTACCCAAACTAGACACCAAAGTTATGGTATGTAAAGATATATCATTCTCAGGATTGTGTAACCAAGTCACTGCTTGAGAGATGATCATTCCTTCACCATCACAAACAGCTTTGGTCAAAAGCTCTGCAATTTATATGATTGTTTTGGGCCTGGCAGATGATAAAACAAGGAGGAGGTGGGACAGTACCTTCTTTGTCACAATAGGGCGAGGAAGCTGCTCTGCCAGCGTCGGAAGTTTGCGAAAGAAGGTGTCCTTCTCCATACTGTCTTTCAAGTTCAACACCTCCATGAACTGAATTGTCTCCACAAGCTTATTCTGGAAAAATTCTGCACATATTCCACAGATGTCCAAGTTCATATTAGTGCTACATACAGCTGTGAGAATAACCATAAAGTCCAATTTGAGTTCTGCTTCATTTTTTGGTCTTTCAATCAGGGAGGTGAATGCCTGGAGATCTCACCACTGTTATCTATCAGCTTCAATGAATTCATCCTCTTCGCTGGGACTGAACCCAAAAGCCGCTGGTAGTCAGGTACCAAGGTCTGGGAAGGACCCAAAGCCACAATCTCAGTAAAATGCAAGTCCAGTCACTCTACAAGATTGTCTTCAGAGCAAGTACATGATTTCAAAACCCTGTCCAAAAGGTGCAAACCCAGCACAACCCAACCCAAACTACCTTTGGGATAGATGATGTGTTACGCAGCTCTTCTGTCTTCGTCAGCTTGCTATTTGAGAAGAGTTCATATATCAAACAACCTGCTCAAGCAAGATGCAGACAGTAGTAATGAGGGTCTCAACAGGGAAATGCCAGTCAACAGGGAGGAGTTACTTCCACATCTACTTTCTGTCACAAATGACTCACACTTGCTAACAAGGAAAGCGGTGTCCTCTGTTCTGAGCAGAGGCAGAAGGAAACGGTGGAATGACATCTTTAAAACACACGCACATTCTTAAGAAAAAACTCATAAAGCATGAGGTGGAAGAAGAGTACCGACCAAGACCCCAAGAGTCAAGTGCCCATGGGGGAGACTTGCGGATGGTAGCCCAGTCACTCTTGCCCAACTCCAGAGCCTTGTATTGTGTCCCAACCAGCCAGTCATATTGCTGCAGGAGGAATTAACTCTCATGAGAATTGAGAAGTATCTCCATACTCATCACCGATGCAAGCCCATTTCTCACAGTAACAGAAGACTAGATTAGATCACTCCCTTCTATTTTGCCTCATGGAGTAGACTTTTCTTAATTCAGACTGCATTCAGAATGTAAAAACCTAACGGATATTGGTCAAACTTACAAGCATAGGACCTGTGGCAGCAGGATTCCCGCCATCAAACTCTGAGAGCACATCAAGGCCATGTAATTTCCAATCAAGTGTTGGAGTCACTACCACAGATGCCAGACATACATTGCCATGGACCTACATCATCCACTTGTGCCTGTCAAAAATCTGTAGCAAACCCTACATCCTTTTTCCCATAAGAAACCCTCAAAGCAGGGGGAATGAATGCACATCAAAGAGTACCAGCTTGCAGTCATTGTTAAGGAAACTGACAGCCTTGGCAATCTGATGAAGGCCCCATGCAAAATACTCATCCCTGTATTGCAAGATATCCTCTTTCACAGTCAATCACATGGGCACATTAAAATGCTAGAAAAATCATCAGAACAAACTGGTTGCACAAATCTGTGTCATGATGATCTCCTCAAGCAAAAGAAAAAGTGAGAGGAAAGGTACCGCTGTGTGCCTTGCAAGTCTAGCTCCTTGATTTTGTCAGCCAGTGGCATAACAGGCTCCGTGACAAGGTAAATTGTGGGTTTGACCACACTACCTTCCACCATTTCTGCTTCTGTGCTGTGCAAAAATACAAGCACATTTGGATGCCGCACCTGCCCATGCCAATAGCCTCTCAGCGAAGAACTCTCCCTCTCAAGTCATTTTACAGAAAATAGAAAGGATGCATACCAGAGCTTCTTATCATGTCACAAGAGGTTTGCAACAGTGAAGCAAGTATTTAACCCAACCAGAACAGCTGAAAGGATTTTTATTGCAAACAAATATTGACTGCTTTAGAGTAGGTATCTGATGCCAACATACACTACGTGTAACTCTTGAAGTGATGGGGGATTGGGAAAAAAATTCTTCTAATCAATTATAGCTTACAACTCGGAGGCGCTTGGCTCCATTGCGAGCTGCAGCCAGGCGGCCATCTTGAGCATTTGAACCTGCGTACGAAAAGATTGAGACCGCAGAGTTGTCATCCTGTCATTCATTGCATGCAATCATTGTGAGTCGATGAGGACCATAACAGATGCCACAGCAAAATGCAGAATCCAGAATCCCTGATCCTAGGTCAAAAAAAACAGATGAACCCCTATAGGTTTTTCTGAGCATGCATGCCTTGAATCAAGGGTAGGAGACAAAATGCAGAATCTGGAATCCCAGATCCTAGGTTTAAAAAAAACAGATGAATCCCTCTAGTTTTTTTCTGAGCATGTATGCTTCAAATCAAGGGTAGCAAATGCAGAATCTGGAATCCTGGTTCCTAGGTCAAAAAAAAACAGAAGAATCCCTCTAGCTTTTTCAGAGCATGCATGCCTCAAATCCAGGGCAGGAGACAAAACCTAATCCCATGACAGACCCAAGAATTGCACACAAATCTTCTTCATCAAACTGTCAGCTGCTGTGTCCCTCCACACCAAGCCAAATCTCCATTGAGCCTAATCTGGATCAGCTTGCATCATAGAAACAAGGAGCGGAAGACCTGGGACACTAGACAACAGCAGCTGAAACCCCACCCCGCCCCCCCCAAAAAAAGGACACACAAACACACACGCAACCTCATCAGTTCAAAAGCTAAGAGCAGCACCCACCCAGAGTTGCAGCATTAGAGACAAACCTTGGAAGTACCACGGCAGTGAGTCCATCCTCCCCAAGCAGTGGAATAAGGCTCTCCGATGTTATAAGGCAGATCCTTGATACCACCTCCTGATCCCACCACTCCCTTGAGAAACTTGAGCATTGTGGTTCCTGTCTTCCTTGCTACCCACTTCCCACTTGGCTCTCTAAAGTGGCACTACACTATGCAACAGCACCCAACGCCTGCCGCTTGGAACACATAGCCACGGAAAGAGACTGCCTCCAAGTCCATCTCTTCTCACTCACATCACAATCATAATCATCATCATCACGATCCTTGGCATAATCATTCAACCCTTAGCCCCCCTTCCTCTTCCCAAACACCTAACCAGAAGCCCACAGCAAGCTGTCAAGATCTCCTAACAAACAAGTGCATAGTGTTCATCTTCACGATCTCTGGAGAAATCTGGCAAGTGGGTTGTGGATGGGTTCCCTTGAGCTTGCAAATGGAGTCGCGAGACTGCCCATGTGCGGACAGAATCATGTGAACACGACGCACAGAGAGAGAGAGAGAGAGAGAGATAGAGAGAGAGAAGCGCAATGATGAGGGTTTTTCTTCACCTCCATTCTAGCCACAAAAGTGGCGTTTTCGCGTAAGATCCAACGGTCGGATTGAAATGAGGTCTGAAGGGTAGACATGCATGGCTTTGATCTGAATCCAGATCAGTCGTCCGATCTAAAATCGGACGGTGTATGCGCCGTCTAGGGTTTCTTCTGTTGTGTTAAGAGAGTGAGTGAGCAAGGGCGGGGGTGGGTTCTGTTCTGTTTTGTTAGTTGGCTTCTTGCTTTCGGGTCACCCCTTGTTTCATGGGGCAGGGGCGGGGCGAAATATTCCCAAATATATATTTACCTACTACTGGCCAGGTGGCACCCAATGATGTAGCGGGTCTGTCTAACCACTTTTGGGGCTTTTTATCAAATATGGTTTTGGGAGAGTTTACAATATCTCTTTTTGTGGCTTTTAATGGGTCTACTTGAATTAATTGGCCATGTAATGAACAAAATTCAGGTAAACTTTGTGTACTTAAATATTAAATGCAATTATATGGTTAATTAATATTTGATCACATTGCTAACTATCTTTGTTTTTCT
>Ga0116228_10000478_pt1 | contig 30438 bp, 16 predicted proteins | sample S1TSphfallax_2_FD_89694 | JGI IMG/M metagenome (GOLD analysis project Ga0116228, IMG submission 89694) | Host-associated microbial communities from peat moss isolated from Minnesota, USA - S1T2_Fc - Sphagnum fallax MG | ecosystem: Host-associated > Plants > Peat moss > Unclassified | place... | reverse complement strand
TATGGGATAATACATTGTTACTCTTGATAACAACTTGAAATAGTAAAATTGGACGTTTAGGGGAGAGTGATGAATGTTTTTTTTTTTTTTTTTTAAAAAGGTTTTTTTTTTTTTTTTTGTTTTTTTTTTTTTTTTTTTTGGGTATGCATTCTTGTGACTCACAAGAAAGATTCTGTGGTTTCTTTGGTTGTGGGGGTTGGGTGGGCTGTAGGATCCCTGTGAGCATGTTTATTGCTTGACATGTGCCAAGCTTGACTCTACCTGCTTCTTGTATGCTCATCTTCCCCTCAATGAAACAACCCCCTTGAATGCTTCTTACACGAGAGAGAGGTCCCTATTGTTGGTGAACCATTTTTGACTGGGGATTATTCCACATGTGCAGTTTGAAAGAAATCATGTCTGTTTTAATAACATTAAAGAATTAAGTTGTGAAATGTATGTGCAATGTTTTCCCAAGTCAAAGATTTAGCGGTTTATTTATTTCCATCAGAAATGGAAATGGAAACAGCACTTGATGCCTTCTTCTTTTTCACTTCTTTTCCATGTTTCTGGATTTGGAGCAGATGTGATGAACGGGTTGTGAGGATTCAGAAGATGGATGTCCTTGAGGGGATATTTATTTGTGGGGCCCCATCTTGTCTTCGGTCGTTTCTTGCCCGACCAGACTTTGAGTGGCATGTAGCCGATTCACATGGGCCTCTTCTGCATCCTGAGCCTGATCAAACTTTCCCATTCCAGTCTCCAGTTCCATCCAATCCTCCTCTCACCCCAATTCCACAAGCCAAGGTACTTGTAATTTTTTCTTCTCCAATTCATTTTTTAATTATTTGATTGAAAGCATATAAACTTTGTTTCCATCTCTCTGGCAGTTGGTTTTTCATTTGAGATTAATTTTCCTTTTGGTTGTTTGCTTAGCTGGACACAAGTTGCATTTGCTCTTTTGTGGAGTGGAACTCGAATTCAGATCAGGGTGTGTAGGGAGACCACATAGTGAAAACTTAGAACAGAATGAGAACATGGGGACTGTGGTTTCTGATCCCTGCTTAGTGGTTGGGATGTGTGTTGACCAGAGACATGAGAAAACTCTCTTCATGGCTGCTTGAATTAAAGCTGCACTTCCATAGTGGATAGTTAAGATCAATACTGGAAGAAACACAATGTGCTGAAGACTTGGTTCTTTTCTTTTTAACCTTTTTTGCAGGTGCAATCACAGCAAGTTGTTACAAGGCACCCAGAATCTCCAGCCAATCTTTCTCAAACCTGGCCCTCATCAACTGCCTCACCACATATCATGTTGCCCAAGAAGGACGAAGCTGCTCAAAGGAAGCCTCCTAAAGTTTTACGTCAAGACTCGCAAGGGGGACAAGCAAGGCCAATTCCAGAGCTCCATTTACCAGACCAATTCCCTCATCATCGCGGAGGTGACCACCAGAATAAGGAGGAATGGGGGCATGAAAAGGAACTACAGGACAAGGAATGGGATCGTCAACAGCATCGGCATAAGGAATGGGAAATGCAAAATCAAAGTGAGCGAGAACGTGAGTGGGAAGTGCATGGCCCAGCCCCACATCCAGCTTCTCGAGAACTCCAGAACTCAGGTGACCGGCATATTGTGGCAAATCAAGCCCCTGTAATGCTCCCTCCACCACCCCCATACCCTCCTCCAAATTACCCTCCTTCATTCCCACTGCAACAAGATGGGAACATGTTTCCTCCTCACTTTGAAGCTCCAAGATTCCGGCCCCGTATGCCAATGCCTCCATCAGGGCTTCCAGGAGCTCCTGAGTACCAAGAGATTCCACCTCGCCCAGCACATCCAGGCATGCCAATGGGCATGCCACAAGAGGCTGAACGTGGACCAAACCTGCAGGATGCATTTGGACAGAATGGACCTCGACCGTATTTCCATGGGGATTTCAGTCCAATGAATATGCATATGGGTGTTCCTCCAAGGTTTCATCAAGGTGCATTACCTCCACCTCCACCTGGACCTCCTCCAAAGAGACCAAAATTTGGTCAAGGGGGCGAACCTTTACTGGACTATGGTTGGGTTGGTGGAAATCCATCCCCTAATTTTGGGGGTCCTGGGGCCCATGGGTTTCCTGGATGGATACCACCCTCAAACACTTGACTGACTCTATCAGGCAGGCAAAGGTTTTCTCTGTCCTGGGACTTTTTTTGTTCCAAATCCTGGACCTGAACTGTTGGTAAAGGAACTGTGCTGATCAGAAGTGATTGGTGCTTTGAACTGGCCAATAGTCTCATCTGAAGTAGTTGTTCTTTTCAGCTCTCAATGGTTCCATTGAGTTTCACATAGTTGCCTGTTTAGCTGCGGGAATGGTGTCCATAGAATGGCTCTGTTCAATCTGATTTTTATTTTTTCCTGTTGGCACCCAATGGAGATAATTTCTGGCCCTTATGTCACAACCATTGACATTTAGGTGTTGACATTTACTCTGTGTGAAAGCTCTGTGAAGGGGGTTAACTGAAGGGTTTGTGAACACTGGAGGTCAAATGGAAGAACGATTTCTTGATGACCAAGGTAGCCTTCAAAACTCTCCAGTAGATGTTTACATGTTCTTTTCAATTTCAAGACCCATGTGTTTTGGCATTTCAAATGCCTTACATGGGCAACAACACTGAAAGAACCCAAGGATCTCTGGGGTGGTAGTGGGTGAATCCAAAGAACGGTGTCTCCCCACATTTGTCTTTCACGTTATTTTTTGGTAATTTATGCATGTGCATACAATGTGTGCAAACTGTGGGGCTTGTTTGGGATTGACTTGTTAATAGCAGTTTGCTTTTGTAGAAATTCTTATAATCTTTTGGACCTTCATCCATAGAAGAGAACACAAGTAAAAAGTACTCTATTCGATGTGATGAACTCTTAACATTTAGTTGGGAGATTTGTACATGCAGCAAGGTAATCAAGAATGCCCATTTCTTGGGGGACTTCGTTGCACTCTAGCCCATGAGTCATGGTTTTCATTCAAAACTTGGTATGGAGATTTTACATCCATCCATGTGAAATGTGTTGACAAATTGTTTTTGGTCGTAAATGATGCAATTTCAAGTGGATTTGCATCCACCTAAACTTGATTCACTTGAGCCAAAAATGAAAAGTACTCTTTCATTTTTACTTGTCTATTGATACAATTGTGAAAAGGAAATTGTTTGGATTTGATACCAATGACTTCGATGTTTGGGTAAGTTAGCAGTAGTGCCATGTCAGGTCACTCGCACACATCATGTGCTTGGGAGTGATCTTACATGGCCTAAGACCTTGCTGCCAAACGCCTTACTTAGAGCATCTCCAGTGGTGCTTGGTATCTGATCCAGCACATTAAAATTGGATGAAGAAAATCCAACACATCCCGGTTTGGCTCAGGAAATTGGTTTTGGCGTCAGCAAAATGGCATAGGCCGCCATGGCTAGTTAAAGCGGCAGCAGCGCCGTGCACCTGCAGAGAAAAAGTGTAATAAATATGATCCAACTGGCGCTCAGTGTTACTGATTGGCCCATAATAATTATTGGTCCAGGTGGTTTGCTATTAGTAGTCTCCCACCTATTTGCAATATGATCTAACTGCTGCGCAGTGTTTCTGATTGGCCCATAATAATGATTGGTCCAGGTGGTTTGCTATTAGTAGTCTCCTACCTATTTGCTGTCCCAGTTTCAGTTTTATAGGTGGGGTTGCCAACGAGTAAATAACTAAACTTGGATGTGAAAAATATATTTTTCACAGGGTTGCATACTGAGCACTGGTTGGTGGAGCATCTCCACCCCAAAACTGTAAACAACACCTTTATGTTAAAATAGAATAGTGTTTAATGATCATTGTCCCCACCCACAAACGTCAAAAAAGTCCCTATAGACACTCAAAAACTATTTATATCTTTACATGGACGAGTAATAGTCAGTGTCCAAATCCATAGTAGAAAAAATATTTTAAAAGGGGTTAAAATGACCACTGCAAAATGGACCATCAATACAGGAGTGCAGCAGGATTTACGCTATCATGTTGCAAGATTTAGTGAAAAGGGATGTTTGCAGGTGTGGGCGTGGATATGCCCTTACCCTGCATCCATGGAAGCAAATATATTTATGCAGGTAAGTTGTGGACACATGAGGGATGATAAGTACATACCGTCATAGTACCTAGCCTGGTTAGGCATTAACTTTTCTTTTTTTTGAAATTGTCAAAAATTCCCCCAAAAATGCCTACCTGCCATGCCAAAAATCTGAAAGTAGCCCTCAAGCACACTAGCTTCATTATTTAGTACAACGTCTTAATTTTCTTTTTAAATCAATTACTCCAAAAAATAAATGAAAAAATATGTATTATTATTATTATTATTATTAGGCACCTTCCTGCTGAACAAGCCTAGCTAGGGATAGTAGGAGTGCAACCCACCACCATGGCACTAGAACTTTCCTTCCTTCAGGTAATTTGTGAAGAAACCGGCAAGTTCTGAGGCATGAAGCTTCTTCTCAAGTTGTAGACTCAATGCACTCATGATTCTCATGGAACATGTTTTTGACACAAAATGTGTGTCAAGTGAGTACTACTTATTCCGGGAACAACTCGCCATAATTTTTAGGGCTTGGGTGTTACCCTATATAATTTTTTTTAAAAAGGAGTGTTCTTGCCCAGAATAAGCAATATGCAAAGTTTTCATTGCAATGATGGAAGTGCCTTTTGAGTAATGGATTTCACCATCACTTGGGGGAGTTCCAAGTGATTCTTCAACCTTATGGAATTTTGGCTTTGCTTTGGAAAGGACATGAATTGTTGTATATCATATTATCGATTTGGATGTGATAAAATGATCAACTTTAGGTACGTAGTTTGTGAGTTGGGAGTGGCCAAATCTCCCCAATCCAAGTATCGTAGTACTTTGGCGAATTTGGCACACGAATGTTGAATAATTAATTTAACTTTTAGTTTCCTGGTTTGGCATTTGGGTTTTTAATTCTGAAAATTTTCACATTTTTAAAAAAATTATAAAATATCTTTGTTTCAAACTATTTTGAACTATTTTCGAGCTCAAGTGGACCTCTATTTAGTAATATCCTCCCTTCAAGATGACCAGAAAATCAAACTTTTACATCTTAAGCAAGTTTTTTGAGATTTTGACAGAGCAAAAAAAAATTAAAAAATTCAACATATTAAATAATAATAATAATTTGTTCTGAAACCACCAAGGTACTACAGTATTAGAATCTCAAGGTGTTTGTTTTTTGGTAGCTGATGGATGGCCATTGGCTAGATTTTGGATTTTGGTTTTCAAGAGCATGCACAACGATCCATTGGGGGTGAGGAAGTGGAGAAGGCCCCGAAAATGAATCAAAGCAACAATAAACGTGTTTCTTGGATTGCACAATTGTGGTTCCATGTCTTGTGGTTGGTCATTTGTTGGATAATAGAAAGAATATTACAAGCTCCCCCAATGAACCAAAATGTGTTTTGAATATTCAACAAATGGCAAAAGGAAAAGCCCAAAACTTGGTCTCAACTTCACTCATCTCATGCCCATGCACTTTTTCCATGCTTCAATATAGGCTCACTATAACTTGATATGAATCAAACTATAATCACACCTCTCCTATTCACTAAATGAGGTACCTCACAAGTTCAATTTTTATTTATTTATTTATTTATTGCAATGAGCCAATTTGATTGGCCCATCACTCAAAAAAAATGAAATTATGGAGTCTCCCCAAAATAGAGTTCTATTTTGGAGTATAGAGTTCCTCCCCTTTGGCCCACCTATATAGGTGAAAGGAGGACAACATTTGCCAAATCATACGAGATAAAAGTGAGGTGCAATGGAGAAAATGTTTGGGAGCAAATTGGGGAATTTGGGGAACTTGATGGGAACATAATGAAAACACATTGAGAACCAGGGAAAAGAAGAATTCCCCCCCCCCACAACTTAAAAGGAAAAAAAGCAAGGCACTTGAGTGCATTCTTGGGCCTTCCCATTGGTTGCATGAAATTTCTCTTCCCAAAATTATTCATCACCATTTTTGGCCTTGGCTAATGTGCCTTGCAAAGAAGACCTCTCCTATTGGGCTCATAGGATTTTGGTAGTGTAGTTGGAAGCCCCCCTTACAAAGCATATTTTTTCATCTATGAAGGGCAAGCATTTCAAAAACATACAATTCTTTGGTCCTACAATGTTCAAAGTTCTCCTTTTGTAGTTTGCATAATTTGACATGTCTATGAGCTTAATTTGAGAAGTTCATCCTAAGTTTGTCTTATAACTCTCATGCCCTATTTTTTTTTGTGAAAGTTAAAGTGCCATTGTGAGCTTGCATTTTGTTACAAAAATCAATAATCAATAGGGTTTTTTTACCCATGATGCCATTTCACAAACCTAGGAATGTTTTAATATTCTCATGCGAAATGATTTTTGTTCTTCAAAGAAATGCATTTTTTCCAAGAATTGTTTTTTCTCAAAGACAAATGTGTTGAACTACCCCCTCGAGATTACATGAACTGACACATTCATCTATTGCACAACTTTTAAGACTTTGCAATTGTCACAACCCTAGTTTGGGCTCACGACCAAAGTAAAGGTTTACAAGGGCACATGCCAAGAGGAGTGCGAGAGAGTGTGAGCATGAAGACTCACATTCTCAAGTGAGCTCCCATTTTGGGAGTTGAAGTCTCGGTGAACTCTCGAACCTTTAAAAAGCGATTGCAAAGGCCAAATTTTTTTTCATTGAAGAGTTTCTTATATCATCGGAAAGCTATTGAAGTGTAGATGGCTAAAATGGGCTTACATGACCCATTTGGACATCTACAACACAAGTTATGGCAAGAAGAAAGGTCGATAATCAAAATTGGCAGTTTGACTCCCGACCACAAAAAGTCAAAAATTGACCCGAATTCCATACGTTCAGGTGGCGTGAGATAGGCCATTGGAAAGCTTTCAACGATAGCCACAATTTTGCTTTAGACCTCATCTCGATCGGAGGTCTACACACGAAGTTATAGCCCCGCAAAGTTACAAGAGTTCCAACCCTAGTAGTTTCAGAACTCCCCTTTGGGAGTCCCGGGACAAAAAGACCATTTGGATGCGGGCCTCGCGGAGAGGTGCAGAGTATACTATATGGGGGAAAGTGGTGGCTTCCCCCGAATCCGGGCTATGGTGAGTCTTGTGAATTCGAGGTCGCCCGTGGCTTGTCCTAACACCAAAGGTGCTCCAACATTGTACTAACCAACTTGTGGTTGGTTGGATGCAAATTCGTTCAAATGAATAAATTGCTTATCACTCTTCTTAGTTCCATCCCAGAGCTCCAACACGCCCCTCTACCCCTCTAAGTGCTAAGAGCCAAGGAACATGCCCCGAACTCCTAACCTTTCCATTGTTTTTTTACCTTAAACTCATCTTTGAATCTAGCATAGAGCTTGGTAGCGCGTCAGCAATTTACTTGCATGTTCCCATGTGGAAGTGTAGCCAAAGTGCTACCAAAAAAAAACATGAATCCAATTTATTTTCTCTTCAAAAAATAATTGAACATTTTTCCTTTCTTCAACAACTTTGGCCAAAGAAATGGACCAAGTTGCACATAGAAATCATCTAAAAACCATTGTCTTCTCTAGATGGTTTCATTACATCAACATTAGAAGAAAAGTTCATCTTGAAAAATATGGAAAATTTATGGCTATTGGGAAAAAAAATTCAACTTGAAAACTTAGTTTCCACTTCAAGATGTGGTTTTTACCCATTCATTACCCACATTCATTTGAAAAGTAAGAAGAAGCATTGATATTTAATGTGTTTATCAAAATTTGTGTGTAATAAAAAAATTCAAGAAACTTTTTTTTAGTTGGGCACATGTTTTGTAATAGTGTTAAGCTTACAACAACAAAATAGTTTCTACAAGTTATAATTGCAAATAATAGTATTATGACTTGTGATAATAGTATGGATAAACATGGGGAATAAAATAATAAGTTTCATGATAATCTTTTAACTAGGGGCACAAAATTTGACTTATGAATCATTCAAATAACTATTTTGGGTTAATAATAATAAGAAATTAAGTATATAGACTTGACCAAATCTTAGATTTCAAATAATGTAAGATGTATCCATAAAAAGATGAAAAATGGGAAGGACATAAAATCAAAACTACAAGATTTTTCAACCAAAATGATAACAAAATTAAGGCCTAGTTCCAAATGTAAATCATGAAACAAGAACAAAAACATGACAAGTGCAAACAATAATCCAATAAGACTTTATTGCAAAGAAGAAACAAAACAAAATTATTATAAGAATAGGTACCCAAAACTAGTGTTGAATAGACTAAAGATAATGATAAACTTTACCTATATTTATACCTATTGGGCATTTAATTCAATCTACATGTGGCCCATGTTCACCCATGTGTGAACTATGCATGAATTAAAATTTTAACTAAGAGTGAATTAGGAATCAACTAAAGATGAACTAGAAGTGAACTAAAATTTAACTCAAAATTAATTGAAACTAAATTAAAAGTTTAGTGCAAGTTCATTATAAATCATAAATGAACATTCAAATGAATGAACCCTAAGACATTGACATACGTGATAAAAAAACTATAAATGACATGTGATGATTGACTTGACATAAAAAGATGATAAATAAATAATATATGTAAAAGAATGTCATTAACCATTCATGCACTTCATTCCTTCAAATATATAAAAGATTGTGATTGTATCTTTAAGTTCATAATTTGTAGTCAATAGTTTGGTGTTGTCAATTGTTATTGAAACTTGTAAAAATATTATATGTAAAAGAAAAGTTTTGACAAAATAAACATAATGCGAAGATTACTGTCAATACCATTATGAAAATCTTATAGTTTTTAGTGAATGACCCCATAAAGGAGAATTTTTATTTATGTGTGATGAATTTTATCTTGGAATGTATCTGTTATATAAAAATTCAATTTTATGCGTGTGAATGATCTTCTCTCAAAAAAAAATGAATGTAAATGTTGTGTTATAGTTGGTTAGATAATCTATTTATATGCTAGAAAAAATTTAATAAAAAATTAACCCTCATATTTCTAAAATCTCCTAGGCTACAAGCCCAATAACATATTTAACTTGTTTTGATTCATTATTCTTATTTAATGTTTGTTTGGATTAAAACTTATAACAAAATCAAAAATTTGCACAACTCTAATTTTGGAATGGTCAAATGGGATTTGACCAATGTTGACATGTTCTTCAATTTATAATGTTAAATTGGGGGGTTGAAGTTCTTATGATTTAAATTTGACCAAACACCCTTTGATGGGATTGACACAAACACTAGGCTGCAGAACTAAACTTTTGCTGAAACTTTGAAAATAAACTCTCAAAAACAAGTTAATAAAGTGTAGCTTTAGGAAACATGGGTATGAAAATTTTTCTTAAGGTAAGCACATTGAATTTTTAATTTAAAATTCAACAAGTAGGCTGAAATTTTAGGAAGGAAGGTGATCACTAATCAATTTTAATTTCTTGTAAAATTCAATATTTCCACAAATTTAATTTTTAACTTGTTGTAAAAACTTGATACCACAATTTTCAATTTAAACTTGTTTGAAATTTCATGTCTATAATTCTTCACCTTGAGGAATGTGTAACGTGTACATGAAATTGAACCCAAAGGTTATTGAATTTTTTATTTTTATTTTTTGTCACAATCAAAACCATGAGTTTTTGAAATTTGAAGAGCTGGACTCAAACCTACATCTGGAGAGAATAGGGCAAAACTTTGTTTTCAAGTGTAAAAACTTGAGACCTCATGTTCTCTTTCAATAAGGAAGAACCAGACAACATGGCTTGGACATGGCCAAAATATTTTGATCCCTTTTCAGAAATCATAGTGCTGTTTTCACAGGCTTTTGGTGTGATTTGGTGCCATGTAGCTATCTTTTGATAATAAGATATGGATGATGGGGTTGTTGAGTTCCCAAGTGCTCATGAATGCACTTGACTTGACTTCATTCAGTGTTTCATTCAATTTGGTGAAAGGTCAGGTGAGCTCACATGCAAGGTGCCTCTTATATATATATATATATAATTGGACTAAAAGAAATGGTCACCTTTGTTTTCAATATTCTATCTCAAGGTAATCATATGTCCCTCCCCACATTTTTACCTTTACCTTTTTTGAAATTTCAAATTTCCCAATTAGCCCTGTTTTCATCCATTGTCCTATTATTTGCCCTTTCCCAACCCACATAACATCCAAAGAAATTCATTGTTGGGAAAAAAATGCCCAATTCATCATTGTCCAATAGGTAGTACAAATTCTCTCACCCAATTCCTCATAATGATTCAGTGCAAAAGTTGTTTTTTTTTTTTTTTTTCCACCTGAATCCTAGTATGATCCAAATCCAAAGGTTTCTAGCCCCATTCATCTTCAAAATACAAAGATTTCTTACCCAATTCCTCCTATTATGATTCAAGCAAAAACTATTCATACCCAATTCCACATATGGCTCAAAATACAAAGTTTTGGCACCCAATTCCTCCTATTATGATTCAAGCAAAAAAGTATTCATACCCAATTCTGGGTATGGTTCAAATTACAAAGTTTTTGCACCCAATTTCCTCACACAATATCCTTGCCTTCTTGGTAGTAGGCAAGGCCAACAAAGTGCCTTCTGCTTTTCCCCAAAAATGCTTTTTTCACATTCTTTTAAATTCCCTGTGATACCCGCCGGGTACCCACCAGATACCCGTTAGGTATCACAAGAAACTATTTTTACTGTGTGTTTTTTGTTTGATATGTGCCGTGTTGCTTCTTTTGTGTGTGTGTGTGTGTGTGTGTCTCTCTCTCTCTCTCTCTGTCTCTCTCTCCTCTCTCTTGCTCTTGCTCTTGCTCTTTGGCACTTTGTCATTAGATTCAATAGTTTTCTCACAGCAGTTGCAAGCTGATGATAATACCTTAGGATCTAGGATGACTACATAGACTCATATGAGAGAGATCTTAGGTCTTGGTGACTACAGAAAGAACAGCTAGAGAGAGAGAGAGAGAGTTGTGGTAACTATAAGAGCACCAGTGTCTTGTTGTTTCTTTCTCATTACCAAATCATCAATGTCCTAGGGATTAGTGCTTTAAGAGAAAGTGAGGAGGAGGAGTTTGTTTGCCCATTTTTTGTTGTTGTTGCAAGCTCGCTTTTTTCTATTGAACTTTGTCATAAATTTGGGTAGCTTGTGAGCTGTTTGATAATACATATTTCTTTGGGTGTTTGTGCAAACAAGCTAGCTTTGTTGCACAAGATATATCTATATATGTATATATTCACTCACACACACACACACACACACACACACATATTCTAAGGTTCAAGGAGCTGTTAAGCAACAAAAAAAGCTGATCGATATCCCCTCTACCCACCCCCAATAGCTGATTGAAATTCCTGAGCTTTGAGTAGAATTTTGTTTGTGGGTTGGTGGGAAGTCTACAGGGTGTGGAGGAGCTGGGAATTCAATGGGGTCATTATCATGTCTGCAATTCAGTTTCATAGAATTCAAGCTCAAGCAACTGGAGCATCGATTCAGAGCTTGCGGGCTTAGATCACAGCTTGTAAATCTTGATAACGATACTGCAATTCATTGCTGGGTGCCTGCATCCGCCCTGACATCACAGGATGGTCAAGTGGGCTGTAAGTCCTCATCAGTTGCTGCTGCATCAAAGAAGCTGGAGACGAAACCAGCTTTGATGCTCATCCATGGCTTTGCACCAAATGCATTGCTTTGCTGGGAGAATCAGGTTGGCACATTAGCAAAGGAGTTTGATGTCTACATTCCAGACCTCTTGTTCTTTGGGAATTCCACCACCAAGCTGACAGAGAAGCGATGGACCGAGTCCTTCCAAGCTGAGTGCTTGATGCAGATGCTGCAGCTAGTCGGGGTTCAGAACCAGATACAATTGGTGGGAACCAGCTATGGTGGCATGGTGGCATTCCGGATGGCGGAGATGTATCCAAATTTTGTGAAGAATGTGGTGATTTCCAGCTCAGGGGTGGGTTTCATGTCAACTAGCTTGGATGAGCTTCTTGCCAGGAGCAATCTGTCCAGCATATCGGAGCTCCTGTTGCCATCTTCAGTCAAGGGAATGAAGGTCTTCCTTGCAAATGTGACATACAAAGCAATGTGGCTCCCGAATTTCATTCTTCACGATATGCTCCAAGTGAGTTAACTCATCATCATCCATTATCACAAACCTGGAAACCCAATTGAGAGAAATGGTTGTTTCAAGACTTTGAACTTTCCTGGAGTCATCATCATCATCATAATGTACATAGTACAAATGTATCTTTTGCAACAACAGCAATCCCAAAAAAATCTTTGGACCACATCTCCATTTCAAACATCTGGAATCTCAAACATGTCTGTAAATCTTCCTCTATGAGATGATGACAGGTGCTGTATGAAGAGAATCGAGAAGAGAGAAAACAATTATTGGACCACATGATCTTTGGCACCAAAGATGCATTGCCTCTTCCACAATTGTCACAGGTTTGTAAGCTTTTCCTCCACACTAAAGCTATAAGTTCTTGCCTGGCTGAGTGAAGAAATTTGTTGGGGCAATAAAAAAATGGCTTGAAAATTACCAGTTCTGAAAGCTAGAGAAAAAAATCAAGCTTCCTGATTTTGGTTTTCAAGCTTTCAACTCCACTCTCTCTCTCTTTCTCTCTCTCAAAAAAGCCCATGCAAAACCCATTTTATTCAATCCCTATTTTATGTCAAGACTGTTTTCTCCTGTCCATCATCGCCCATAGAGGGTTCTGATCATGTTTCTGTGATTTCCTTTTGTTTGCTTGAGTGTTGCAGGAGAAGTTCTTAATTGTGTGGGGGGAGCACGATGAGGTCTTCAACATAAATTTGGCATACGAGCTTCAAAAGTGATTCACTGGGCCTCTCTCTTTTCTGCTCTTGCTCAACTGCAGATCTCAATTTTTTCTTGAAAAGAAATCCATTCGATGGTGGAGAGACTCTCCACAATTCTTTTATACACCGAATTTGAGCCCATGGTCTTGGTACCCATGTGAATCATTTAGGGTTTAAGATTTAGGGTTTAACTGTGGAATTCAAACAAGGAGTTGTTGTATACTTTGTCAAACTGGGAGTTTAGAATCTGAGGAAGTGATTGATCATTGTCATTTGTTTTGTGGGGATGCAGACACTTAGGTACAAGCAGAGCAGAGTTGGTTGTGATGAAGAATTGTGGGCACGTACCTCAAATGGAGAATCCCAAGGAGTATAACCGCATCATCCTCAATTTCCTGAAAACCTGCCCCCAGAACTCAACCAAGGATTGATTGATATTGATCAGTCTTTTAAGCTGATCAGGTGGCTAACTTACAAAAATGTGGCTTGTAACACATTGCAGAATTCTAAAAGATTTCAAGCACAACCTACAATTAACATAAAGTTGAAAATTATTCCTTCAGAATTCCTCAAATTCATTTTTGTACATTTAGAAGAAGAAGTCTTGTGCCCATGAAAACTATTTTTTATTTATTTCTGGCTACACATATTATTAATTGAGTTGCATATCAGATTCAAACCCAGCAAAATAGCATTTTTATGAAGTTCATGTGTTGAAGCTCCCCCAAAGTTTCTAGGACTAAAATTCTCCAACTTACAGTTGTTTGTATCAGATTAAACTGTGCTTTGTCGGCCTTGTCCTGAAGGATAGATTCAGGCAGAGCTCAAGGCAACTGCAGCAGCAGTCCATTTAGCTTGCTCTTACTCTTTTAATAACATTCCATTTTTTGTTCTGTCACATTCTGTGACAACGATATTTTCTTCTCCCTACACAGAGAGATTGCTTTACAAGGATTGTATCTGTGAAACTCTCTCATCTTCACAACACATTTTGATGCATCAAGGCATTGACTTGCATACATGTCTTGATCCATCAAGAAGACATCAGCTGTTTGAGATTCCTTGAGACAGGTATATTGAGGTTTGCTGTTTGCAAGTCCGGGAAGTGAGTGCAGTAGTTTCTGGCTAGTACATACCAAGACCTGTCATGATTCCTATGTCAATTTTGAGCCGAGTGTTTGTTTCTAGCTTATTACACTAGAAATGATGGTCATCAGGTAGAAAGATTGAGTTTTTGTGACTTTTTCAAGCTTCCTTGACTTCAATCCAAACATACCCAAGTTTGCAAAATTAAAGCTTTCCTTGACCTCAATCCAAACATGCCCAAGTTTGCAAAACTAAAGCTTTCCTTGACTTCAATCCAAACATACCCCAAGTTCGCGAAATTGAAGCTTTCCTTGACTTCAATCCAAACATACCCAAGTTTGCTGCCACTTCCTTGATGGAAGTTTGGCATTCTTCCAAGACATGTCCAAGACAGATGGCTGTAGCTCCATACCTTGCACAATTCATGCAAAACTCCTCCTCAACTCATGCATGCATGTTTGTTTGTTTGTTTGTCTTGTGATTCATCATGATGACATTTGAGGAATGTGATATAGGCTTTTGTTTTTTGTCTCATAGATGATTTCTTGATGGCATTGTGTGTGAGGTTCCTGCTGTTTTTCTCAATCTGTTGTGATTGATTCCTCTCAACAACCTCGATCGATCAGCGACAACTTTTGCTTTCTGAGATTGACTCCATGTCCTGAAATGGCAAGGAAACCAACAGCAGGCATTATGGTTTAATTCACCGCAACAAAATAGACTTGCTTCAAACTGCATTCCTGGAGGGATCAGGCCGGCAGGTGTGCTTTCAAGAGCTGTTTGCTTCTTGGCTTGCTTGCTGCTGCCCTTTGTTTTGTTACATCATCTGTCTGAGGATGGAGAGAAATGCATGGAACAAGCTTGCATCACAACAACACAGCATATGTTGTTGATGAAGTCCATCTTCACCATTAACATGCAGAGGCAAGAACGACAATTCTCCAAAAGCTCTGTATCCGAAGAGGTCTGTCTCTCTCTCTCGGTGTCTCGCATGTAACAGACACACAAAACAGTCAAATTCTTCTTCCTGTGCACACTAGAGTGGTAGCTCTAAAGATGATTGCAACTCTGTGTGTGTGTGTGTGTCGTCGCTGTTGTCTGATGAGCCGCGCATACGAGGTACCTACATGGCGTTGCGGGAGAGGTCTAGGGGTATGAAGAAAGTGCTGCAGAAAGTGGAAGAAAGTTACCTTCCAGACATGCTCCACATACGACGCGCCGACATGAAGAAGCGACACATGTATGGCCGCCAGCGAGCAAAAGAGATGAGGTGTGTGTGTGTAAGAGAGAGAGAGGGAGAGATCAAAGTGTCGTTTGTCTTGTCGTGTGTTGGACGATGAAGACGGGGACGGGACTTGAGGCGAGGCCAGGAGAGAAAGCACCTTGTGAGGAAAAGCAAGCTTTCCTTGTAAGCAGAAGTTTCTGCAAGGATTTGCATTGAACGATTTGCGAAGATATGTCAGGGAAAGGCGACAGGTGCAGCAGCACTGTTTCTTCTTCTTCTTCGCTTTCGTCACTTGCATGGACTGGTTGCTTTTTCCATGTGTTGCATCTCGGAGCAGCAGCAACAGATGAATCTAGGAGACTGGCGGTGAATCTGCTTCTGCTGAACCTGCAAGAGAAGGATGAACACTTTTGTTGCCGCCACAACTCCTCCTCAAGTTGTTGGAATGGAAAGCCACAGCAGCAGCAGCAGCGACAATAATGACGACAAGCGGAAAGAAGAGGAGGAGGGGGAGGAGACTCCAGTTGCAGCAGGAAGTCACGTGACGACTCCTCCAGGGATTCAACCAAGTCTGGCTGTGAAATGCAAAAGGGATCGGTTGTGGAGAAGGAATTTCATCAGCAGCAGCGACAAGAACAAGAACAAGAACAAAAAGGCAAACAAGGATGCCAGCAACTGGGAGCAGCAGGTGGGAGATGAAGATTTGTTAGGAGATGTGGATGGTTGTTGCTGCCTGCCAAAGAGAATTTTCTGGAAGGGATCGTTGGACTCGCAGGGATGTCCACCTGCCTCAACTGAGGAAATCAAAGAGATCTTTTATCACAGCTTCATGGTCGGTCTTTTGAACTCTATACTACTCTGCCTAGTACTTTCCTTCGGTAATAAATATCATGGCAGCAGCTTGATGAGTATCACTGTTCTATTCCTGATCAACAAGAAGGTGATGATGATGATGATGATGATGAAGGTCTGAGACTCTCTGAGTGAGAGCTCAACAACACCTTCACATTGTTGCTGTGGAGATTTTCTCTGCAGCATTTCCATATATCTACTACATGTCAGTTACTCTACACCCACCTACAGATAAGTACAATAGGAATCTGAGCTTCAGCAGTTATGGGGTGAGGAGGAGGTGATTGTTGGTTGATCTTGTTGGTTTTTTTGAATGTATATCATTTTGGGTAACTGCAGATTCTGGGAGCTTATGCAAAGAACCTTGAAGAATTGACAAAGCTAATTAGAGAACACCACCCAACTTTCGATCCGCACGGGGTGGTTGAGTTTCAGCATCCACAGGAACATGGAGCATGCCCACCATACTTCATATACCTAAGCCATGAGAGGAAGGAGTTGGCAATGTACATTCGTGGCCTACAACTTCTACATCGGCAGGATTATGTCACCCTCATGAATAACCGTAAGGATGAGCAGGTGTGCCAGGTTCTTCTTCTTTTTTTTCTAACTAAAACCTTTTTTCCCCTATTGTTTTGAATTTGTTCTTATATTGAGCACTACTGCCAGAATCAGAATCTTGAACTGGTGGCTGTTAGAAGGATGATCCTCTCTCTGATGGAATCAATTCATGGTGGCATATGGTTGTTGTAGCCATTTGATGGAGGCTATGTGCATCATGGAATGTATCAACCTGCAGAGTGGAGTGCCAAGCATATTGCTCCAAGGCTCAAAGAGCTTCTATTAGCTAATAAGGGGTGTGCATTCCAACTATGCACATGTGAAAATTCAAATTGGTTGGATAAAGAAAAATCCATAATTGTGTGTAGCATGATCTGCTTGTATGTTCATTTAGGTTTCCTTGCAATTTCATCAGTCCCTTGTTTACACACTGAGGAGCAGGATTGCACTGCTCATTTGAAACCGTGCCTTTGACTTGTTATATTAAGTCAGGCTTTGAGTTTAGCTGTTAGATTTGCAGTTTCTTGATTCTCAATGAAGCCAAGGACAGTTGGAGGACAAAGACACAGAATCATAGATTTCAGCTATGTATCTGGAGGGATTTTAGCTGTTAGATTTTAGCAGTTTCTCGATTCTCCATGAAGCTGAGGATGGTAGAAGGACAAAGACAAAGAATCATAGATTTGTGCTACCTGAAATAACTGAGTTTTCGTAGTCTTCCAGAAATACGCTGTAATTCATTATGTGGTTATTTTTCTATAAGTAATCTGTATTTATGTGCACACTTGGTATGATTGGACAGGTATCGGTTTACCAATGTAGGGCATTCATTAGGGGCAGGAGTTGCTCCCTTGTTCACAATTTTGCTTGTCAAGAATCCAGAGCTCATTGGTGGGATCAGTCCAGAACTGATTCATAGCTATGGATTTGCACCACCTCGAGTAATGTCCCTGGATCTTTCCATCAAGTATGCCGCTTACATCACCAGCTGTGTCTACCAGGCAAGTGCATGTGGATCTTCCTTCCAGCTTTTGACACTGAATCTGGGGGGTGTTATTTATCGTCTTCCTTTTTTACATCGGCTGGCCTTCAAATATGCTGATGTAGTAATCAAGTTCCATGCCATTTTCCTCAGTTCAGAGTTTGAAAAAGACATGCTTTTGTGTTCTTTTGGATTTGGACGCCGCAGGATGACTTTTTTCCAAGGGTTTCAACAAAGTCTATGAAGAGATTATTCATCTGCACATTTGCCTTGTGAGTTTGTATACATCAAGATTCTCAAGATGCAGCTCCTTACCTGATGATACCTCTCTATACAAAACAATCATCACTACTGTACAATTGTTGTCTCTTGTCTATGTACATTTATGTTCATGGGTTGATTTTCAGTTGGGTGAAGCGAGCTGAAATGAATGTATTCAAAGCAGGCAATGGGTATGCTGTTTTGTGCAGGACAGGGGTGGTTGTTTTTATCCTCTGGGTAAAGCAGGCATTCCAAATAACACATTCAGATGATCCTCGTCGCTTATATCCACCAGGAAAAATCTGCCACTTTGTATATAAGAAACCTGGACGGCCAGGTCATCACCCAATAAGAGCTCGCATAGTTCCATCATCTCAGGGACGGTTTGAGCGTCTAGTTCTCTCATCATCAGGGACTACCAAAAACCACTTTGTTTTGAGTCTGTGTGAGCATCTTAAAGTAAGGTCTTCGGTTCTCCTTTCACATGGCTATGTGCTTGAATGCAGAGTCCAACATTTTGCATTCTGCCATCAGTATCCTACTAGAGAGAAGTTTACATATATGAGAAGTGAATGTGTGATTATTGTGAAGAGACAAATGGTAGTCAATGACCAGCACCTTTAGGGTATAAGTTTACTCTGAGGACAGAATCATGAGTCAGGAGAAACTCTTCATTTCAACATTCAAAAAAGTTCCCTAGTCATGGTTTGTGCCTCCAGAACCAGGTGGTAATTTTGAAAGGTTGATATTCCTAATGCATGTTGATTTTACTCTTTGTATGTGGGCAGACGTATAATTGGCCAGAAGACCTGAAGGAGCCTTGGCTTGTTGACGTCCTGAGTACAAGGAAGGAAAAGGTATAAGTACAATGATCTCTGAGTCTTTGCTTCTGCAGATTTGCTGATGGAAGCAGTGTGTTTGACTAGGTTCTCCCTTTCTGGAAAACTGAAAACCAAATGGGAGTGGATTATTATGTGTAATGTAAAGACCTGTCCTCATTTACGCAGTGAACTAGTGAAAGAGCAGGTTTCAAGATCCTCTTAGATTCATGCCAAGTTTCGGCATTTACAAAAGTTTTTACTGGCTTGTTCTAACATTGCTGTGCCTACCCAACCTCTTTCAATACCAAATGTGAAACCAACCCTGAGAGACAAATCAATAATCTGTAAGCTGCTTTCCATCTATATGGAATAAGAGAATCCAAACTATTGCATCCATTACAAAGTGCTTGTTTAGGGACATGGCTGTTTTGACAGTCATGATCATTTCCTTGCACCTAAGCTAGCAGGTCACTGCTACACTTGTCACAAAGAGGAAATGTGATCAAGCACCTTGGCTGGTCCAGGGGGGTCACTCATGCACTTGGCACAAGCAGCACTTTGCTCTCAAGTGTACTTATCCAAGGTGCCTGTTGGAAAAGTACACAGCAGGCTTGGCCTGGCAACCCTACCAGAAGCAGGACCTGCACTGAGAGTAGGTGTCTCCTGAGTTGTCTTTACAAACCTCATACAATGCTCAGTACTTTTTGGGTTCTCCACGCCCTAGGATAGGACCCAATGCATAGGAGCTGTTGTTACTTCACTCAATAGCACTTTCTTCATTGCTCATGAACTTGACATGTGTGTGACACCAGGGACATTGCTGTTGAGGTTCCAAAAACTACTGTGACCTGCTCCAACATTGATGGATACATGGCCCAGGTTTTGGCTTCTGGAGGACAAATTACTACCATAGCACACCACCTGTGGAAAATGCAACATCAACTCTCAAATTTCAGCTATGTTGACTCTCACATTTGAGCTCATCATTCGAAGGGCCTTGCAGGAAGAAGTGCTGCATGTTTGTGTTCTCATAGAAACCATAGTAATTCAATAAACATAGGATGCTGTGTGTGCTCTGTTCTGTCCCAAAATTGGGTTAGATTTCCATCATGTTTTAGGTTTTGTCAGCATCACCAAAAGAGGTTCCCAGAAGACGGTAATCAAATGAATGCAAATGAATGTTCTATTTTTCTCCCATAGTCTAGATCTTTGGAGGATTATCCAATGGTGCAGAGAAGAACATATTTGTTAGCTCATTCATAATGGAAACTTGCAGTTCCCTTATGACTTTGTTTTCAATGTTGGTTGCCTATTCTAATTTATCCTTTGAACAATCCACAAAAGGTGTGCTTGACAAAGTTTTCCCTAAATTCCACTACAATGACAATGTTCTACATAAAAGCAATTGAATTCGTGGAAACATTGTTGCGAAGAGAATGAATATGAGGGTAAAATCCATGCGGGAGATCTTGGGTGTATTGTTCCAAAATTTAGATTAAAGTTTTTTGTTGTTTGCTTTAAGTTGATTTGTCTTTGCCAAAGAATAATAGTCATATAATAAATGCTTGTTTGTAAGCATGGGTTCTTGAAACAAAATTCAAGAAAGAAAGTGATAGCTGAAATAAACTGATGTTGAAGACCTTAATAGCATTGATGTCAATCTCTCCATGCAAGTTAGAAACGGCTGCCGCCATGAACTAATAATCTAACATCTTTGATACTTGGAGTTGAATGAAAAGTTATGTTAAAGAACCATAAAATCCTAAACCCTAAAACTATGTGTTCAAATAGTTGCAATGTAATTTAAACTTGCCCACAGGATTTGCTTTTTCAAAAATTAAGGCATTCCCAAATACATACATTAGATATGTGTTTGGAGCATCTCCCGCTCTTTAATATTTGATACTAATTCAACGAAACTTGGACTCTCAACCATTGTTGAATCACTTATTCATGAGCACAAAGAGCAATAAACTGAGGGTAAAATCATTGTACATTTTATATTATGTCTTGTGTTCTTAAGAATATGTATCCATAGATTTTCAATTTGGAATTTTTATTTTTAGTTTTCTAAAAAAACTTCACACAACTTGAATAGAAGGGTTTAGGGAATGTCAATTTTGTAATAAACACAATGTAAAAAGTACTTAAATGGTATGAAATCTTTTAAAGGACCCAAGCATTAAACCATGGGGGGAAAAAAAGGAATTTATCTTCATAATTTGGGTACTACTCCTTTTAAGCTTCTCTTTGGAAAAAATTCAAATGTGGTTTTTTATATGAAAAGTAACTATTATGGTTTGATATATAAAGAAAAATGTTGTTGCATACTTGGGCATTAGGAATTTTACATTTCTAACTAACAAAAAAATATTAATGATGTTTAATATAATTAATTGTTTTTAAATACACTAAGGAGTTCATTTTTGGGCTCTACCCCTTGGGGGACAGATTACTAAAGTTGAGGTGAATTTTTCACTAAATTGCATTATAATGTATTAGTCTTATGTATTTGAAACTTTGGGATATTGCATGATTGATGTTTAAAGACACATTGAAGGAATGGAATATGAGTTAAATTTATTGTGTTATGAATTTTTCAAGGTTCCAAAAATAATAGTTACATTTTAATTACATTTTCTTTTCTTTTTTTAATTATAAAAATTAATTATTTTCTTGAACTATCCTTTTGGAACCTTTTTAAATTTCTTATAACATCATGACTTGAAATTGGAAATGGAAAAGATATTAATTTCAATAACATGTAAATATCCATGTTTTAATTTAATTTCCAACTACACTAAATATGGACTTTGATCTACCAAAAATGGGACAACTTAGTGTGTTTCCACCCAAATTTATCTAAATTCCAAAAAATTCATGTCCAAAACGATTTCATAAGAAAATTAATTAAATTTATACTTCCCTGTCATCTTGAAAATGGTTTGGAAACACATATTTTGAATTGCTTATGACACTTATAGGGGCTATCAATTTATTATTATTATTTATTGATAAATGAATTCATCATTACAAATTTTGAAATTGTGAGTCTATTGCACACCTTTTTTGTATTGTTACATTGCATGTCATAAAATTAAAATGTCGTCCATTTGAAATGTTTATATTGTTTTGATTTTATTTTCTTTCTTTCTTTCAAAAGTAAATGTAGTTAGAATTATTACATTGAGTCCCTTTATGCACCATAAACTTTCACACATAAAGGTGTAAGAAAACTACCTTGTTACAAGATTCAATGGTTATTCCAAGATATTCTCTTTTGCAAGTACCACATGAAACAAAGGATAGGGAATGAGTTGTTTAACAACAACAATGTTCTAATAGTTGCATGTTATGTGTTTATGTTTGAATGGATGTGTAGTGGGTATTATATTCATAGGGTGTTGATGGGTGGCATCATTGCAACAACCATATGTTTGGTGTAATTGATGCAAAGTTTGTGAGCTTTTTAATTATAAACATTGGTGAGGATGTGGATTTGTTGAACCTTTGATGCTACAATTTTTTGCATTATGTGTAGTGTGCAAAAGAATCTAGTTAGGTGGGCAGGGTAAATACAAAGCACTATTCACAAGCTTTTTGATGTTTTAAGTTTAATTTATTGTTGGGTACATGTTGTGAATGTGGTGAAGGGGTGAAATTTTTCATTTGGGCATCTTTTTTCATTTTAATGCACTCGATGCAAAGTCTATGAAAGGTTATAGTTTGTTGTCTTGCATTTATTGTTGTGATGTTGCAAATGGTAACGAACATTCAAAGGTCCTATGGAAAGTATCAATGGTTGGTTGAACATTTATTCTATGAGTTAATGAACCCCACGTAGTGAAGTGGGGAAACAAACCCCTCACATCCTTCATGAGGATTTTGAAGCTATTGGAGAAGAAAAATTTCCCAACTTGGTAATATAAGTCTTTCCTCCTCCCACTCTTGAAATGCCAAAAACTTAAGGATTGTTGTAGTCTTATGATGAAGTGTTATGCAACCTCTTGAAACTTTTGAAGGTGAACTACCTACCCTCATAGTTTTTGTGAACTCAGAAAATAACGATAACAAGTTGAGTGTGACTTGACAACAAGTTTGCAAATGTAGCCAAAGTCTAGGTGTTTTGAAAGCAAAGTTCAATTTACAATGATGTTTTTGTCGCCATATCGATTAATAGTGATATGGAAAACTACTATAATGTATGCAATCATGTGCAAAAAATGCAATAGCTATGTTGCGACAACAATTGGTGATTCATTGGTTGTAAGGGTCTTTGGGTAAGAAATACATGATATCCAATTTACGAAATGTCAATAGTCATAATGGTTATCCAATCAAGTTATATGGTGAATATATGCAAGTAATATGTATTATTTTTGGTGCAAAATTTCATTTCAAGTGATGGATGTGAAGGTGTTTATAAAGGGTGTAACAAAATGGCAAAACACCTACAAGAATTATATGAGGAAGTGAAAATGACCACAGATAATTGGGATGTAGAAAATGCATGTGAATTATTGAAGGTAATTGGGTGCAAACGGACTAATAAGAACCACTAGTGCCCCCTTAGGTGATTGCTTTCGAAGGAATATTCTTGGAATATTTTCGAAAAAAGTCTTCAAAAAAATCTTTTAAAATTATTTGTATTATATTGTTAAGGTTTGTGTTAAAATTTTTGCTCAAAACATGTCATTTTCAAAGTTTTCTAAGTCCGTTTACAAGTCCTTTTACTATTTAAAAGCAATTGTTTCGAATCTTTTTACATTACTTTTGAAGGTCCAAATGTTAATGAAATAATTTCATATTTGATACATTTATAGAATAAGATATTAGATTTGATCCTGTGGAAATAAATTAAATTATTTTCAATTTTAAATTTTCCTTAAAATATTTTGGTGTAAAAAACACAAAATTAAGTAGTGGTTACGACTACTTTTGGCTTCTATTAGCATAATAGCATCCAACTATATATGATGCCTTCCAAAAATAATAGGAGCTAGGTGTAGAAGGCATTAAACATACAACCATGCTTAATATTTTGTCCCAACTCCACCTAACTTAAGTGATTTTGAAGAAGCAAAACGTCTCCTTTGTGAGGTTTCTTTTCTATTATAATTTATTTCATATTGTGTTTCATGGGCTGCATAAATAACATGGGTATCATCATTCATTCATGATTTGTGTTATTTTATATGTCAATTGTAATACAAAAGAAAACTTGTAAACAATTGGACATTGAAATGTTGCATTTAGGGTTTGTAGATTAAAAATGTGTTTGATAAATTTGTAACAAGACCTTTTCAACTATTGGTGGACAATATATTGAGACATATGGGAAACATTACACAACCATAGGCAAGCATGCTAAATAAACATTTCCCCTTGAAGTAAAAAAATCTCAAAATTCAAGATGATGCATTTAGTAATGGGCCTACAACATTGGTCAATGGTTACATTAGCATAAGATTTTTTGTCTCGAAGAAAATTTATCAAATCATTTTCTTTCCTTGTTAATTATAAATACTCTAAAAACTTTCATCTTGCATTACCTTTGAATGTGCCAAGTTGTATGGAAAAAATAAAATAAAATCACCTACTACAATGTTTTAGGCCTTAACATAATAATTCCTACTATCAAGGAAAGATCACTTAACAGAAAATGGACTTATGTGGGCAAACAATGAAAATGATCCTCTAGTAATGGAGTTGTTATTAAAAGTAGCAAACACATATAATGAATGTTTGTTGAATCTAAGACCATTTATGTCTTAAGACATTTTATCCAATGTGATGGTGGGAGAGAATATTGCTTTAAACTTGTTTTCCTTTACATAAAACCATATGAAATGGAAATTTTAGGTTTGTGTTTGGACAAGCTATCATTAAAAAAAATTTAGGGTCACATCAAAGTTCTATATTCTTGAAAACCAAAGATGGTGCATGTGGTAGAATTTGTGAAGTTCATAATGATCCCTTCTTCTATTATCTATTTCAAATTGTTTGGCTTGTTGAGTGGTTCATTGAATGGTGTTGTAACATAATGTTTTGGAACAAAAACCACATCTTGGTCCTTTAAGGTGGATAAAAAATGGCCATACATTCTTTGGTTTTTGGCATACAACTCATCCATGCTACCCCAAACTTAACAAATTTCATGCATCAACCTTTGATGAAGTATTTGATTGCCATAATAATCATCAAACCAATAAAGAATTGGAACCTCCAACATCAACAAATAAGAAAAATTGCAATGTTCTTCATGGTGTTATGATTGTGTGCACATTTTACATTCATAAAGAGCTTTGTCTTAAGACATCACACAAATTGCATGTGCACATTTGTGATGTGCTAAGTATGTTTGTATTATTATTTTGATGTTCTCCGATTATAGGGGGTTGTTACAAATTGTGGTGTTATTTTTGTTTTGTTCAATATGCCTAATATAACTCCAATGTGCTTGTGACTTGTTGGACAAATATAGATTTTGTTTTTTTCAAGCATGCTTTAAATTTTTAGATTGTCAAAGTTTTCTTATTAAATGTTTGTCTATTTGTGTTTTGCTTTCTTGTGGTTGTTTGTCAAAATTTTCATTTTCAAATATTGATTATTTAAAATTTTCTTTTCTTTGAAAGTTTTCATGTTGTGGTATTGCTTAAGTGAATCTTGCTCGTGCTTGGTTGTTTGTGAAAGTCATAACACAATGTAAAGTTTTTATTGATAGAATCATGATTGTTTGAGTTTTTATTTTTTAAGATTGTTAGTTAAGGTGAAAGAATAGTTAGGTGGACAATTTGGATTGTCATAGTTCTAGTTTTTCTAGATTGTAAATGAACTTAAAATGTAAAACCATATTGAACATTAACATTTTCAAGTTTTTAATTATCTACATTACAATATACTTTAGTCAAAATCATATTAAAAATTATGGATGAGTTCTAAGAAAAGAATGGACTCAAAATGGACTTTTGAAATGATGATGTTTGTCATGTAAAAAAATTGAAAAATGTGGACTTGCAAAATATGTTATGGTAGTAGTGTCAAAATAAAAATAAAAACATATGAATGTTCAACATGTGTATGTCAATTGTGGGTGTTAACATGAGGTTAGTTTTTACCTTAACCTACATGTTAGTGAAATTAAAGGGGCAACCTAGTAAAAAAAAATTATCGATAATAATTTTTATTACTATCTCCTTTGGGAGGTGATGCCCACTTGTTAGATGGGATTTAGGTTTGTAGGTAGAATTATCAATCCACACCTTTTAGAAGGTGGGGGGTTGGTAAGTCATCTACTTAGAAGGTAGGAGTAATTTTAGGAGGTAACCACCCCTAAATTAGATTAATGGGAGACTTTTTTGGGTGACCTTTAAGGGACTACCAATTAAGGGTCAAATTGATGCTCTCACAAGGTCCTTGATAGACTCAAATGTGAGTATGAAGTGAAAACAATAGAAAAGCAAGGAGTTGGGGACACGTTCCCTAGCTCGCAACACTTTAGGGGTAGAAGGGCATGCTAGAGCACTTAGATGGGACTAGGAAGAATGACAAGCATTTAATCACTCACACGGACATGCACAAAACCAAATAACAAGTTGGTTAGTGCATAATTAGGGCACTTTTGGTGCTAAGACGAACCATGGGCAAACTTGGATTCACAAGACTCACCATGACCTGGACTTGGGGGAAGCCATCATCTTCCTCTTATAGTATACTTTGTGCCTCTCCACGAGGCCCACATCCAAATGACATTTTGTCTCGAAATGGGAGTCCTAAAATTCCCAAAGTTGGGATTCTTGTGATTTTGGGGCCCCATAACTATGTGTGCAAATCTTCGATTGATATGAGGTTTGAAGCAAAGTTGTAGCCCTCCTCAAGAGCTTTCCAATGGTATGTCGCACACCACCTACACGCAAGGAAATCAGGTCGATTCCCGAATTTGAATGGTCGAGAGTTAAATTGCCAATTTGACTTTTGACCTTTCTTTTGGCCATAACTTGTGTTTTAAGTGTCCAAATGGGGTCATGCGACCCCATTTTAGACATATAAGTTCCAATATCTTTCCGATGATATAAAGAAATTTTCAATCCATTGAGTTTTGATTCTTGTAATTGCTCTATGAAGATTTGGGAGTTCACCAAGACTCCAAACTCCCAAAGTGGAAGTTCCTTTGGGAGTGTGAGGGTTTATTCTCTCACACTTTCCTTCACTCTTGGGCTTCCTTTTGGCCCACAACCTTGCAAGCCCTTGCCTTGGTCACGAACCCAAGGTTAGGGTTGCGACACAAATGATTCTTGGTAGAAAGGAACCGAGGGGGGGGGGAGGCAACCCCTATTTCTTTGGGGTGGTGTTCTTTTTTGTTGGTCTAGGAGGATTTGAAGGGCATTTTTATCTTTAGCTAATTTCCACTTTCTTTGTGACTCTCCTTTGTCATTGTTTTTTTCCTTTTTTTCCTCCTTTTTCCCTTTCTACATTATTCATTCCATAGTTGACCTGCCAAGGTGGTAGACATTCTAGTTTGCCCACCTTTTTTTTTCCTTTTCCTTTTCACCTTCCTATCCTTAGTCTTCTTAGTTTTTATTTTTAGTTTTTATTTTACTTTGGTGTTGATGAAAACAATGGGGAGGTGGGGGGGAGTTGTTTGGTGGATTATTTCCTTCATTGTTGTAATAAAAAGAAGGTACCAAAATGCTTGTTGCGATACCTTGGTGTAATTTTCATGTTTGTTTTTTTACTTTGTTTGGATGGTAAGAGTAAGAAGCAAACAATAAGAGCATGGGGCAAGTGGTAAAAAACATGTGTAGAAGGTAGGAAAAGTTTAAAAGGGTTATAAACCTTCAAAAGTAGTAGATTCTAGTGTAATTTTCCTTTTGGGAAGGTGCTTACCTTTTGTTGTTGCATAAGGTAATTTTGCTGCAAGGCATAATTATAATCCATGTACCTTAAGTTTTGTTCCTTCATTTTGTTGCCTTATTGTTTTCATAGGTTGTTACCTTTGTTTACATGCTACTAGGATGGTAATCATAACGATAAGGTACCATATTGTCCAATGGACACATTTTATTTATTTCACATAATGTTTTGTCATTTTTATCTGAATAATTGTAGTAGAGCAATTAAAGAAGGTAAGTAGTTATTTAAGATTTAATGAACCTAACCTTCCCGAATATTATTATCATTATAGAGGTAATTACCAGGGCCTAAGAAAAGGTCTATTTATAGTGGGGTTTGAACCTTGAACTCCAAAGTTGAAAACCAAGCCCTTTACCAACAATACAACTTGTTTTTCTTTATACAAAGTGAGGTGGATTGTATTTCAAACATATTCCATTTTTAAACATATAAAAATATCAAATTTAATATTCAATGTTTATTGATATTTTGTCCAAATGAAAAATCTGAAAATTCATTTAATTTTTTTTCAAAGATGTTTACAAATATTTTTGATAAAGTAAATAATTAATTTGAATTTTTAAAATAGTAATATTTCAATGCCGATTCCTTAAAAGAAAACGTTCAAATACATACATATTTTGAAATGGACTTTCATAAATGTTTAAATACATAAAAATAGATAAATGTACATTATAATGAAATTATAATTCAATTTATTCTATGAATTATTTCATTAATTTAATCTTTTATTTACCCAATTTTAGTTTTAGAACATATTAATTAACACTAAAAATTTCACAAATTTTGATAATAAATCATAAAATATAATAAAAATACAATTCAAGTTTTTTAAAATCAATTATTATTATTTTTTATGATGTATAATAATAAAATAATCATTTTTTAAATTTAAAATATCAATTAATGCTAAATATTTAGATATTCTTATGAAATAAATTTATTAATTATATATATGTCTAATACATGTAATTTATTAATTTTAAAGTATTTAATTTGAATAGTACCATAAAATGAACCAAAAGTGACAAGTCAAGCCACATCACCTATCCTAGGTTAAGTAGGTTAGGTTGCTTAGGCTAGGCCACCTAACCTACTTAATATAGGCCACATTGGTTAAAAATATGGGCTACGGTTAGGTGGCCTAATCATGCAGTCATATTTAATAATAGAAATCCATGAGTGATGGCATATACAACAACATGACTAAGTTTGGTCATTAGACATATTTTGTTATATTTGTAGATGTCAAGTTTTGGTGTAGTGATAAATTATAGTCAAATGATGATTTTGCTTTGAACCATCATAATAAATTTTGAATTACTTTACTTTTTAAAAATGTTAAAAAATCAAAATCTAGTAGGATGCACGTTAAAAAAAATTAAAATATGGCCCTTCTTGGGAAACGTATTAAAAATTTCAATAATTTTGAAAATATTTGGTGCACATTTGATAAGGAAAAGAGACTTTGAAAATTGAAAAACACGTATCCACTTTCTAGTTTTAACTATTTAAAATATTGTAAGGTTCTTTTGTATGTTTGATGTAGGATTTAACATAAAAAAAACTTTACAATATCATGAATTTGCATCAAATTTTTGTGCTTGCAACTTTTCAAGTCACAAAGCTCATTCCAAAAAAAAACTAATTGTCCAAATTATTGCGTTCCTTGATGATTTTTCAAAAATATGGGGGTACAATTCTAAATAGTGTCCACACCTTTTGTAGCTCCTTTTATTGTGTTTGAACCTTGGGGTGATTTGTGAAAATTGATTCCAATATTTTAAATCTTGAACGAGGTGGTAGGCAAATCATTGATTGCAAAGAATCATACTTGTTTGAGAAAAGTAGTTGGATTTGTGAGACATAGTTTCAAATAAGCAAGATTTTAATTTATCACCTTTAGAGAGAGTTTGTAACCAGAACAAAATAATTTAGAACATATTCCCTTGTTTCCTTATGACTATTCGTGCAAGTTCCCTCCCATTCTTTTCTTCAACGGTATATGCGAAGTGTTTAAAATTGATACGCAACCTTTATAGGGAGGATTAATTGGGTTTTGTAACATTTCTTTAAGCATCATGAATTGGGAAGGAAAAAAAAAGCGTACAATATTGCAAAGCAAAGCATAACAACTTGAAGGCCGCATGCATAAGGAGGATGAAAGATAATTTATGTTTGATTTCCCATCGTGTTCTCATCATAATTGATTGAACCAAGTGTGGGCCGAGAATTAGAAATGACACCTAAAATAATAATCAAGTACCTGATTTTGCAAAACCTTGGATCAAAACATTTGAGGTTGCCAAAAATCAGCCTTGAAAATCATTGGTTTTCTTATTGCAAACCAAAGGGTATGTAAGGGTTTCTCAATAGCTAAATTGGCGGTTCTTTGATTTGGACTCATTCATGAGGTGGCTATTAAGGATGCACAAGTTGGGAGGGGGGTGCATAGGGTTGAGGTTTAGAGCCTTCGGGGTGCATAGTCATCACATGGGGTGTTTAGAGCTCATTTGGGTCACATCTATTGTAGAATGCTGACATGGACTTGCATTTATGACACCCATATTGACGTGGTTCCATGGATGATGCAATTTTCCTGAATTTGCAAACAAATCCCTGAAATGGGTGTTGCTGGATTGTTGGACTCTCTAAAGGGTAGGTACTTCTTTCAGAGCTTCTGAGTGCTTCCCCCATGGGAAGAAGACTCATGTCCAACAGCAATAACAACAAGCAGCTCAATGTTGTCTCTTCAGGTATGCAGAATTGTGTTTGTTTTTTTTTGTGGCTGTTGATTTTTGTGTGTTAGCAGTACCTTGGGATCCAGTGAGAATGAATGTAT
>Ga0116228_10000477_pt1 | contig 30439 bp, 31 predicted proteins | sample S1TSphfallax_2_FD_89694 | JGI IMG/M metagenome (GOLD analysis project Ga0116228, IMG submission 89694) | Host-associated microbial communities from peat moss isolated from Minnesota, USA - S1T2_Fc - Sphagnum fallax MG | ecosystem: Host-associated > Plants > Peat moss > Unclassified | place... | reverse complement strand
GTGGTTTCGTGCAGCTTCGTGATCTCTCGAGCCACGGTCGCGGCGCGATCACACCCAAACACCGCGGTACAGTCGGCCAGCATCTCCGCCACCCGGTGCGGCGATTCGTAGAAGACGAGCGTGCGCGGTTCGAGCGCCAGCATTTTGAGTCTCGCCAAGCGGGCCGCTCGTTTGGGCGGCATGAATCCCTCGAAGCAGAACCGATCGGTGGGCTGAGCCGAAATCGAGAGAGCCGCCACCGCGGCGCAGGGGCCGGGAACGGCCACCACCTCGACACCCTCCGCCACCGCCGCCCGCACCAGGTCAAAACCAGGATCGCTGATCGCGGGCGTACCCGCGTCGCTGACCAGCGCAATCGATGCCCCGAGCTTGAGCCGCTCGACCAACTGGATCGCACGCTCGGCTTCGTTATAGTCATGCAGCGACAACAAGGGTGTGGCGATCCCGAAATGTTTGAGCAGCGCGCCGGTATGCCGGGTGTCTTCGGCGGCGACGAGATCACAGGCCGAGAGAGTATCCCGTGCCCGCGGGCTCAAATCGCCCAGATTGCCGATCGGCGTAGCCACGACGTAGAGGCGTCCCGCACCCGCAATACTCACTATAATCCTCGGCCTGTATCAGTTTCGAGGAATGCAGGGTATGGCAGTGATCCCGATGAGTCTACGACCGCGGCTCTGCATGCTATTGATCCTGACCTGGGTCACCGCCGCGTGCAGTCTGGTGCAGCCCGTGACGGCGCCGGTAGACCGGGGGGCCGAGGCGCAGAACCTGGCCGCCTCCGGCCGACATGCCGATGCGGCGCGGGCCTATGCGCAGCTGGCGGCAGACACTCCCGCCCAACATGATGGCTACGAGCTCTTGAGCGCGGAGCAGTGGGTGGCTGCAGGACAGGTGAAGGAAGCCGATCAGGCATTGGCGTCCGTCTCGCCGACTGCACGGACCACCCAACCCGCGTCTCTCGCCCTGGTGTCGGCGGAGATCGCCGTGGCGAAGAATGACGGCATCGGCGCCCTCCATCAGCTGGATTCCATTGGCGTGCCGACCATGCCCGACCTTGCACAGAATTACTGGTACCTTCGGGGCGAAGCAGCCTTCCTCACCGCTCACCCGGTGGACGGCACGCGTGCCTTCGTGGAGCGCGAGCGATATTTGAGCGATCCGGAAAGCTTGCGGGCCAGCCGCGCTGAGTTGTTCGACAAGATCCGCGCCGCCGCTCTCCATGGTCAGTCGCTCAAGGTGCCCGCGAATACCGATCCGATCGTGGCCGGTTGGTTGGCCTTGGGACCCGTCGCAGTTGAAATGCAGCGCGATCCCATGCATGCGAACTCCGCCATCGCTGCATGGCGCCGTGCGAATCCGGAAAACCCTGCGAATCAAAGCGTGCTCAATCTGGCCCAGACGCAGGTCACGGTGGCCACGTCATTCCCCGATCAGATCGCCTTGCTGCTGCCCTTGTCGGGCCGAGCGGAGGCCGTCGGAACGGCCGTGCGCGATGGCTTCATCGCCGGTTACTTGGAGCAGGACGCCGCCTCGCGGCCGCGCATCCGGATTTACGACGTTGCCGCCGATACGGTGAGCGGCGCCTACAATCGAGCGATCCAGGACGGAGCAGGATTCATCGTCGGGCCGCTCACCAAAGAGGACGTCGCGGCGATCGCGCCCTTGAGCGCGGGCAGCACCCCGGTGCTGGCGCTCAATTTCCTCGCCGATTCCATCAAGAGTCCGGCTAATTTTTACCAATTTGCACTGCTGCCGGAGGATGAAGCGCGGATCGTCGCGCGCCGTTTGGCGGAAGAGGGAAAACTCAGGGGCGTTGCGCTCTTGCCGGACGGAGAATGGGGCAGCCGCGTGGGAACTGCCTTCGCCGACGAGCTCAAAGCTCTCGGCGGCACGGTCGTCGACAGCGGCCGCTATGACCCGAACCGCTCGGACTACGCGGATGTCATCAAGCAAACGCTGCAGATCCGCGGAGCAAAAGGTGAACCCGCCACACATCGCAGCGACGTCGACTTTGTATTCGTCGCCGGAACGCCCAGCGCCGAGCGGTTGATGGTCTCGCAGCTCAAGTTCCACTTCGCAGGCGACATTCCGGTTTACGCCACATCGGACAGCTTTGAGCTCAATCCCAGCGCCAACAACGACCTCGACGGCCTGATGTTCCCCGACATGCCGTGGATGGTGTCGAACGATCCCGTGACGGTGCGCATCCGCGATGCCGTTCACTCCGCGTGGCCGACGCGCACCACCCGATTCGACCGGCTCTACGCGTTTGGTTTCGATGCCTACCGACTCGTGCCCAGCTTGCGCGCCGGCGGGCTGCGCGACGCGGAAATTTCCGGTGTCACCGGCAAGCTGCGGCTCGACGACCACAACCGCGTGCGCCGCGATCTCGACTGGGCCGTCATCAAGGACGGACTACCTGCCGAGTTGTAGGGGCGCCTCCGCGCCGGGTGACCCGCCGGCGTGCACCGCCGCGCGCGGTGCGATTCGCCGGGTCTCGCCGACGGCCATCAAACTGAACGCCGCTTCGGGCACATCGAGCGCATCGCGCGCTGCGGCCAACACCTTCATGGGGTGATCCAGCGGTTCATCGGCCAGTGAGAAGGTTCCCCAGTGGACGCCGACGCTGCGCTTGGCGCCGATATCGAGATGAATCTGCACAGCCTCCTGGGGGTCGACATGTTGCTCGCGCATGAACCAGCGCGGTTCGCAGGCACCCACAGCGATCAACCCAAGGTCGAATCCGCCGCCGTTTTCGGGGCTGTGACGGTCGGCGAAACGGCGGCGAGTATCGAGGAAATCGCGGCTATATCCGGTGTCGCCGCTGAAAAACCAATGACAGTCCGCGCCAAAGACCGCCCAGGCTCCCCACAACGTTTTATTGCGATCGGTGAGCGAGCGCCCCGACCAATGTTGCGCGGGCGTGAGATGGAATTCGACTCCGGCATGCTCGTGCACCTGCCACCAGTCGAGCTCCACCGCGCTCCGTAACCCATCGCGGTCCATCCAAGCTTGAAGGCCCTTGGGCACGAGAAACAGCGGCGCTCCGCCCGGTTGCCGGGCCAACGCCCGGATGCTGCGGCGATCCAGATGGTCGTAATGGTTATGCGACACCACGACGACGTCGACATGCGGCAATTGGTCCAACGGGATACCGGGCGGTTGAGCCCGCAGCGGTCCGGCAAACTGCACGGGCGACGCGCGCCGCGAAAAGATCGGATCGGTGAGTACGTTGAGGCCGCTCGCTTGGATCAAGGAGGTGGCATGTCCCAACCATGTCACGGTGGGAAGCATCGACGGTCCGGCAAGCGCGTTTTGGCTGATGAAATCGAGCTCCGCCGGTTGCGTTGGCGTAGGGGTGTCCGGATCCGGCGGCAAGTGCTTGCGATACCGATCCCACTGCCAGCGCAGCACGTCGCGCCACGACTTGACGGCGGAGGCGGCATAATTGTTGCGATAAACCATTGGGGACGACGACCCTCATTTTGATGCGTACGGGCCAGTTTGAACGCCTGACCGGCCGGCGCTGACTCTCTATCCTCGAGTCACATGACGAATTCCAAGCGGCTACGCGGCAGCGCCACCCGGTTGCGTGGGGCAGCGGCCCGGTTGCGTGGGGCGGCCGCCCGGTTGCGGGGCGCAGCCGCCGAACAGCTTGCAGCCGACTATTTGATAGGCTGCGGCTTGAAAATTCTTGCACGCAACCTGCGCTGCCGGGCCGGCGAACTCGATCTCGTTTGCCTGGACGGCGATATTCTCGTCATCGTCGAAGTGCGCCAGCGAGCGTCCATGGAATTTGGCGGCGCGCTTGCGTCGGTGACTCTGGCCAAACAGCGGCGCATCCTCCGCGCCGCCCGTTTCCATTGGCAGCGTCAATCCGAGTGGCACCGACGGCTGATTCGATTCGATGTGCTTACCGTGCAGTCGGACGGCGACGACGCCTCCCGCATCGCGTGGATCCGCGACGCTTTCCGCGGTGTTACTTGACCACCTGCAGCTTGGGTCGCTTGTGGCCGGTCGGGCTTGCCGTGCCGGCAGCCGGCGCCGCCGGCGGTCCATCGGTGGGATCGGGATCGGCATCCCCCTCGGGAAAAATCATGCCCTGGCCCGTCTCCCGGGCGTAGATACCGAGGATGGCCCGGACCGGAACCAGAATGCTGGAACTCACCCCACCGAACCGTGCTTCAAAGCTCACGAAATCATTTCCGAGCTTGAGCATCTGCGTCGCCGAGAAGCTGACATTCAAAACGATCTTACCGTCTTTTACATATTGTCGCGGGACGGTCACTCCTTCAGCCGAGGCATCGACCACGATGTGCGGGGTCTCGCCGCTGTCGGTGATCCACTCATGCAGGGCGCGCAGCAGATACGGGCGCCGGGGTTTCAATGGCGCATGCTCCGCTCGGCATCGGAGAGGCAGGCGCGAAATGTGGATCGCGAAAAAATCGTATTCATGTATTTGAGGATGGGCTGCGCTTGGACCGGCAGCTCGATCCCGTAGGCCGGCAGGCGCCACAAGATCGGTGCAATGCTGGCATCGACCAAGGAAAACTCATCGCTCAAAAAAAAGGGTTTGGCCTTGAACACCTCGGCGCTGGCGCTGATGGCTTCGCCCAACACCTTGCGACTGTGTTCGGCCGTCTTACTGAGTGCGCCCTGTTCGATGTCATGGGCCAAGGCATACCAATCGCGTTCGACTCGGTACAGGGCCACACGAAACTGCGCCCGTGTCACCGGGTCGATGGGCATCAGTGGGGGGTGAGGAAAGCGCTCGTCGAGATACTCGATAATCACCCGCGAATCATACAAAACGAGATCGCGATCCACGAGGGTCGGCACGCTGTGGTAGGGATTAAGATCGAGCAAGTCTTCCGGCAATTTGAGCGGGTCGACATTCACCAGCTCGATCGTGATTCCCTTCTCGGCAAGGACCAGCCGCGTCCGATGACTCCACGGGTCGGTCGGCGCAGAAAATAGGGTCATCACCGAGCGACGTGCCAAATGCGATCTCCTAAAGCCTCAACGTATCGGTGACCCCATTCTGCCACGCCTTTTTGTGCGTTAGTGAACGTCCTTCCAGTACTCTTTCTTTAGCAGAAATGCGAAGGCAAAGAACACCAGCAGGAACAGCACGACGTACACACCCATCGACTGTCGCTTCGCCTTGACCGGTTCGCCCGCGTAGTCGAGGAAGTTCGTGATATCCCGGATGAACTCATCATACTCCTCTGGTTTCATCGCGCCGGGCGACAATGGCGCAACGCCGGCGAGAACCATCTTGGCGCTGCCATGTTCGTCCGGTTCATTCTTGTAGACCGGCTTCTGAAGGCCCTGCAGGCTCGCCAGCACGTCCGGCATGGCCGTGCCCGGCAACGCCAGGTTATTCACGCCCCAGGGTCGCTTCGGGTCAACATAATAATCTTTCAGATAGGCGAAAATGTAGTTGGTGCTGCGCAGCCGCGCGATGAGCGTCAAATCCGGCGGCTGCTTGCCGAACCAGGTCTGAGCATCGGGGGGCATGGAGGACTGGATAGTGTCAAAGACGTTCTTGGTGTTGTACATCAAGTCCGCTTTGAGTGTGGCCTCCGGAATCTGCAGGTCCTTTGCCACCCGGTTGTAGCGCAGGTAGTGCATGGAATGGCAGCCGGAGCAATAATTCATGAAATTACGGGCGCCGCGCTGCAGAGATTGCACGTTGTTGATGTCGGCGCCGGAATCCGGCCACGACGCACCCTCCTCGGCCGATACCGGCGTCACAGCTCCGCCCGCTCCCAATACCAGGAGCGCCATCACGAGCCATCGCTTATGCATGTCCAGTGACCCTCGTCGGCACAGGCTTCACACTATCGATCTTCGTGTACCAGGGCATGAGTAAAAAGAAAGCAAAGTACGTCGCAGTACAAATCTTCGACAATAACGGATAAATGCCCGACGGCGGCTTCATGCCGCAAATGCCCAATATGATGAACGACACCACCAGGACGGCGAGCGCCACTTTATACAGCGGCCCGCGATAGCGAATGGACTTCACCGGCGAGCGGTCGAGCCAGGGCACGAAAAACAACACAACGATGGCCGCTCCCATCACCAGGACGCCCCAGACCTGCGTACCCGCGAAGGAAGGCACCGCGCGCAACATGGCATAGAAAGGCGTGAAATACCAAACCGGAGCAATGTGCGGCGGAGTTTGCAGCGGGTTGGCCGGTTCGAAGTTGGCTGACTCGAGAAACAGGCCGCCGAAAGTCGGCGCGAAGAAGATGACCGCGGCGAAGATCAACAAGAAAAACGAGATCCCCATCGTGTCCTTGACGGTGTAATACGGATGGAAAGGAATCCCATCGAGCGGATGCCCTTTGGCATCCTTGAGCTTTTTGATCTCGATGCCGTCGGGATTATTCGAACCCACCTCGTGCAACGCCATCAAGTGCGCGATTACGAGGAACACCAAGGCCAGCGGCAAGGCGGCGACATGCAGCGCAAAGAATCGGTTCAGGGTGGCGTCGCCGATCACGTAATCACCCCGGATCCACTCCACCAGTCCGGCGCCGATGACGGGCAGGCTGCCGAACAACGAGGTGATCACCTGGGCGCCCCAGAAGCTCATGTTGCCCCAGGGCAGCACATAGCCCATGAAAGCTTCGGCCATCAGCAGCAAAAAGATGAGGCAGCCGAAAATCCACAGAAGCTCGCGAGGCTTGCGAGAAGATCCGTACATCAGGGCACGGAACATGTGCAGATAAATGACGATGAAAAAAGCGGACGCCCCCGTCGAGTGCATGTATCGGATCAACCAGCCCCAATCGACGTCACGCATGATGTATTCAACCGAGGCGAACGCGCCGCTCGCAGAAGGGTTGTAATTCATCGTGAGAAAAATGCCGGTGATGAGCTGATTCGCCAGGATCACCGTCGCGAGAACGCCGAAGTAGTACCAAAAATTGAAGTTCTTCGGCGCGTAGTACTCCGACACTTGTTCCCGCCACAATTTGGTGAGGGGAAACCGTTGATCGATCCAACCCACAAAACCGCCGGGTTGGGTGGAATCCGGGGAATCAGTTACCGTGGCCATCGTAGAACCTCGCAAGCGTCGCTATCATGAAAACCAACACACAGGTGAAAACCGTCGACAGATCGACTCCATGCCGACATATCGCATCATCGGGCTCGCCGGATTCACGCCTTCTTGGCTGGCTCATCCACGCCGATGGTGATGAGCGAATCGCTGGTGAAGGTGTAGGCGGGAACAGTGAGGTTCTTCGGAGCCGGCATGCCCTTGAACACTCGTCCGGAAATGTCGTACTTCGATCCGTGGCAGGGGCAATAGAAGCCGCCGGGCCAGCCCGATCCCAAGTCCGTGCCGGTGAGCTGCGTCGGATTGTTGGGCTCGAATGCGCCTAGGGGAGAACAACCGAGATGGGTGCAAACCGCCAGCCCGACCCAGTACTCAGGGTTGACGGCACGCGCGGGACCGGTGGAGGCAATATAGGCGGGTTGTTGAGAGTCGAGGGAATTCGGATCGGCAAGCAACTGGTTGTGGTCACCCAACTGGGAGACGACGGCCTTTGAGCGCCGCACCACATAGACCGGCTGCCCGCGCCATACGACTTTCATGCTTTGGCCGACTTCGAGCTTCGATGCGTCCACGGTCACGGGCGCGCCCAAGGCCTTGGCGCGCACACTCGGCTGCCAAGAGGACAAGAAAGGTATCGCCGCAAACACCACGCCGATGGCGCCGGTGCCGGCGGTAGCCGCCGTCAACAGCCGACGACGACTGTGGTCAACCTGTTCACTCATTCGCTTCAAGCCCCCGAACAATGTTCACAAATCTTCACGGAAACCCTTAACAACACGGTGTTTCCCAAAAAATGCTGCGAAGGCATTATACACAGATTAAGAGGTTGGCCCTTAGGGCCAAGGAGCAATATAGTTGTACCACGCACGCCATGTCGTGGTTTTTTTGGCGAGAGCGGTGATTGTCGGGCTGGCGGTCGCGTTCCTGCTCGTCTGGTGGAAGCCCGAGCTTCTGCGCGCCTTGCCCCCGCCGAATGCAATGCCCGGAGGCTCCAACGCCGCGCTCGCAGCGATGCCGGCTCCGCCCCCTCTGCCGCTTGGGCAGGCGCAGCGCAAAGCCGCGCCGCTGCCGAGTTTTGCCGATGCGGTGGCGCGGGCAGCACCCGCGGTCGTCAATATCTACACCGCGCGGGTGGTCACGGAACGCGCGCAGACGGCGCCTCTGGACCAGCTCCTCGGCGACTATTGGCCGAGCTACCGACGTCGCATCGAGCGCAGCTTGGGCTCCGGCGTCATCATCGATGACCGCGGTACGATCATCACCAACCAGCATGTCATCGCCGGTGCCGACTCCATACGCGTTCAACTGGCGGATGGGCGCATTGCAGAGGCCACGGTCATCGGCCAGGACCCTGACACCGATCTTGCGGTGCTGCACCTGTCCCTCGCTCACCTGCCAACCATGCCCTTGGGCCGCTCCGATACGCTGCGCGTGGGTGACATCGTGCTGGCAATCGGCAATCCCTACGGTCTGAGTCAAACCGTCACCCAAGGCATCGTGAGCGCCACCGGTCGAGGCCAGCTTGGCCTTGCCACCTTCGAGAACTTCATTCAAACCGACGCGGCCATCAATCTCGGGAATTCCGGCGGTGCGCTGATCGATGCGCGGGGCGATCTCGTCGGCATCAATACCGCCGTCCTCAACCGCGCGTCGGGCGGCCCGGAGGGCATTGGATTCGCGATTCCCGTGAACCTGGTGCGCGGTGTGACGGAACAAATTCTCACCAAAGGGTATGTGGTCCGCGGGTGGCTGGGCTTCATGCCGGAAGATGTCTCTCCGGAACAATCCGCACAACTTCGGTTAGGCGAGGGCGGCGGCGTAACCGTCATCAATATCTTGATCAAGAGCCCGGCCTACGCGGCGGGCGTGCGGCCGGGAGATATGATTACCGGCATCAACGGCGAACCCGTGAAAAGCGCCCAGGATCTGGTCAGCCGAATCGCTGCGCTGAAGCCCGGCACCCGGGTCGAACTCGATGGCCGACACGGCCGCGATCCGTTCAAACTGGCCCTCACCGTCACTGAGCGCCCGACCCGCGAAGCCGCCGCCGACTAACCCGGCGTGCGTCGAATGCGCGCGCCGATCTGCTGTAACTTCTCTTCGATGGCTTCATAGCCGCGATCGATGTGATAGATCCGTTCGATCTCCGTGCGGCCGTCGGCAACCAGACCTGCGAGCACCAGACTCGCCGAGGCGCGCAAATCGGTCGCCATGACCGGCGCAGCGGTCAGCCGCTCCACCCCCTTGATGATGGCCGTGTTGCCCTCGAGCCGGATCTCGGCCCCCATGCGGCGCATCTCCAGCATGTGCATGAACCGATTCTCGAAAATCGTCTCGATAATCGTGCCCACGCCGCTCGCCACGGTGTTGAGCGCCGCGAACTGAGCCTGCATGTCGGTGGGAAACGCAGGATAGGGCGCGGTGCGCACGTCGACCGCGGCGGGTCGGCGGCCGCGCATGTCGATCTCGATCCAGGTATCACCCACGTCCACCGTGGCGCCCGCCTCGCGCAACTTCAAGATCACCGCGTCGAGGTGCTCGGGACGGGTATTCTTGATGCGTATGTGTCCGCTGGTGATTGCGCCGGCCACCAGGTAGGTTCCCGCCTCGATGCGATCGGGCAACACCTCGTAAGCGGTGCCGTTCAACCGCCGGACCCCTTCGATCACGATCTTGTCCGTGCCGGCGCCGCGTATCTTGGCTCCCATCGAGATCAGAAAATTGGCCAGATCGACGACCTCGGGCTCGCGCGCCGCGTTCTCGAGCACCGTCTCGCCATCGGCGAGGGTCGCCGCCATCATCAGATTCTCGGTCCCCGTGACGGTGACGGTTTCCAAGACCAATCTTGCGCCGTGCAGCCGCGGAGCGCGTGCCTTGATGTAGCCATTTTCGATGTGGATGTCGGCTCCCATCGCCTGCAAGCCGGCGACGTGAATGTTGACCGGACGCGCGCCGATTGCGCAGCCTCCGGGCAGCGACACATCCGCGGCGCCAAAGCGGGCAACCAATGGCCCCAGCACAAGGATCGAGGCACGCATGGTTTTGACGAGCTGGTAGGGTGCGAAGTGCTCCTTGATCGTCGACGCATCCACCTCGATGTGCATCTTCTCATCAATGGTCACGGAAACGCCCATCCGGCCCAGCAGCTCGATCATTGTCGTCACATCGTGCAGATGCGGTACGTTCGACACGGTGACCGGACCATCGGCCAACAGGCAGCCGGCAAGAATCGGCAGCGTCGCGTTCTTGGCACCGGATATGCGCACCTCTCCCTCGAGCGGCAGGCCTCCGTGGATCTGCAGCTTATCCACGGCCGCGGACCGCAAACTCTTCAGGCGTGAACACCTGTAGAGCGAGAGCGTGAATCTCGTTACCCACCGCCGCGCCCAAGGTGGCGTACACGAGCTGGTGACGTTGCACCGCGCGCTTGCCCGCGAACGCCGGCGCAACCACGACGGCCTCGAAGTGCACATTGTCCTGGCTCGTGACGGTCGCCTGGGCACCGGCGATGCCTGCCTCGATTCGCGCCGCTATCTCATGTGGGTTCATGCCCCCTCCCCTCAAAGTTGCAAGCATACGCGGTATCATCCACCGATGAACCTCGGATCCGTCACAGCGGCCCTTTCCGACGACGCCTTGGTCGTGCTCGGCCGTCAAGCTCTCAGCATCGAAATCGAGGGACTCCGCGCTCAATTACCCCGGCTGGGCGACGACTTTGCCCGCGCTTGTCGCGTGTGCCTCGACTGCGCCGGACGGATCGTCGTCACCGGCATGGGCAAGTCGGGGCACATCGGCGGCAAGATCGCGGCGACTCTGGCGAGCACGGGAACACCGGCCTTTTTCGTCCACCCCGGCGAAGCCAGCCACGGTGACATCGGCATGATTACCCGCCAGGACGCGGTCCTCGCCCTGTCGAACTCCGGCGAAACAAACGAGATCCTCACCATCGTCCCCATCATCAAACGCTTGGGAGTGCCGCTGATCGCCTTCACCGGTAACGCCGCGTCCGCCTTGGCCCGGGTTGCCACGGTTCATCTCGACATCGGCGTCCCCGCGGAAGCGTGCCCGCTCAATCTTGCCCCTACGGCAAGCACCACGGCTGCTCTTGCGGTCGGCGATGCGCTGGCGGTCGCTCTGTTGAAGGCGCGCGGTTTCACGGAGGAGGATTTTGCCCGCTCGCATCCAGCGGGCAGCCTCGGGAGGCGTCTGCTGCTGCACGTCAAGGACGTGATGCGCACCGGCGCGGCGGTCCCCAAGGTCCTTGCCGACACCCTGTTGGCAGAAGGCTTGCTGGAAATGACGCGCAAGGGTCTCGGCATGACCGCGATCGTCGACGACACGGATCGTGTGCTCGGAGTTTTCACCGACGGCGATCTGCGCCGTGCCCTCGATGGCGCCACGGATCTGCGCGTTTCACGCATGCAAGAAGTCATGACACGGCAGGTCAAGACGGTGCAGGCCGGAAGTCTCGCCGCCGAAGCAGTTCATATCATGGAAACGCACCGCATCACCGCGTTGATCGTGGTGGACAGCCACGGCGTCCTGGTCGGCGCACTGAACGTGCATGATCTCCTGCGAGCCGGTGTCGTTTGAAGCCGCGCACACCGCTCGCCTCGATCGAGCTGCTGATCCTCGATGTCGACGGCGTCTTGACCGACGGCAGCCTCTACTTCTCCGGCCGGGGCGAGGCCTTCAAGGTGTTCCATGCGCGCGACGGCCACGGAATCAGATTGCTTCTCGAGAGCGGCGTTAAGGTGGCGGCGATCAGCGGGCGGCGCTCGGCGGCGGTGACCGCACGCATGCGCGACCTCGAGGTGCGGCATGTGGTGCAGGGCTGCCGTGACAAGGTGGCGGCGCTCGAGAGGGTGGCGCGAAGACTGGGGCTTGCACCCCTGTCCTGTGCCTGCATCGTCGATGACACTCCGGATCTGCCATTGATGTCGGCCGTGGGCTTTGCCGCCGCAGTTGCCGACGCCCACCCGCTGGTGCTGAGCGCGGCGCACTGGGTGAGCACCCTGCCGGGCGGGCGCGGCGCCGTGCGCGAGTTCACCGACGCCATGCTGCGTGCCCGGCATTCCTTGTGACCATCACCGCCGGGTCATGTCGCTCCGCCGCTTAGTCATGTCGCTGCGCCATGTTATTTAGGCTGTTTACCATCATGGCCGTCGTGGCCTTGGGCGTCAGCACCTGGATCCTGAGCTCGCCGGCGCATCGACCGGCGCAGAGCAGTCAGGAGCAAGCCGACTTGCCCGGCTACTACTTGAAGCACGCGGTATTGACCGATTTTGACTCGACCGGCGCTCCCGGTATGCGCTTGGAAGCCGAGCGGATGGATCAGATCGACCACGGCACCGAGGTCGCCTTGACCCAGGTGCGCATGCACTACCAGGCCCCCAACGGACAGAACTGGGTCATCATCGGCGATACCGGCCTCGTCGAAACCGGCGGCAAGATCATCGATTTGAAGGGGCATGTGGTGATGACCGGTGACAGCACGGCGCATGTTGGAACGGCTATAGTTCACGCTGAGACCATGCGCTACGACGTGCCAGCATCGATCGCCACCACTCCCGACGATGTACACGTCGACTTCGGCCCCTACACACTTAACGCTCATGGGCTGAAAGCCAATCTCAAGGATCGCACACTGCACTTGGATTCGAAGGTCAATGGCCGATTTCAACCCTAGCTTGCACGCAGCGGCGTGCACGCTGCTGCTCATGGCCGCCCCTTGCGGCATCATGGCGGCCCCCAAGGTGCGGCAGCAAGCGATCGTCCTGGATGCGCAATCCGCTGATGCCACGGCCGAGAACGTGGTGTTCCACCGCGTCAAGATCGCCCAGGGCGAGATGTCCATCACGGCCGAGCTGGGCCACGGAACGGGAAGTCCGAAGAACGTCGGCAAGAAAAACGAGAGCCTTGATTTTGACGACAGCGTCTGGGTGTTCCGCGGCAACGTAAAAATTACCGTAGAGGAGGGCGTCGTCAACTCCGATGAGGCCGCCATCACCTTTTTGAAACAGGCGCTCACCAAAGCGGTCGCCAACGGCAACCCGGCGACGTTCGAAGGGCGAATGGCGAAAACCGGCAAGGTGGCGCACGGTCATGCGGACACCATCGACTATGATGCGACGCAGGGCATCATCACCTTGCTGCACAATGCCTGGCTCAGCGACGGTCAGGCAGAGATTCGCGGCGAATCGTTGAAATACAACATGAACACCCAGTCCATCCAGGGTGAATCCACGGAATCGGGTTCGCAGCGCGTGCACATCGTGGTTCCCCCGCCGCAGTCCAAACCATGAGCGTGCTGCGGGCACTGCATCTTGCAAAGAGCTACAAATCACGCGAAGTCCTGCGAGATTTATCGCTCGAGGTCGAAAGCGGCGAGGTGGTCGGCCTGTTGGGCCCAAACGGCGCCGGCAAAACCACGGCCTTCTACATGGTGGTGGGACTCACCAAATGTGAGCGGGGTGAGATTTTCTTGGGCAACCGCGACATCACCCGCCTGTCGATGCACCGACGCGCGCAACTCGGCCTGGGCTACCTGCCCCAGGAGCCGTCGGTATTTCGCCGTTTATCGGTGTCGAAGAACATCATGGCCATCCTCGAGACCCGCCCCGGATTGAACGCTGCTGAGCGGACGCAACGCCTCAAGGAGCTGTTGGCCGAACTGCATATCGGTCACGTAAGGGAAAGCCTGGGAATGAGCCTGTCCGGCGGCGAGCGGCGGCGCGTCGAAATTGCCCGAGCCTTGGCCGCCGATCCACAGTTCATGCTGCTCGACGAGCCATTTGCCGGCGTGGACCCTTTGTCGGTCGCCGATATCCAGCGGATAATCAAGCACTTATCAGACAGGGGCATCGGAGTGCTGATTACGGATCATAATGTCCGGGAGACGTTGGGAATTTGTAGCCGTGCATATATCGTGAGCCAAGGTTCGGTACTTGCCTCCGGTTCTGCGGACCAGATTCTTGCCAACCCGCAGGTTCGTGAGGTGTACTTGGGCCAGGATTTTAAACTGTAGGCCTGGATCTAAAAATTTATGTTGAAGCCCAGTCTGCAGCTTCGCATCGGTCAGCAGCTGACGATGACGCCGCAGCTGCAGCAAGCCATCCGGTTGCTGCAGCTGCCATCGCTGGATTTGCAGGCCCATGTCCGCGAGACGCTCGAGACCAATGTCATGCTCGAGGCGGAGGACGAACTCGCCCTGGACGCACCGCCCGACACGACCGCTGAGCGCGAAGAGGTGCCGGTCGAGGAGAAATATGCGGAACTGGATGGCCATGCAGCCGTCAGCGACCAGCGCGAAGAACCCGAAGTGGAAATTGCCGACGAAGCCTGGGGAGAACACACCAGCGGTCCGTCCGATTCGCCATGGTCCGGGGATGACGATCGCAGCGGCGATTTCAGCGATCAACACAGCCAGACTCTGCAGGAACAGCTCATCGAACAGCTCGAGCTCGCCAAGCTCTCCGCGGTGGACCTGGCGATTGCCCGCGTCATCACCGATGCCATCACGGATGACGGCTATCTCAAGGACGACCTGGAAGACATCCGGCTGAGCCTCAAGCCGGAGATCGAAGCCACGCTGGCGGACGTCGAGCGGGTTCTTGCCGCAGTCCAATCGCTGGAACCGGCGGGTGTCGGGGCGCGCAATCTGGGTGAATGCATCGCGCTGCAGCTACGGCAACTCCACGTCGACACGCCCGCCCGGGACATCGCGATCCGGGTGGCCCTGGAACATCTGGATCTGGTCGCCGGCCAGCAGCTCGCGCTGCTGCGGCGCCAGCTGCGGTGCAGTGAGAGTGACCTGGAAATGGCGCTGGCTCTGGTGCGATCCTGCCATCCGCGCCCCGGCGCGGCGGTCAATCCATCCCAGGCGGAATACGTCATCCCGGACGTCTTCGTGAGACGTACCGAGCATGGCTGGATCGTCGAGATCAACCAGGCAACGGTACCGCGTGTCCGGGTGAACCAGAGCTATGCGAATCTGATATCTCGGGCGCCGGACCATGCCATGCTTCGTACGCAGCTTCAGGAAGCGCGTTGGCTGATGCGCAGTCTCGAGATCCGCAACGAAACGCTGGTCAAAGTGGCGCGCTGCATCGTCCAGCGGCAGACCAGCTTTTTCGAGCTCGGCGAGGAGGCGATGGAGCCGCTGATCCTCCGGGATGTGGCCGAAGCCGTGGAAATGCACGAATCGACCATCTCCCGCGTGACCACGGCGAAATACATGCACACCCCGCGCGGCGTTTTCGAGTTCCGCTATTTCTTTTCCAGCCACGTGGAAGCGGCGGACGGCACCGAGATGTCGTCGACGGCGATACGCGCCAAGATCAAAAAACTGATCTCGCAGGAGAATCCTGACAATCCGTGCAGCGACAGCAAGCTGGCGGAGATCCTTTCCCACGAAGGCATACCGGTGGCACGGCGCACCGTTGCCAAATACCGCGAGGGCATGCAGATCGCGCCATCCAACGAACGAAAACGCGCAGCTGCCCGCGCGTCGTGAGGAGTCCAGCCATGCAGCTCGATCTCAGTGGTCATCATGTGGAGATTACCGATTCCATGCGCGGTTACGTTCTCAAGCGATTCGAGCGCATCAGCCGTCATTTCGAGCAGGTCATCGACGTGCATTGCGTTCTTACGGTGGAAAAACTCCGCCATAAGGCCGAAGCAACCCTGACCTTGCGCGGCAATAAGATTCACGCCGACGCGACCGAACCCAACATGTATGCCGCGATTGACGCTCTCGCCGACAAGCTCGACCGCTGCGTGAAGAAGCACAAGGAAAAGGCCGCTGATCATCATGCGTTGGACGTCATCAAGGCGCGCTCCGCCTCGTGAGGCCCGCTCCGTCCGTCCATGCGCCTCATCATCGTCAGCGGTCTGTCGGGCTCGGGTAAGAGCGTAGCGCTGCACTTGCTCGAGGACATCGGTTTCTACTGCGTCGACAACATTCCGGCGGCGCTGTTGAAACCGCTGATCTCGCACACGATCCGCGGCAGCGATGACAGCTATGCACAGACCGCGGTCGGTCTGGACGCGCGCAACCGGGCGCCTGAGGTCGAGAGCATTGCGGCGCTGGTGTCGGAGCTTCGGCGCAGCGGAATAGACTGCGAAATGCTCTACCTTCATGCCGGCGACGAGGTGCTGCTGAAGCGCTATGCCGAGACGCGGCGCAAGCATCCCCTCGTCAGCGCCTCGGTGAGCCTGCGCGAAGCCATCGCCTCGGAGCGCCGCCTGCTCGAACCGGTTACCTTGAGCGCCGACATCATCATCGACACGTCGGCGATGAGCATTCATGCATTGCGGGAACGGATCCGGGAGCGTATCGACCGGCGGCGCGAGGACCGTCTGGCGCTGATGTTCGAATCCTTCGGCTACAAGCACGGGATTCCGGGTGACGCCGACTTCGTGTTCGATGTGCGCAGCCTGCCCAATCCCTATTGGGAACCCTCGCTGCGTGGACTCACCGGCATCGACCCCACGGTGATCGAGTATCTCGGGGGTCAACCGGCCGTTGCCCGACTGCTTGAGTCGCTGACCCAATTTCTGACCGAGCGCATAGCGGAGTTTTCCGTCGCCAGACGGCGCTATCTCACCATCGCGGTCGGATGCACCGGTGGCCAACATCGCTCGGTATATGTCGCAGAACGTCTGGCTGAACACTTCCGCCAAAGCTATCCCGAGGTTCGGACCCGCCACGACTCCCTCGAAAAACGCTGATCGGCCGGCGGCAGCGCGAGGAACTCGGAGATCTCGCCGGCGCGCGCGCGCGCGTCGGACAACCCCAAGGCAATGAGCTCGCGTGTATAGCCGCGCTCGAACAGGAGATAGCTGAGTAATTGCGTGCCCGCGGTGTTGTTGGCACCCAGCGTCCGCAGCAGCGCACGCAGACTGCCCGGCAGCTCATGCCGATGCCGCCGCGCGATTTCCGACAGATCCTTCGAAGGAGTAATCACCAGGGCATCCACCGATGGGCCCGACGCGCTTCGATTGTAGAGTGCGATCCGCTCCAGATCCGAATGCAGCTGATCCATGAAGAGCGAATCGAGCATGAAGCCGAACATTTGACCGAAACTGGGTTCGGTCTTCGGGTTACCGGGACTCAAGCTCGTGTCGGTATCGCCGACGCCGATGACCAGCAACCGGTTCGCACCGAGCTGGAATGCGGGACTCAGGGGTGACGTCTGGCGCATCGCACCGTCGCCATAGTATTGGTCATGCACGAAGATGGGTCGGAACAGGAAGGGGATCGCGACGCTTGCCATCAGGTGATCCAAGGTCAGCTGCACCCGTGCGCCTTTGCGAAACGCGCGCTGCCAGGGATCGATGGCGGAGGCACACGCATAGAACGTCATCGAATCGGCATCCCCGTAGCTGGTTGCGCAAATGCCGATGGCTTCCAGATGCCGCTTGTAGAGTCCGCGGGGGATGCCGTCGAAATTCAATTTCCTGCGCAGGAGATCCCAGAGCGGCGCATTGTCGAACAAGGACTTCGGCGGGTGAACGAGCCAGCCGCCCGTGAGCAGCGCAAGCATCCAGTGCAGCCCGGAACGCAATACGCTGACCGGATCGGCCTTGAACACATGGTGCACCCGGAACTCACGCCAGACCCGCTCGATCGAAGCCACCGCATGCCGGAAATGCGCCGGATCGGAGGCCAGGGCGATCGCGCTGACGGCTCCGGCGGAGGTGCCGGTGATGACGGGAAAAGGGCAGGCCGCGCCGCGCGGCAACAACTCACCGATGGCCTTGAGAACTCCGACCTGGTAGGCCGCGCGTGCGCCGCCGCCCGTGAGTACCAGGCCCAGGTTGCGAGTTTCCTGATCCACTAGACATCCCTTGCAGTGGCTTTGCAGCCTGGCCCCAGTATGCCACCGGTTCTCAGCTCAAAGCGTCTATTGCGTCATCCAATCCGCTCAAGGTAAGCGGGTACATCCGCCCTTCCAACAATTCGCCGATCATTTTGATGGAGTGGGTGTAGCCCCAACCGGCCTGCGGCTGGGGATTGATCCATGCAAACTTGGGGTAGCTTTTCGTCAGGCGCTTGAGCCACACACTGCCGGGCTCGGCATTCCAATGTTCCACGCTGCCGCCGGCTTGGCTGATTTCGTAGGGGCTCATGGTCGCGTCGCCGACCAGAATGAGCTTGTAGTCCGAGGCGTACGTCCGGAGCACCTGAACCGTGTCGACATGCTCGCTGAAGCGCCGGTTCGCATTCCGCCACAGCGCCTCATAGGGGCAATTATGGAAATAAAAGGATTCAAGATGCTTGAATTCGCTGCGTGCGGCTGAAAACAGTTCCTCGCATGCTTTGACATGGTCGTCCATCGAACCGCCCACATCGAGCAACAGCAGCACTTTCACGACATTGTGCCGCTCGGCGACCATCTTGATGTCGAGCCAGCCGCCGGACCGTGCCGTCGCATCGATCGTGTCGCTCAAGGCAAATTCGGTCGCCGCGCCGCGGCGCGCGAATCGCCGCAGCCTGCGCAAAGCCACCTTCAAGTTCCGCGTGCCGAGCTCCACCCCATCATCCAGGTTTGCGAATTCGCGCCGATCCCAGACCTTCACGGCCCGGCGATGATGGGATTTGTCCTGGCCGATGCGCACGCCTTCCGGGTTGTAGCCATGGGCGCCGAACGGCGAGGTGCCTGCCGTACCGATCCACTTGCTGCCCCCCTGGTGTCTTTCCTTCTGCTCCTCGAGGCGCTGCTTCAACGTCTCCATCAACTTGTCCCATCCCCCCAGCGCTTCGACCGCCGCCTTCTCGTCTGCGCTCAATGTGCTCATCGACAGCTTGGCCAGCCAATCCTGCGGCAGCTCCCGCTGCAACAAGGCGAACAGATCCTCCGCACCCTTGAAGTGCGCCGCGAAAGCCCGGTCGAAGCGATCGTAATGCCGCTCATCCTTCACCAGGCAGGTGCGCGCCAGGAAATAGAACCCTTGGGCGCTGCCGTCGCTCAGATTCGCGCGCAGCGCTTCCAGCAGGGTCAGCAACTCGGTGATCGATACCGGAACGCCGGCGCTCTTCAGCAGCAGAAAAAATCTAACGAGCATTCCGGCGGTTCAGAAAGAGCAGCTGCTCGAACAAATGCACGTCCTGTTCGTTCTTCAACAGCGCCCCATACAACGGCGGGATCAACTTCTTGGCATCGTCGCTGCGCAAGACCTCGGCAGGTATGTCGTCGGCAACGAGCAGCTTGATCCAGTCCAGGAATTCCGAGGTGGTCGGCTTCTTCTTCAGTCCGGGCGTCTCGCGGATCTTGAAAAACGTGGTCAACGCCTCGTGCAGCAGCTCGCGCTTCAAATCCGGAAAGTGCACGTCGACGATCTGGCGCATCGTCGCCTCGTCGGGAAAGCGGATGAAGTGGAAGAAGCAGCGCCGCAGGAACGCGTCGGGAAGTTCCTTCTCATTGTTGCTCGTGATGATGATGAGCGGACGGTGTTTCGCCTGCACGGTCGTCCGTGTCTCGTAGACGTAGAACTCCATCCGGTCGAGTTCGCGCAGCAGATCGTTGGGAAATTCGATGTCGGCCTTGTCGATCTCGTCGATCAGCAACACCGGCTGAACGTCGCAGTCGAAGGCTTCCCAAAGTGTGCCCTTGAGGATGTAATTACCGATGTCCTTGACCCGGGGGTCGCCGAGCTGGGAATCGCGCAGCCGGGAAACGGCATCGTATTCATACAATCCCTGCTGCGCCTTCGTGGTCGACTTGATGTGCCACTCGAAGAGCGGCTTCGACATGGCACGTGCGATCTCGGCCGCGAGCAGCGTCTTGCCGGTGCCGGGTTCACCCTTGATGAGCAGCGGGCGCGACAGCACCATCGCGGCTTTGACCGCCGCCATCAGCTCTTCGGTCGCAATGTAGCGGTCGGTGCCGCGAAACTCCTGGTTCATGCGCTTCGCGTCCTCAGGCGTAGGCCGGTTGTAGCCTACGCTGCGCGCCGCTCGAGAATATCGACGGCCGGAAGCTTCTTGCCCTCGACGAACTCGAGGAACGCGCCCCCGCCGGTGGAAATGTACGAGATGCTGTCCTCGATTCCGTATTTCTCGATTGCCGCCAGCGTATCGCCGCCCCCGGCCAGGGAAAACGCCTTGGCTCGTGCGATGGCGTTCGCCAGGGTGCGCGTTCCCTCGCCGAATTGCTCGAACTCGAACACGCCCACCGGCCCATTCCATAGCACGGTGCCCGCGGTGGCGATGAGCTTCGCCATCTCCTCGGCCGAGTCCGGACCGATATCCAAAATCATCTCGTTGGGCGACACCGCCGATACCGCCTTCACGTCGGCTTCAGCCTTGGCGGAGAACTCGGTGGCCACCACCACATCGGTCGGCATCGGAATCACGATGCCGCGTTCCTTCGACTGCGCGAGCAGACGTTTGCAGATGTCCACCATGTCCGGCTCATGCAGCGACTTGCCGACGTTGAAGCCCAGCGCGGCGAGAAAGGTGTTGGTGATGCCGCCGCCCACGATGAGTTGATCGCACTTCGCGAGCAGCGATTCGAGCACCGTAAGCTTTGTCGAGACCTTGGAACCGGCGACGATCGCCAGCAAGGGGCGCGCCGGTTTCTCCAGGGCGGTTTCCAGCGCCGTCAATTCGCTGACCAGAAGCGGACCAGCGCAGGCCACCTTGGCATACTTGGCCACACCATGAGTGCTGGCCTCGGCGCGGTGGGCCGTGCCGAACGCATCCATCACGAAGATATCGCAGAGTGCCGCCATTTTGCGCGCGAGTTCGTCCGAATCCTTCTTCTCGCCCTTGTTGAAGCGCACATTCTCCAAGAGCACCACTTCACCGGCTCCGATCGACACACCATCCAGCCAGTCGCGCTTCAAGGCGACCGGCACCCCCAGAAGCTGCGTCAACCTCTTTGCCACCGGGGCCAGCGAAAACTCTTCCGAGAACTCGCCCTCGGTGGGCCGCCCGAGGTGCGACATCACCAGCACGTGGGCCTTCGCATTGAGGGCCGCCTGGATGGTGGGAACGGCGGCGCGTATCCGCGCATCGCTGGTCACGACGCCGTCCTTGATCGGCACGTTCAGATCCTCGCGGATCAAGACGCGTTTTCCGGCCATATCGAGGCTCGACATCTTGTTCACTTTCATATCACACCCCCGGAGCCATGAGGCTCCTAGCGCGCCTTCGACCACGCGAGCGTGGTGTCGAGCATTCGGTTGGAGAAGCCCCATTCATTGTCGTACCAGGAACAGACTTTGACCATGGTTCCCTGGATGACCTTCGTGAGCGTCGCGTCGTAGGTCGATGACGCCGGGTCGTGATTGAAGTCCATCGACACGAGCGGACCGTCGTTGTAGGCGAGCACTCCCTTCAGGTCGCCCAGCGACGCCTTCTTGACGGCCGCATTGATCTCTTCGATGGACGTATTGCGGGCCGCGTTGAAGGATAGATCCACCAAGGACACGTTGATGGTCGGTACTCGTACGGCGAAACCGTCGATCTTGCCCTTGAGTTCAGGGAGTACCAGCCCGACGGCCGCAGCGGCGCCCGTCTTGGTGGGAATCATCGACATGGTCGCGGAGCGCGCACGGCGAAGATCCGAGTGGTACACGTCGGTCAACACCTGATCGTTGGTATACGAGTGAATGGTATTCATGACCCCGGACAGAATGCCGATCTCGTCGTGCAGCACCTTGGCGAGCGGCGCCAGGCAATTGGTGGTGCAAGAGGCGTTCGATATCACGCTGAAGCTGGACTTCAGCACGTGGTGATTGACGCCGTACACAATGGTGGCATCGACGTCTTCACCGCCGGGCGCGGAGATCACCACCTTGCTCGCGCCGGCCGCGATGTGCGCCGACGCCTTGGCCTTGCTGGTGAACAGACCGGTGCACTCGAGCACGAATTCGACGCCGAGCTCGCCCCACGGCAGCTTCGCCGGATCCCGTTGCGCGACCACCCGGATCCTGTCGCCATTGACCACCATGGAGTCGCCGTCGACTTCCACGTCGCCACGGAAACGGCCGTGCACCGTGTCGAAGCGCGTCAGATGCGCATTGGTTTTCGCATCCCCCAGATCGTTGATCGCAACGATCTCGATCTCCTCGCGTTGCTTGCCCTCGTACAAGGCGCGGAGTACATTCCGGCCGATTCGCCCGTATCCATTGATGCCAACTTTGATAGCCATCTTCCCGCCTCTCTAAGATTCCCGCCTGTCCAATACCTATTTTGCAAAAACTTTATCGATCGCCTTCAGCACATGCTCGGCCGTGAAACCGTACGCCTTGAACAGCTCCTTAGCGGGCGCCGATGCACCGAAGTGATCGATGCCCACAACCTCACCGCCGAGTCCCACGTATTGATACCAGGGAGCGGTGGAGCCCGCCTCGACGGCAACGCGCCGAGTCACTGACGGCGGCAGTACTTGCGCCCTGTAGGCCTCGTCCTGCCGCGCGAATGTGGTCACGCTCGGCATGGACACGAGTCGCACCTTGCGACCTGCAGCCGTCGCGCTGCGTACCGCTTCGGCGGCAATGCCGACCTCGGAACCCGTGGCGATCACGATGGCCTCAGGCGTGGCACCTCCGTCGATGAGCACGTAGCCACCCCGCTTGATCGCGGCGAGTTGCGCCGCGTTGCGCTCTTCGTGCGCCAAACCCTGGCGCGAAAAGATCAGGGCCGTGGGTCCGTCCCGGTTCTCGATGGCCGCCCCCCAGGCAGTGGCCGTCTCGACCGCATCGCAGGGGCGCCACAGGTCGAGGTGCGGAATGAGGCGCAGGCTCGCCACATGCTCGATGGGCTGATGAGTCGGGCCGTCTTCGCCCAAACCGATGGAATCGTGGGTGTAGACGAAAATCACCCTCAGGTGCATCAGAGCCGCCATCCGCACGGCATTGCGCGCGTAGTCGGAAAAAGTCAGGAAGGTCCCTCCGTAGGGAATGAACCCGCCATGACCCGCCACGCCGTTCATGATGGCCGACATGCCGAACTCGCGCACGCCGTAGTGCAGATAATTTCCGCCGGGAGCCTCCGGCGTGAGCGTCACCGACTCCTTGCGCAGCGTGCCGTTCGAAGGCGTCAGATCGGCTGATCCTCCGAGCAGCTCGGGCAGTGCCGGACCGAACGCATTGAGCGCTGCCTGTGAGGACTGACGGGTAGCCAGCGACTTGGCCTCAGCTTGCGTGCGCCCGATGTACGCGGTCACGAGATCCGCGAAGCCGCCCGGCAGATCACCGGCTATCCGCCGCTCGAGTTCCGCGGCGAGCGCCGGAAACTCGCTCTTATAGGATGCGAATCGTGCACGCCATTCCTGTTCGGCTCGGGCGCCCTTCTCGCGCATGTCCCACGCCGAGCGGATCTCGGCGGGAATTTCGAACGGCGGCGAACTCCAGCCGAGATGGGCGCGCGCTGCCGCGATCTCCGCCTCACCGACCGCCTCGCCATGCATCGAGTGACTGCCCTGTTTGTTGGGTGCGCCCCAGCCGATCACCGTCTTCGCGCAGATCAAGGATGGCCGATCGGTTGCGGCGCGCGCCGCCGCCAGCGCCGCCGAGATCGCTGCGCTATCGTGACCATCGATGCCACGTTGCACGTGCCATCCGTAGGCCTCGAAGCGCAGCGCCGTGTCATCAGCGAACCATCCGGTCACTTTCCCGTCGATGGATATGCCGTTGTCGTCGTACACGAGGATGAGCTTGCCCAGTTTCTGGGTACCGGCGAAGGAAGCCACTTCGTGCGAAACGCCTTCCATCATGCAGCCGTCGCCCAAGAACACGTAGGTATGATGATCGATGATGGTATGGCCCGGACGATTGAACGTCGCAGCCAGCGCACGCTCGGCAAGCGCCATGCCCACCGCATTCGCGACTCCCTGGCCCAGCGGGCCGGTGGTGGTCTCGATGCCAAGGTGAGTCTCCCGTTCCGGGTGACCGGCGGTTTTGGAACCGAACTGCCGGAAGTTCTTGATCTCCTCCATCGACAGCGGATAGCCTGTCAAATGAAGAACCGAGTAAAGCAGCATGGAGGCGTGCCCGTTGGATAGGACGAACCTGTCGCGGTCGAACCAATTGGGGTTTCCGGGATTGAACTTAAGAACGTCCCGCCACAGGACCTCGGCAATATCGGCCATACCCATCGGTGCGCCGGGATGACCAGAATTGGCTTTTTGGACCGCGTCCATGGAAAGAGCGCGAATCGCATTGGCAAGTTGTCGTCGGGTAGGCATGAATTGCTCTTATAAGATTTCGACCGCTTATTGTCTCCGATGCGAGCGTCGCCAGCAACAGACATGCGCACGATCAGAAAGAAAATAGCCGCCCCGAACGCGCCGGTCACGCACCTGTCACACTATCCGACCTGGATCACCGAAGCGTGAAAAGTGCTTTGCTAGAGTACCCGTGATGCACATTCTCCAAATCACCGATCCGCATCTTTATGGTAACGCGAGCGGCCATTTGCGCGGCGTTGAGACCGATTCAAGCCTGCGCAATGTGCTGGACGATGCCTTTGCCGGCGGCACAGAGTACGCGGCCGTCTTGGTCACCGGTGATTTGGTCCAGGACGATCCGTCGGGCTACCTGCGCTTCAAGAGCATCCTCGGCAATCTGAATACGCCGGTGCTGTGCATTCCCGGCAATCACGACGAAGTCGATGTGATGCAAATTTCGCTCGAAGAACCGCCTTTTGCCTTCTGCGGCACGCACGCGCTCGGCGCATGGCAGATCGTCATGTTGAACAGTTGCGACCCGGGGCATGTGGGCGGGCGCTTGGGGCTCGAGGAGCTCACCCGGCTGGATACGGCGCTCAACGCTTCCGGGGCGCCTACCCTGGTGAGCCTGCACCACCATCCCATCCTCATGGGCAGTCGCTGGTTGGATGCCATTGGACTTGCGAATTCTGAGGACTTCTGGCGCGTGATCGACGTGCACCCCCACGTCCGTGGGGTCATCTGGGGGCACGTCCACCAAGCGTACGACGGCGAGCGTAACGGCGTTAGGCTGCTTGGAACGCCGTCCACCTGCGCGCAATTCCTGCCGCACAGCGAGCGCTACGCGCTCGACGGCAGCCCACCGGCATACCGGCGGCTCGTGCTGCATGATGACGGTCTGCTCGAGACCGAGGTTCGCTGGACATTGCCCGTCCGGGCGCGCCAGGCCTCCGCCAGTTGACGGGACGCGGCGTGGCGCCGGTCCTTCCAGCCGCGCGCCGCGCAGCGGCGCGACGCTGGGCGGCCGGGCTGCTGCTATGCGGACTCAGTCTCAGCCTATGCTGCGGAGCTGCGACGGAACACCACTCGTTGTGGGAGCTCACCGGTAAACATAATACGGTGTTTCTGCTGGGCTCGATCCATGTGCTGCGACCGGGGGACTATCCCTTGGCGCCCGAGGTCCTCGACGCCTACTCGCGCTCCGACGGCCTGGTCATGGAGATCAACCTGGCTGACGTGGACGCGACGGCGCTGCAGTCGGCATTGCTCGCCGGGGCCATGCTGCCGGATTCCACGACATTGCGGGAAGTCATGGGCCGTGAGCGCTATGAAAAAGCCAGCCAACTGGCCGGCGCGGCGGGGGTCGACCTTGCCCAGTTCGATCAATTCGCACCCTGGTTTGCCGCTGAGGCGATTTCTCAAGCGCAGCTCTCCCAGCTGGGCTTCGCGGCCCAGTCGGGTGTCGAGATGTACTTCCTGGACCGCGCACAACACGATCACAAGAGCATCGCTGGCCTCGAGACGGTGCAAGACCAGATCGGATTGTTCCAAGGCCTGTCCCTCGACGAGCAGTCGGACTATCTGGTCTCGAGCCTCTCCGAAGCACGTGAATTGCCGCAGGAGGTGAATGCCATGGTGCGCGCCTGGCAGCATGGCGACACCGCCTGGTTCACCCGCGAAATGAAATCAGAGTTCGGTGACGATCCGGCTCTCTACCAGTCGCTGCTCGTTGCGCGCAATCGCAAGTGGCTCCCCAAGATCGAAGCATTGCTGAACGCCGACAAGAACTATTTGGTCATGGTCGGGACCGGCCACCTGGTCGGTCCCGACAGCGTCATCGAGCTGCTCCATCGATCGGGAATCACAGCGATCCAACGCTAGCAGCCGGCCTTGAACCGGAGCCTGTCTCAAGAGCTGGTGTGCGCCGCCTTCCATGCCGCCGCCTTGGCCGCCCACTGCGCCTTCAACGTTGCCAGCTGGGTCTTTTGGGTCGGGGTCAGGAGGGCATAGATTTGCGCATTCAGCTGGGAAGCCTCCGTAGTGCGTTGCGACGCCAGTGTGGCATTGGTCTGGGCCACTTCGCTCACCACCGTGGAATAATTCGCATCGTCCGGCGTGACCGACTCGAGCTTCTGGTGGTTGGCCTGCATCTGCTGACGCAGCGATTGCATCGACGGCTTGGCCGCGGCGAATATCGCCTTGATCGACGCTTGCTGCTCGGTGGTGAGGCCGAGCTTGCTGTAAAGGTGCATCATGCCCCAGCGACCATGATGCCAGTGACGCCCGGTGGAAGGCACGGTCGGCGTGCCGTTCGAAGTTGCATCCTGCGCGTCCTGCGCGCTGGCAATGGAGAAGCCCGCGCCGGCCGCGACCACAGCGCCACCCGTCGCGAGAAGCATCGCCAGCAGTTTCTGTTTCGCTATCATTATCGTGCTCCAAGAGAGTTCGAGAACCAAAGACCAGAATCTTAAGGCTAACAACGGGCGATGGCCGTCAGGGAGCACACGCACACGTGCAAAGAAGTGTCAACATGCAGCAATAGCCGGACCCGCACCCCTTAGACTTCACCCCATGAGTACACCCCCCATCACTACGTCTGCCGTCAATCTCTTGGAATCTCCGTCGCCCGGCGATGCACGCGTGCTGCTCGTGGATGACGACCGCGAATTGTGTCAAATGCTCACCGAATATCTGGAGGCTGAGCACTTCGACGTCAAGAGCGTCCACGACGGCGGTGATGCGCTCGCCGAGCTCAAAATAAGCGAATTCCAATTGCTGATCCTGGACGTCATGCTGCCCTCGGTCGGCGGCTTCGACGTCCTGCGCAAGCTTGGAGCGTCTTACAACACCCCGATCCTGATGCTGACTGCGCGCGGCGATGACGTCGACCGGATCGTCGGCCTCGAACTCGGCGCCGACGATTACCTGAGCAAACCGTTCAACCCGCGCGAGCTGGTGGCACGAATGCGTGCCATCCTGCGGCGCGCCAGCAATCGCAGCGGCCGGTTGAGCGCCCCCGATGAACTCATCGTGGGACGTATCGTGCTCAACACCGGCACTCACCAGGTGAAGGTCGCCGATGCGCCGGTGCAGCTCACCGGCGCCGAATTTCGTGTCCTCGAGCTGTTGATGCGCTCAGCCGGCCAGGTGATCTCGCGTGAGGCGATGACCGAGCAGGCGCTAGGCCGCAAGCTCGTGCCCTATGATCGCAGCATCGACACCCACATCAGCAATCTGCGCCGCAAACTCGATCTCGAGGTGGGCAAGAACCCCGAAATCAAGAACGTGCGCGGCTCCGGTTACACGCTCACTTGGGCGAGTGATGCATAGCTTGTTCGTCCGCATCTTCGTCTTGTTCTGGATCGCGATGGCGCTCATCGTCGGCGGCAGCGTCGCCATCACCTTCACCGTCGCCGCCCGCGAATATGAATCCCAGGAACAGCAACGCCGGCCGAATTTGGCAATCGAAGCATCGGAGGTCTTGGGCACGCATGGCATCGGCGCACTGAAAGATTGGTTGCAGGCCAACCGCAACGCCATCGCGGATCGCGACATCTTCATCGTCGGACCGGACGGCAGGGACATCCTCGATAGACACCTCACCGAGGCGGCGCAGCGGCGCTTGGAATTCGTGACCGAAGGGCAACCGCCGCCGCCCGGCAACTTCCGCGCACCGCGCTATGCCCCGCAAATCGTCGCCCCGGACGGCGCCACGTACACCGTCTTGCTGGTGCCGCGGCGGCCGAGCGTTTTCGGTGCACTGACCCTCCCCAACATCTCGATCACGATCGTCTGCATTGCGCTGGCGGTGAGTGCATTCGCCAGCTGGTGGCTGGCCCAGCACTTGAGCGCACCGATCCGCCGCATTCAAGAGGGCGCCCGCATGCTCGCGGCGGAGAAGCTCGACCTGGCCGTGAACCATCCTCGCGTGAGCGCCGGCTTCGAAGACCGCAAGGACGAGCTCGCCGACCTGGCGCGGGATTTTGACGCCATGGCGGACCAGCTTCGCGCCAATCGCGCCGCCATCACGCAGCTGCTGCGCGATATCTCGCATGAATTACGCTCGCCGTTGGCGCGCATGCGGGTCGCCTTGGGACTGGCACGACATCCGGGCGGGGACGTCGCAAGGCAGTTGGAGCGTCTGGAGCGCGAAATCGAGCGCTTGGACGGCCTCATCAGCCAGGTACTGAAGCTCGCCCGCTTGCACGGTGCGGATGTGCCCTTCGAGCGGCAGGAATTCGATTTGGACGAAGTGCTGGAACAGGTGGTTCAGGACGCGAACTTCGAGGGCGCGATCAAGGGTTGCGAGGTCCGGCTGGTCGGTGCGGCCAAGACCCGGGTCAATGGCAATCCGGAGTTGCTCGCCAGCGCCATCGAGAACGTCCTGCGCAATGCCGTGCGTTATAGTCCCGCCGGAGTTGCGGTGGAGGTGGCCTGCGTAGGTCGCTCGATCGTGATCCGCGATCAGGGCCCGGGGGTGCCGTCGGGCGAGTTGGAGCGTATATTCGAGCCCTTCTACCGGGTCGCCGAATCACGCGATCGCGATAGCGGCGGCGAAGGCATTGGGCTCGCGATCACGTCTCAGGTCATGAAGGCTCATGGCGGCTCTGCTGCGGCGCATAATCGGTCGAACGGCGGTCTGGAAGTCACCTTGAGTTTAGGAGAGCTTTGTTGAGCCTGTACCAAGAGGCCTGTCGATATATTCCCGGCGGCGTCAATTCGCCGGTGCGCGCCTTCCGCAGCGTTGGCGGCGAGCCCGTTTTCTTCAAGCGCGCCGCGGGTGCGTATGCCACGGCGGCCGACGGTCGGCGCTTCATCGATTATGTCGGCTCCTGGGGTCCGATGATTTTGGGTCACGCACACCCGGAAGTGATCGCGGCGGTCCAGGCGGTGGCTGCCGATGGCCTGTCCTTCGGCGCCCCCACCGAACTCGAGACCGCGCTCGCCCGGCGGGTGATCGAGCTCATGCCCTCCGTGGAGCTGGTGCGCTTCGTCAGCTCCGGCACCGAAGCCACCATGAGCGCAATTCGTCTTGCGCGCGGCTTCACCGGACGTGACACCATCGTGAAATTCGAGGGCTGCTATCACGGCCACTCCGACTCCTTGCTCATCAAGGCGGGATCGGGGGCGCTGACCTTCGGTGTGCCCTCCTCGCCGGGCGTGCCGGCAGCTTTGGCTGAACATACCGTCACCTTGAGTTTCAACGACGTGGCCCAGGTGCGCCAGGCCTTTGCCGAGATCGGCGATCGCATCGCCTGTGTCATCGTGGAACCGGTGGCCGGCAACATGAACTGCGTTCCGCCCGTGCCCGGCTTCCTGCAATCGCTCCGCGAGGAGTGTGACCGCGTCGGAGCGGTGCTGATCTTCGACGAAGTCATGACGGGTTTTCGGGTGGCGCTCGGCGGCGCGCAGTCGCTGTACGGGGTGCGCCCTGATCTCACGACGCTCGGCAAGATCATCGGCGGCGGCATGCCGGTCGGCGCCTTCGGCGGCCGCCGCGATATCATGGAACATCTGGCGCCCCTGGGACCTGTCTATCAAGAAGGTACCCTGTCGGGAAATCCCGTCGCCATGACGGCCGGACTGAAGACATTGGAACTGATCGGCGTTCCCGGATTTCATGACCGGCTGGCGAGCCGGACCGATGAGTTGATGCACCGCCTCAAGGCAGCCGCGGCGCGCGCGGACATTCCCTTGGCGACCAACCATGTCTGCGGCATGTTCGGTTTCTTCTTCACGGCCGAGCCGAACGTCGACACCTTTGCCCAGGTCATGACCAGCGACGTCGGTCGCTTTCGTCGCTTCTTTCACGCCATGCTGGACGCCGGGATCTACCTGGCACCTTCAGCGTTCGAGGCGGGATTCTTGTCCTCCGCGCATTCCCTCAAGGACATCGACGACACGATTGCGGCGGCGGAGCGCATCTTCCCCGGATTGCACAAGGAGCCTTGAGGCGGGCTGCCAGGACGACGCCATGCGCACCTTCGGGTGGTTTCTGGGGTTGATCGTCTTGGGCTTCGGCTGCATCGCGGCCTTGACCTATCCCGCGTGGCTGATGTTGCACCCGTATTTCAGCTTCCCGTTTCATCGCATCGGCGAGCGCATCGGGATGCTCGCGCTGCTCGTGGGCCTCTCCGTGACGGCACGGCGTCTGGGGGTGGCGGACCGCACGAGCTTGGGGTATGGG